>MDTE01081566.1_pt1 | contig 16091 bp, 17 predicted proteins | sample 811231 | NCBI WGS metagenome assembly MDTE01 (sample SAMN05326651, study PRJNA326480) | marine metagenome | isolation source: seawater | place: Indian Ocean: Red Sea | collected 2010
AAACGATAGCACCTAAAGTTAAAATTTCTTCTTCTTCGTGAAAAATTAGGGCCTTAGGAGCAAGTCCATTTTGCACCAACTGCAAAAGGACACCGCTTCCGCTGCACGAGCCTCTTGAAGTCGGCATTAAAACAAGTTTTCCTGTTAGTGAGTCACCATGATTGGGATGATACACGTCAATTATTTTTCCTGACTCAGGATCAACCCCACCCCAGAAGCTCAATCCTTCAACACACTCAAATATTTTGCCTTGAACATCTCTTTGAACAATTGACACTGCTTCGTTTAAATTCCCCACAATAGTAACCTAATATCGCTTTTTAAATAAGCCACGTTTATCGTAAAACTCAGCGGCTTCCTCTATAAATTCTGCAAGTCCCTCAGCTGAATATCTACTTCTGATTTTTTCCGCTGCTTCTAAAAGAGTGGACTTCGAGCCTGCCCGGCCAGGGCGAAGAAGTTCATAAATTTCCATTACTTCCGAATTTGGTAATTTGTTCATCTCTGCTGCGCGTTCAAAATTGTCAGATAAGGTGGTCCGACCAACGGATTTTGCAATTTCTGCCTGTTTGAGCAATGCTTCTGGTGTTATCTGTAAATCTTCTAAGACTACTCGCCCCTCAAGCACCGCATCCATTGTAAGTTCAGATAATGCAATTCCTCTTTTGCCTTTCACTTTGGAAGGTTGGGTTTCCGCTATTGGGTAATCCTTCTGAGTAAGTTTCTGTTTTCTCATGTTTATGCCTCTAGAAATGTGAAATCCAGAAGTTCAGGAGCAGCATTATCTGTGGTCATGGATGTTTCGATTGCATAGATGAGTGCTACTTTAGCATGAAACCTAGCCCCAAGCGCTTCACCTTTTGTAGGTACTATAACCGGATCTGGAAGTTCTTTTTTGCAGTACCGCGCTGCATTGTATCCCATGCTTTCATAATGGTTTAACTTTGTTATTGGAGCATTTGAAAATAGTTCCAAGTTATTGTGTGGAAGACGAGATTTATGATGTATTACTGCAGTACCTTTAGCTTGCAGCCCTATTCCAATCCCAGATCCTGAGATCCGTGCTGCACTCAAACCAAGAAATGATGTGTCAGCGGTATGCCAAAATTTAACTAAACGCATTACAGCGCCACCATCTATGATACCGGCCTGTAACGCTTTGAGTACAGAGCTTAGCTTATGTCCCGCCAAGGTCTTGAAAATTTTGGAGCCAAATGCAGGACTAATTCCAACCACCACTTCGAAAGGGTGTTCTCCAGGCTCTGCTCTGCCCAAACGCTTGTAATTAATGGCTTTCATTTCGGCTATTTCATTCAGGGCTTCTGTTCGGAGTACTTCATCCCTATCTAAAACATCGCGTATGGCAGCTAATTCTTTTTTCCTTTGTTCTGATGGGCGATAACCTGTGCCAGGTCCTGTGTAATTATTAGGGTCATTTATCGCACTTAACACGCGTGCGTCTCTAATAATTGCTGAGGTTTGAAGGTAGTCTCCGGAAACCCTAAGTTTCACTAAAAATAACAAATTTTCTGCTTCATGTACGAAGCCGCCATTATGAAGTGACTTTATGATATCTATAACATTGATACCTTCATTTTTTATTTTTTCACTTATGAGTGCTACGTCTCGCGGTTTAAAACTTTTCGTGTCATTTGAGCCCGAAGCAACAGCTACTGATTTTTTCATTGAACTTGTAGTTCTAGCTAAATTGAGTTCTTGCAGGACATGTGCGAGTGCATTTATGGCTCTTTTCCTTAGGCTAAGTGCCTCGGAGTCCTCAACAGTTTTTAATCCCCCATCTACCTCAAAATCTCTCTGCAAAACTAAAAACTCTTCTAGTTCTTCCCCGTTAAATGAAGAAGGATTGAATGAATTATCGTATTTCAAAATACTGCCAAAACCAGAACAAATTAAATCTGAGCCACCGACGAGGTATGGTAAAACTTTGGCTGCGACACGCATATCAGACTCTGAATGACGAGCGTCATTTCCGGACGCGCATTCCAAATCAAGCCAAACAGCAATTAAATTTTCAGCCATTATTTCTCTAACCCCTCCGGGCATAGAACCTGCCAATGGCGCTCCATCTATCCCACCGTTTTGTGTGCCTTGTGATCCCATGCCTCTCTGGAGGCATAAACAGCGTGCTTCCAAATAAAGTAATGATTTTGCCTCATGAAACCCCATCAAGAGTTCAGCTGCTGCACCTGAAGTGCAGCGCATTTTAATTCCGCGTGATGCATAAGCTGCTGTAAGCCATCCCTTGGACCATGGTGTATCATCACCATCAATAAAGGCGCTTTCAGTTCCATAAACGGAAACAGTTTCAGCGTAGGATGTGAATCCTGCCAGCCCAATTTCTAATTCTTCAGCCTCTTCACTTGAGCACTGAAATAGTGTGCCTGATTTTCCTATTGAGGAACCTACACAACAGGCAAGAGCATTTGACCATGAATTTCGAGCAACCCGCATGGTTGTTTCTATTTCGTCAAATCCGAGAGCTACAGCAATCGCTGCATCGGCGGCAAGTTGTAATGGGTCATCTTTTGCGTTTGTTACATGTGCTTGGTTTCCTGGAGTTTGTCGGGCTCGCATTTTTGAGTAGGCAAATGCTATCTCCATTGCGCTAAGTTGAGCTACAGTTTCAGCCAGTTTTGCCGGCGTCAGTCCCTGAGCTAGTCTGGTAAGTTCCGTACGTGGAACATTCATATCAACTAACATTCTTGCTAATTCTGAGGATGGGATTGCCATTGCTTCTTCTGCGATGGCTAAGTCAATATGATATTTTGCGATGAACGCATCAATCAAGTCAAAGTCTTCAATTAAAACGCCGTCCATTGATGTTATCTTGCCGGCATTCACTTCGATGCTTGGTTTGGGGTCTGCTTTGCCGTTAAATGCTGAAAAACCATTTTCAGGATCTTCAACTGCAAACTTATCTAATCTTAAGGGCCTATCATCCCAGTCATCTACTCTTTTCCAACGGTTTGACTCATACTTACTACTCATTGGATGAATCCTTATTAAGCGTATCGAGTTGCTCGCAAATGAATATTTTTGTTCCATTTTCCTCAATTGCATTGAGTAGCTGTGACTCTGGTTTGCTGTCGGTAAATATAGACAAATTGGAGTTCAGATCTGTAATCTGCTGAAGTGAGCGAGTTCCGAATTTTGAAGAGTCCGCTAATATCAGTGTTTCACGCGCATTGCCTATCATGGCTGAGTAGACATGTGCGACGTTGATTAAAGCTTCGCTAACACCTTGTGAATCAAGACCTGATGCACCCATAACTGCCATAGAGGTATGATATTGGGCGATACATTTCAGGGTTTCGCCACCCACGACTAATCCTTCATTTGCTTGAACAACGCCCGGTAGGGCCATAACCATTATTTTAGGATTCAGAGAAAGTTCAGTCGCTATACTGAAAGATGGTGTAAGTACAGTAAGTGGTCTGTTAATTTGTCGTAAAGCGCGTGCGAAGTGTAGAGTAGTTGCACCGCCGCCGATAAAAAGACTATTGGCAGATCTTGTGTACTCAACCGCCATTTTCGCAATACGTTCTCTGGGACCTACGTGTAGGGTGGATCGCTCTGCCAGTGCAGGCTCAAATGTTTTAATACTTACCGCTCCGCCATAAGTACGCTGTATCCTGCCGGCACCATCGAGCTCCGCAAGATCGCGTCTTACCGTCTCTGTCGATACGCCAAGATCTTTTGCCATCTCATTAACCCGAATTCGCGGGTTAACTTCAAGTTGATTAAGGATACGATTTTGACGATTTGTTTTCTTTGACATTTTGAACCTGATTTTATGCCTTTGTACCACAAATTAGCCAGTTTGCCACATTTTTTTAATTTTTTGACCGAGTTCCAACATAATATGTTGCAAGATACACAAAAAAAGGTTAAATGGGAATCAATTGGAGAAACAATTTGTTTGACTACGGATATTTTGCATTTGATTCAAAGCAGTCTCTCATGGAGAAAGCGGCTGAATATTGGAACCCGGGTAAAGTAAATTTTTGGACTGATGCGGGAACACCGATGGTAATTGACCGTCGTGAAGGCTATTTCCTTTATGATATGTCGGGCAAGCGCCTAATTGACCTGCATCTCAACGGGGGTACTTATAATTTTGGTCATAGGCACCCTGAGTTAGTGGAGGTGTTGAAGTCTGGGCTCGACTATTTTGATATGGGCAACCATTGGTTTCCCTCCGTGGCAAGAGCCGCATTCGCAGAGCAGTTAGTGAAAACGGCACCTCATACAAAATATGCTATATTTGGTGCTGGCGGGGCTGAAGCAGTAGAAATAGCTCTAAAAACGGCTCGATATGCCACAAAAAGAAAAAAAATTGTCTCAATAATTAAAGGGTATCACGGCCACTCTGGTCTGTCTGTAGCTACAGGTGATGAGCGTTTTTCAAAAATATTCTTAGCAGATAATCCGGATGAGTTCATTCAGGTACCGTTCAATAACGTTGACGCCTTGGAAGACGTCTTGAAAAATCGAGATGTGGCAGGTTTTATCGTCGAAACTATTCCTGCAACGTATGGATTTCCACTCCCTGACGAAGGCTATTTGAAGGCATGTCAAGATTTGTGTCATAAATATGGCACGAAATTTATATCTGATGAGGTTCAGACAGGGCTTATGCGAACTGGCATAATGTGGGGCTGGCAGGGGTATGATTTGCAACCTGATATTTTTGTCTGTGGCAAAGGTTTGGGTGGTGGTATTTATCCAATAAGTGCTTGTCTTGTAACTGAGGAATGTGGCCAATGGTTGGTGGAAGACGGCGCTGCTCACATTTCAACTGCAGGTGGGTCTGAATTAGGCTGTTTGGTAGGGCACCATGTTATGGAAATGCTGCAACGGTCGGAAGTAATCTCAAATATAAAATTTGTATCAGAGTTTTTCTCTCAGAGCATGATGGATATGATGAACCGCCATTCCGATATTTTCATTGGAGTGCGGCAGCGTGGTGTTGTGCTAGGACTTGAGTTTAACCATCCAGAAGGCGCTGTGGCTGTATCAAGAGCGCTTTATGAGAATGGTGTTTGGGCAATTTTTTCATCGTTAGATAAGCGAGTTCTGCAATTTAAGCCAGGCGTAGTTTTAGATGTGGATACCTGCCAAGAAATTATGGATAGATTTGATGCAGCTATGCCGCGCGCCCGTCAACTCCTAAAATCTGGAAAGTGGGCGATATGAACGAACATATTGCAATTGAGGCTCCTCGATTAGAGGTTCCTAATCGGGAACTTTCGAAGGCCAGAATGAAAGTGGGTAGAGCTGCTTGGGCATCACGCTCATACCGAGATTTCAGTCGGCAGTCAGTGCTTAAAATTGCAGATGCTATCGCAGAGGCCGGATTTGCACGGGCGAAAAAATTTGCTGCTGATGCAGTTGAGGAGACTGGCTATGGTGTGGTGGAGCATAAGACTTTAAAGAATAAACTTTGCACCCATGATTTGCTGGATTATTACAAAGATCTAGATCTAGTTACTCCTCGCGTAGATGAAGATAAGAAGATAGTGGAACTTCCTAAACCTGCAGGTGTAGTATTTGCTTTGACCCCAGCTACAAATCCCGTAGCAACAATTTATTATAAAGCAATGTTGGCCGTTCTGAGTAGGAACGCGATAGTGATCAGTCCGCACCCAGCAGCTAAAAAGGTTTCTAATGAGGCTGTTCAACATTTGGCATCTGCAGCAGAAGCTGCTGGAGCGCCGTCTGGCCTAATTCAATGCGTAGAGGAGCCCTCAATTCCTCTGGTTCAAGATATTATGGCATCCGATCGTGTTAATGTAATCATAGCTACTGGTGGCAGTGCAATGGTGCGCGCTGCTTATTCATCTGGTAATCCTGCTTTAGGAGTCGGGCCAGGCAATGCCGTTGCTTACATAGATCCATCAGCAAAAGTTGATATGGCTGCTAAATGTATTGTTGATAGCAAAAGTTTTGATAATTCTGTGCTGTGTACTAACGAAAGTGTTGTCCTGACATTGACGAGCAATAGAGGAAACGTAGAGCGAGCACTCAGGACCGCAGGAGCCCATATTTGTAATGAGGAAGATACAGAAAAATTACGAAGCTATTTGTTTGGCGATAAGGGATTTAATATTGAGGCTATAGGCAAAAGTGCTTCTTGGATAGCTGATCGGGCAGGTGTAAGAGTGAATCCAGCAACTAAAATACTGGTGCCAGTAGTGGCGACCCCAGGACAGGATGACCTTTTATTCAGAGAGAAACTCTGCCCCGTATTAACTCTAACGGCAGCCGTTGATTTTGATCAAGCTCTGACTTTTGCCAAACATACAGCTAAGCGCGGAGGCGGCCATTCAGCCGCTTTCCATGGAGAGGACAGCCGCCATCTGGTCTTATTTTCCCAGAAAGTTCCGGTTTATCGCGTTGTGGTAAACGCGCCCTGCTCACAAGGTGCGGCTGGTTTTGCTACAAATTTACCTCCTTCTTTTACCATAGGAACAGGTTTTTCTGGTCGATCTTCTATTGGCGAAAATATGGGCCCTCAGCACTTAGTTCACTGGACTCGGATTGCTTATGCAAAAGATCTGTCTGCTGATCTAAGTAAACTAGATTTCAAAACTATCTCTGCAACTGAAGCTGAACCAAATACAGATCACCATGCGGCGGTTAAGGAACCTAACAAACAAACTGCTTTAGATCATGATGAATTGCGAAAACTAATTCTGGAAGAACTTCGAAATTTGAAGGGTGAAATTTAATGGCAGATCTTCGCGCCTCTATATTCATCGATCAATTACAGCCTCAAACATTAGCGTATATTTCAACTTGGATGAGAGGTTATTTACCAAGGCTGAGAATGGCTGCACAAATTGTGGAGATTGCACCGGGATTGGATGTTGAAGCATTGACAGATACCGTTTTAAAAAGTGCAGACGTTAGAGCCGGGCTTCTAGTTGTTGAACGGCAATTTGGGACGCTACAGTTCCATTCGCACTCAACAGCAGAAGTGCATGCCGGAGCTGCAGCAATCTTACATGCACTGGGAAAATCTAGTACTGATATATCGCCACCCAAAATTCTAGCTTCAACACTTGTAACGAATGTGGATGATCAGCACGCGTTTTTAATGAATCGTAACAAACTTGGATCGATGGTTTTGGGTGGAGACAGCATCTATTTACTAGAATGTCAGTCGGCGGCATATGCTATTTTGGCAAGTAACGAGGCAGAGAAGGAGGCAGATGTTAAGTTGATTGACATGCGAATGATTGGTGCAAATGGTCGTTTGTATTTAGCCGGAACGGAAGCAGACGTTAGAAATGCAATGAATGCCGCTGAAATGGCGCTTCGTGATGCGGGTGCAACTTGATGGTCGAGCTGAAAGAAGAAATTCGTAATTTGTTGCGCGAAGAGCTGTCATTGATGAAAGATGAATTTAAACTCAGCCAAACTGCGGTTGAGCAGGTTGTTATACGATCCAATGATGACCTAATGGCCTTTGTGCATAATATTCTAGGTAGGGCCGCGGATGCTAGTTTCGTGCGCCAAATTAAAGAGAGGACCTTGCGTTTCGAACTTTCTAAACAGCTGAGCATGGGAATAAATTCATGCACTGACCAAAATTTAGATGACAAAAAGTACGTGAGTATCGACAAAATATTGATAACAGAAAGAGATATTGGAAAGCTAGATAGCGCAGAAAAAGTAATTAATATTTGGAAATCGTCTCGGCTAACGCCGCTTGCTCGTGACGAAATTAGGCGTCGAGGTATAAAAATTGAAAGGATTGATCAATGATAAGGGGTCGGGTGATTGGAAAACTATGGTCTACACGCCGTGTAGATACTCTCCCAAGTGGTGCCTTATTAGAAGTTGCAATAGAGGGGGGGTCTTCGATAATTGCATTTGACCCTCTCGGTTGTAACGATGGAGAATCCGTGCTGATTACTCAGGGATCTGTTGCTGCTGGTTACTTCAAAGGTAAAACAGCTCCAGTGGATGCTTTAATCATCGGGTCAATCGATGAACAACTTAACTCAAACAATAACTGATAAAGGAAAATAAAGATGGCTAATCAAGCGATAGGAATGATTGAGACAAGGGGCTATGTTCCAGCGTTATCTGCTGCGGATGCGATGGTAAAAGCTGCGAATGTAGAAATTGTATCTAGGAATGAAGTAGGTGGTGGGCTTGTATCCGTAATAGTCAAAGGTGACGTTGGAGCAGTAAAAGCAGCAACCGAAGCAGGGGCAGAAGCAGCTAGTCAAGTTGGTGATGTTACATCTGTACATGTGATACCAAGACCGCACGCTGATCTAGGTAAGCATTTTTCTTCAGCTACAGCTAAGTGAAACCTCACGAACTTTAGGATTTCTAAGCCATGACAGAATTACGGGTCTATTTACCTATTAAAGACTTACAGCCCCAGTTTTCCGCCTGGCTTTCGTCGCCAACGCGCGCACGAGCTTACCCACCATTTAGGGGTCAGAATTCCCTAATAATTGAGGTTGCGCCAGCTCTATCCATTCACAAAATAACAGACTTAGCCTTGAAAGCTGCACCTGAAATGGAGCCGGGTATATTGTTCACTGAGAGACAATTTGGATTGTTAGAATTGCACGCAGATGACATGACGGATTTGGATGCAGCAGGCAAAGCAATTCTTGGCGGAATAAAAGCAAAAGCAACTGATCAACTTGCACCTGAAATCTTATACTCTGAAATTATTGAAGATTTGTCAGATCAACATGCATTGATTTTGAATCGCTCGCGTGATGGATCGATACTAATACCGGGGGTTTCCCTATTAATTTATGAAATGGTTCCAGCATTATTTGCATGCGTTGCAGCAAACGAAGCTGAAAAGGTGGCTCCAAATGCTACGATTAACGATGTGCAGATGATGGGTGCATCTGGGCGAATTTTTATGTCGGGGACCTTAACGGAAATGCAGACAGCCCGAGAAAGGATAACTGAAGTTTTAACTAACATAAAAGGACGGCGTAAATAAAAGACACTCCCAGCAATAAATTTATAAAGCACTGAAAAATTTATAAATTAAACGTGACAGAATCACTGAAGTGTTATGGAATAGTGAGATATTGACCTAAAGTGAGGTCTTGGATTTCCCAAGTTATTTGGGGGTAAAAAGGGAATGTCATTCCCTAAACAACACAAGGAGGAAGATATGACTTCAAAAATGAACAGAAGACAATTTGTTGGAAAAACAGCTGCACTTGGCGGTTTAGCAGCTGTTGGGTCACTAGCGCCAGCATATGCTGCTCGTTCTGATCGGATGAATATACTTTGCTGGGAAGGTTACAATTCAGATGAGGTTCTTGGGCCGTTCAGAAAAGCAAATCCGGGTGCCACAGTAAGGGCTGAAAGCGGTACTTCAGACCCAGATATGATAAATAAGTTGCGGGCGGGTGAGACCTCAGTTTGGGACTTAATCAACGTAAACCAACCGTGGGCAAGGGAACAACTTTATCCCGAGGGGCTGATAACTCCACTAAATAAAGATCGTTTTATGCCATACTTTGACAAGATGTTACCAGAATTTAAGAACTATTCTTTGTCATTCGCATCTGATGGGAATTTAATTGGGATGCCACAGCGTTATGGTCCATTTAGTTTTGTTGTAAACACCGACGTAATCAGTCGATCTATGGCTGAAGATCAGGGATGGAAGTTGTTTTTAGATGGGAAAATGAAAGACCGCTACGGCGTTTTAACATATGATAATTGGAATGTAATGCATATGTGTCTTACAGCAGATCTTAATCCGTTTGCTCCTATCGAGGGTGCCGATCAAGAGAAATTCCGTGATGTTGCTAAAACAATTTTTGGTGGTGCAAAGTTGCTGACGGATGATCTTGTAGCGATGAATACCGCTCTCATTAATGGCGAAATTGATGCATATTTTACAGGGGGCACGTATACGGCATCGCCCGCACGTTTTGATGGGGCAACTCAGGTACGCGCGATCACTCCGAACTCTGGACCAGTTGATGGAAAAGGGGGTGTAGTTTGGATCGAGCTTACTTCTGTAGTTAACAATCCCGACCCAAGTTCATTGGCTGAGGATTTCTTAGAATTTGTTCAGGCTCCAGATATATCAAAAGCTGTTGCTTTTACTGAAGGAACCTACAATCCAGTGGCACAGATGGGATCTGATGCGGTAATGTCCCTTTTTGATGCGGATGAACTCGATGCTATCCAAATGGACAGTTTAGAGGAAGAGATGTCCCGATCCTTGGACTACCAAGTAGTATCATCCTATGATGCGTTAATCGATATCTATACTCAAGAGAGACGTTCATAAAATCTCAAAGCTCTGGGCTTTTCTGTCCAGAGCTTTTTACTTCAATTTGGCAAGCCATGGGGATGAATATGGCCGAACTACCGCTTTTACGCCTTCAAGGATTAGTAAAAAAATTTGGTGATTTTACGGCACTAAATAATGTTAGTTTAGATATAAATGAAGGTGAATTTTTTACAATTGTTGGTCCTTCAGGCAGTGGTAAGTCAACCCTTATCCGACTTTTAGTGGGAATGGATGATGTAACAGAGGGCCAAATATTGTTGAGAGGTAGCAGCATTGAAAAGACACCAGCCAATTTGCGTCCAACTTGTATGGTTTTCCAATCTCTGGCTCTTTTCCCCCATATGTCGGTTGGACAAAATATAGAATTTCCACTTAAGATCAGAAATGTGGACCCATCTGTAAGGCGCGAACGTGCTTTGGAATTGTTAGACCTGCTTCGGCTACCCCGCGATTATTATAAGAAAAGAATATCACAATGCTCAGGAGGAGAAAAGCAACGGGTTGCGTTAGCTAGAGCATTGGCCTTTGATCCTGAGATTCTTTTCTTCGACGAGCCTCTATCTGCCTTAGATTATCGATTAAGAAAAACTCTAGAGAAAGAGCTAAAGGATTTGCATGCTAGGACGGGTAAGACCTTCGTCTATATTACTCACTCGCTAGAAGAAGCCATGGTCATGTCTGACCGAATTGCTATTATGAAAGAAGGTAAATTCGAACAGGTTGCTAGAGCTGACGAGATTTATGCACGTCCAGTTAGCAGTTTCGTGGCAGAATTTATGGGCGAAGTAAATCTTTTTAAGATTGAAATTGGAGATGAGGGTGAGCTCAAGAGTGATTTTCTCAGCATCGATAAGACAGTTAGACTAAAAAATGTTAAAGAAATCAGTTCAGGTTTTTTGATGGTGAGGCCAGAGTATATACGTTTTGTAGATGGGAGTAAAAAGTTTCAGTTCAGGTTATCTGGCAAATTGCACGGCGAATATGCCTTAGGTTCGCGTATCCAATATGAATTAGAGTCTGCCGCGGGTAGTGTTACTGTTGAAAAACTCCGTGAGGATCGACTTTCAGCAAAACCCGGCGATATAATTGAAGTTGGATTTAATCTCCCTGTTACACACTTCATAGGTGATAGAAATGAATAATTTGGATAAGCGACTTGGACTTTTGTCAGCGCTGCCAATTACACTTGTCCTAGCCCTATCCTTCTTGGCGCCCTTATTTGTTGTGGCAGTATTTTCAGTCATGCCGTCAAAAGTTTTTTCATTTTTGCACACGCCCGATTTTTCAGCATATTTATTGTTTTTCACGCAAGGCTATTACAAATCTTTACTTTGGTCTCTGTTTATGGCTTTGATATCAACTTTTATTCTCCTGATCATTAGTTGGCCCTTAGCTTATGGCATGGCCAAAGTATTCGGTCGATTCACCTTGGTGCTCACTCTTGCCGTTGTCATGAGCTTGTTTGTTTCAGAGAACATAAGGTTATTTGGATGGGTACTTACCTTGATGAAGGGAGGGTTGATAGAAGGTCACTGGCGATATTTTACTGGTGTTGGGTTTGACAGCCCACTGTATGGCGTGCCGATCATTATTTTTGGGCTTGTTTACGTTTACTTTCCTTTTATGCTCTTCCCGCTAGCTCAAGGCATTGCCATGGTACCCGATGATACACGTCAAGCAGCTTATGACCTTGGTGCATCCCGTTGGCAAGTTTTGTGGCAGATCGAAGTCCCACTCGCTGCCCCAGGCATAGTTGTAGGGTCTCTTTTGAGTTTTGTTCTAGCTGCTGGAGCCTTAGCTGAGTCAAAAATTTTGGGTGGGCAAGCAGTCATTGCTATGGCAGATGATATTGAAACTGCTTTCACTTATGGTCAAAATTGGCCACTAGGTTCAGCACTTTCTATCATTTTGATCTTAATTATCGGGTTTTTAGCAATCTTTGGAGTAAGTAAAGTCGATTTGGATACAATTATGGGCAGAAAACGTTAATGAAGACCTCTCAATCTACAAAGTTGGTTCTTTTTGTTTACGGACTTTTCGTAATATTTTTTTTGTATCTTCCACTAATTTCAGTCACCTTTGCTTCAGTATCAAAGGCCCGCTATCTTAGCTTTCCAATAAAAAGATATTCTACAAAATGGTATGCAGATGCTCTGGAAAGTAGTACTGTAAGCAATTTGCTTGTTACGTCATTTTCTGTTGCAATATTAGTAACTCTAATTTCTGTAATAATAGCTTTTTTTGGAGCATTGGCTTTCGCTAGATACCAGTGGCGTTATCGAACGACCTTCCAAAAGTTGATACTATTGCCAATATTCTTTCCCCAGACCGTGTTGGGTTTATCACTACTGATGTGGTTTAATTCGCTTGGAATAATTCCCACATGGAAAACAGCGGTTGTCGCTCATTTAGTCTGGATTGCTCCAATTGCGACACTCATAGTTGCAATTAGAGCTTATAGTTTTGATCCAGCATTGGAGGAAGCAGCAAGAGATATGGGTGCGGGTACGTTTACAATCTTTCGTGAAATCACTTTACCACTCTTGGCACCTGGATTAATCTCGGCAGGTTTATTTGCCTTTTTACTTAGCTGGGGTAATTTTCCATTGTCACTTTTTACAACTGGAGCTGACAGTACATTGCCGGAATGGCTTTATGCAAAAATGGTTTCAGGTTATTCACCACTAGTTCCCACTTTGGGTGTAATGTCTGTGATTGGCTCTTTTTTACTAATATTGGTAGTTCTTATAGTTTTTTGGAGTGTGCAAAAAATTCGAGAAAATAGAGAACTTGTTTAATTAAAATTGGAGGAATGAATTTATGCTTACATCACTAAAGGGTAAAAGTGTTATTGTTACGGGAGGCTCAAAAGGCATAGGGCGAGGAATCGCTCAGGTATTCGCCAGACAAGGAGCTCGGCTGACTATCGCTGCTAGAAATGAAGCTGATTTGCAATCAGCTGCAAACGAAATTGAAGGTGATGTTCGCTATGAAGTGTGTGACGTATCCGACTGGACTTCGGTGAAATCAATGGTTGAAAGCGCAGCTTCTGCTCAGAATGGATTGGATGTAATGTGCGCTAACGCTGGTGCTTTCCCCCAGACTAAGATGATCGATATGGATCCATCTGAATGGGATCAAGTCATGGCAGTAAACTTAAAATCATCTTTTCTATGCGTTAAGGCATCTATTCCATTTTTCGAAAAGGCTGGAAAAGGCCGCGTAATTTTGACCTCGTCAATTACCGGTCCGGTGACTGGGTTTCCAGGTTGGTCTCACTACGGTGCTTCCAAATCAGGTCAATTGGGATTTCTAAAAACAGCAGCTATGGAATTATCGAGATACAATGCAACTATTAATGCAGTAATGCCCGGCAATATTTATACAGAGGGACTGCAGGATTTAGGACAAGAATATTTGGATACGATGGCTGCATCAATACCTCTAAAGAGATTGGGGGATGTAGAAGATATTGGTAATGCAGCATTATTTTTTGCCTCCGATGAGGCAGCTTACATTACTGGTCAGCAAATAGTAGTTGATGGTGGTCAAATTATTCCAGAGTCGCTTGAAGCAATAGACGAGATTTAAGGAAAGATAATGTCCATTTCGCAAATGCCACTGGCTGAATTGTTGGTATTATTGGAAAAGTTGGCTAATCAATCTTTGTCGCTTTGGGATATTCCTGAAGGTTCGAGAGCAAGGCTTATAAATGTATCCGAAAATGCTACTTATTTAGTTGAGGGTCCCTGTGATTATAAAGCAATATTAAGAATACATCGTGAAAATTATCATTCTAGGAGAGCTATCGAGTGTGAATTAGAGTGGTTGGGAGCGTTAGAGGGATCTAGGATTGTTCCTACACCTGGGTTTTATGTCGGAAAGAATGGCAGTCCAATTCAGGTGAATGTGATAGATGGATTGCCGGAACCGCGCTTTATGGTATTGTTCGAATTTGTTGAAGGCGATGCACCAGATGAATCTGGCGACATGACTGGTGGTTTTTTTGAGCTTGGTGCTATAGCAGCAAGATGTCATGAACATGTACTGAGTTGGGAAAAGCCAAAAGGTTTTGAAAGACTTACCTGGGATGTCACAGCAGTATTTGGCCAAACGCCGGTTTGGGGTGACTGGCGTGATGCCCCAGAAGTTGATAATTCGAACCGTCCTGTTTTGGAAGAAGTGGAAACGACAATTCGTGCTAGGCTAGACAAGTATGGGAAGTCGCATGAGCGATTCAATCTTATTCATGCAGATATGCGTTTGGCAAACCTGTTGGTAGGAGAAGCGCAAACTAGATTAATTGATTTTGATGATTGTGGCTGGGGATGGTTCATGTATGATTTCGCTGCTGCTATAAGCTTCATTGAAGACGATCCGCGCATTCCCAGTTTGAAAAATGCATGGGTTAATGGCTATCGCTCTGTAAGAGAATTATCTGTTGAGCAAGAAGCAGAAATAGATACGTTTGTAATGCTTAGGAGAATGGCTCTTCTCGCTTGGATAGGTAGCCATATAGAAGCTCCAGAACCGCAGGAACTAGCACCTGGATTTGCGTCCACCACAGCTAGACTAGGTCAGATTTGGATGGATAGTCTCATTGGTAGTTAACGTTTAAGGAATAAGTATAATGTTAGACTGGAAAACCTCTTTTAGGAGTTTTTACTATGCGAATGCTGAACCTCCGGACGATATAATTTTAAAAAAAGATCATACTGCGTTACTAGTTATTGATATTCAAAATACATATCTGGAGCCGGACGAGGACCCTGTTGAAGCAGCTCGTTGGCAACCTTTTTATACACGCATGAGCGATATAGTAATTCCAAATAATAAACGGCTTATAAATTGGGCAAGATCAGAAGGTATCGAGGTAATTTTTGCTCGGATTGCTTGTCAAAAGACAAACGGCCGCGACCGATCTTTAAGTCAAAAAAAGCCAGGTTTTAACTATTTGTTACTTCCAAAAGACAGTGAAGATAGTCAGATTGTATCTGAATTAAATCCACTAAATGATGAAATCGTTATTACCAAAACCACTGATAGTGCACTGACTGGAACAAACTTAAGGTTAATTCTTCATAATATGGGCATTAAGGATGTGATAGTCTCAGGAATCTTTACCGATCAGTGTGTCAGTTCAACGGTAAGGTCTTTAGCTGATGAAAGTTTTGGTGTTTTGGTTGTGCATGATGCTTGCGCCGCTGCAACAATGAAATTACATGAGCAAGAATTGGAAATCATTAATATGATCTACTGTCATGTTGTGAGCTGTGATGACCTCGAACATTTTTTGGAGTAGCATTAGGGCTCGTAATTCCTTTTGCAATTGAGGTTTGAATTTAACCTGTCTCTATTTTCGAGTTTAAGTAGTGGAATATGAGTAAAACAAAGTCCTTAAAGAACGATATAATCAAGAACTTTGGTACACCGTGTGTAGTTGTAGATCTAAATGTTCTTGAAAAAAATATTACCCGAGTTCAGAAAATTTGTGACAGAGAAGGGGTTTCAAATCGACCACATATCAAATGGCTTATTGGAGTGGCACTTTCGAAAAGCAGTCCAAAGATGCGCAAAGAAGCTTTTTGAGCTCGCCCACGCAGTTTGACTCAAAAGAGTTCCTTTTTGACGTATTTTGAGTTCCTTTTTTGAAGAAATAAGCGATTATAGCCATATTTTAAAGGGAAAGTGTAAAATTATCTGGTACCCACGGCCAGACTCGAACTGGCACGGCCTATTAAGCCCAGAGATTTTAAGTCTCTTGTGTCTA
>MDTE01003821.1_pt1 | contig 16087 bp, 20 predicted proteins | sample 811231 | NCBI WGS metagenome assembly MDTE01 (sample SAMN05326651, study PRJNA326480) | marine metagenome | isolation source: seawater | place: Indian Ocean: Red Sea | collected 2010
ATCACTTCATACCCTCATCTGTACTAGATGATATTTTTAGAAGTGAAAATGATATTAAGACCCTTGAAAAAGCCTATGATTCACTGGTTAAAGATGGATTTTCTGAAGATCATGCTGCTAAAGAAATTGCAGATCTAGTATTCAAGGAAACAGGTATTGACCCTGATTATGGTTTTGATGAAGAAGAGTAAAAATAGTTAAACTGATAATTTTTATTTTCTTTTGTGGCTAATTTGTGTTCTTTCGCCTCATTTACTTTATTAATTAAACTGTCTAGTATAGGATAGTATTTTTCAACTAATTTTTCAGTCTCTATTTTTCCGATAGCATCTAGCGCCTTATCACATACTCTAATAGTTCTATTTCTTAAAAATCCCTCCCTTGTGTCCTGCCATACTATAGGATTTATATCCATCTTACTCCTCAACAGCAGCATTTGAAAATAAACTACTGAATCAACTTTACTTGGCAATTGACTATAACAAAAGCAAAATGAAAAAAATACTACTAGTAACTTTTTCACTTATCTACGGTAACTAAACCTACAAAAAAATAAAAAATAATGGCTGTTACACACATGCCATATGTAGATGTCCAGCCAGACATAAATTTTGATCTTTTAAAATCTCTATTGTATTCATTTATATTAATTTGCTCTAAAAGAGTCTCGCCACCTTTTTCTCTACATGCTTTTGAGGCTTTAAAAAATTGAGGCAAATCACTAACTGGTAAGGCTTTCACTCCATGCTTTCTTGCAAAGATGATAGTTCTATCTGAACACGGGTTTTGAATAATTTTATCAGACATTTGGGAATTGACCACGCTGATGGTCAATATTATAATTATAAAAAGGTTTCTCACTTCAGAGCATATACAACTTTTAATGTAAAAATGGGTATCTCGTCAATCTTCATTTCAGGGCCATTCACTTTTTTTCCCTGGAAGCGCCAACTATTTTTTTTATAATTATTATTTAAAAAGCCCATTTTAAAATCTATTCCTATCCAAGGTCTAATGTAATATCTATAACCGAGCATACCAGAATAGCCAAACCAATCTGTTACCATTGTATTTTCAGATGCAACTTGATCTAAGGGGTTGTTATCACCAAAACTATTTAAAAGTTCATTCCAATCATCAGTGATGGTAAATGAGCCGCTGCCATCGGAGCTTGCAGGTTTTGTTTCTAAAATGAGCCTTCCTCTTCCCCAAATTGGCGTCAAAGTAAAATTTAATTCAACTTTAGGCTTTATTCTAAAGAATGTCTCAAGCGGTATCATTCTAAAATTTATTGTTCGATAAAATACGGGTTTGCTTGTTGCAAACCCTTCTAATCTACCAATATCAATAGATTTTAGAACACTATATCCAACCCTAGCATTATAAAAAAACTCATAAAAAGTACTAAAATTAATTAAAAGATTGCGGGTAAGTATATTTCCCGTTGGAAATGAAACAAGCTCGTTACTGTCAAAGCCTTTCATTGTCGGCTCATAAAACCCTGTACCTAAATCGACACTAATCTTAGGTTGACTGTGAAGTGAAACGATAAAAAGTGGCACTAAAATGTATTTAAACTGTAAAATTTGACTCTTCATTATAGTATTGTAATTTACACTCTATGAAACGATTACCAGAAATATTCATATTTTTATTATCATTTGCCTATACTGACAGTCTAGATACAGACGTTAGTCATGTAATTGTTGACCACAAAGGAAATTCTATAATTGCTATCGTAGATTCAATGGATTTAAACACAGTTTATTACACAAATAAAAGCGATAATAAGGTTTCAACAATTGATATAGATAAAGTTTATTTCATTTATAACGACTTTGATCGAGTATACCACTACGATTGGAGCTATTATGAAAATTTGAGGAGAATAACAAATAGAACCGGTGAAATTATTACTCTAGACAATGACAGTATAAATTTCAAAGGCATAGAATTTTCATCCAACCGAATCAATCCTGAAATTCTTGTTCATGGAACAAACGACACATCATTTTACATGAAATCACTAGACGTCTATAAAATTCAAACTGATTATTCAATTCTTCACTACGCAGCAAAGAGAGGATTTTGGTATAGTTTTAGTGCTTTTATGTTATCTGCGGCTATTGATACTCGCTTAAAATGGACTGACTCCAGGCGTTTCGTTCCACAAGTTTGGGATCAATATAATGATCTATTACCTGGAGTAAAATTGCTAAACCTTCAGCCTACAGGTGTTACATTTGCCTCTGTATCCTATTTGATCCCGCTATCTGTTCTAGGGTCAATGTTATGGGATATATATAAGGATAAACGCTCATTTTATTTTCACCCGTTAGAAAAAGATACACCTTATCCGCGGTCAATGTATGTATTTTCTCCAAAGTATCTAATAGGTGCTTTCACAAAAAAGACCCTATTACGCATTGAAAGAAGCAAACTTGGTAAATATGTATTTTCAAAGATTAGAAAAAAGATTAACTAACATCTGCATATGATGTATTTCAAGCACACATTTCAGTTTTTATTTTTTTCTGTTTTTGTTATGCTATTTTCATGCACTACTAATGAACCAACAATTATTCAATTACCCGATACTATTGCACCTTCCGGGTATATAGTTAGCCCTCTAAATGGCTCTTCAGTTTCAGGTAATACTTCACTTCAAGTTATTGCTATTGATAACGAAGAGGTTGATACAGTCTACTTTATGATAAAATCTCAATCAGATAACAATTATAGAAATGTTGACTCGACTACAAATGTATCAAATGACATTTGGCAAGGAAGTTGGAATACTCAAAATTCAGAGTGGGTGGAAAACGAAAATTATTTCATTACATTTAAAGCGGTTGATCTAGTTGGAAATACCTACATTGCAGCCCCAGTGATAGTTAAACTTGATAACCAAGATGATGAAGCTCCTATTGGCTACATCAAAAATCCAATAACTGGACAAACTGTTAATGGAATAGTTTCAATTGAAATTGAGGCAACAGATAACAAAGCTATACAATACGTCAGTATCTTTATTAATAATGAAATAAAAATCACTCATTTATCAGAACCTTTCAATTACAATTGGAATACAGAACTGGAGCAGGATGATTTAGTGTATTCTATTTATGCAGTTATTGTTGATGTCGATAATAATAGAACTACTATTCCACCCATTAGTGTAACGGTGAATAATCAATTGCCAATAGATGTTACTCCCCCAACTGGCGCACTTACGAGTCCTCCTGCTGGATCGACCGTATTTGGTAATGCGTCTATTCAAGTAACCGCAGCCGATGACCAATTAGTGGATTACATAGAGTTTTATATTGATGGTGACTTGGATGGAACATACGATTGTAATGGGCCTAGCTGCAGCGCTTCTTATGATTGGAATACAACCACAGAATTTGAGGGCGAGCACGTCATTCAAGCAATTTTAGTTGATGGCTGGAATAATAGTACAGTTCTTACACCTATTAGTGTAATAGTTGATAACATAGATCAAGATGAAATACACCCAACAGCGGTAATCACTGAACCAGCCTCCGGTCAAACAATTAGTGGCAATGTATTAGTTGAAACACTCGTAAATGACAATTTAGAAATAGATAAAGTTGAATTTTATATTAATAGTCAAATTGTTTACATAGATAGCACTGCACCGGAATATAACTATTTATGGAATACTGACTCTCTCCCAGATGATGAAAATTATGTTATATCTATTATAGCATATGATGAAGTTGGTAATGATGGTCCAAGCACAGCTATAACGGTACATCTAGATAATTATGACAACATTAATCCGTCTGGTATAATAATGTATCCTTATGCAGGGCAAATTCTATCAGGACAACAAACTATCTCTATTTTAGCTGAAGATAATACTGGTATTGATTCTGTAGATTTTTTCATAAACAATGCACTAGTATACACAGATTTTGTAGAGCCATACGAATATGATTGGGATACTGAATTTGAATTTGAAGATGCAAATCATATTATTGGCTCTATTGTTACAGATATGGCAGGAAATCAGTTTGAAATTCCATCAATTAGTGTTTTTGTAAATAACATACCAAATGATAATGTGCCACCTACGATAAGCATTTCAAATCCTGTTAGCGGCCAAACAGTTTCAGGTACAATAAATTTTACAGTAAATGTTGATGATAACGTTGGTATAGCTCAAGTTGAGTTTTTTATTGATGGTTATTCTTTTGGTATAGTTACTGAAGAACCGTATTCTTACTTATGGGACACCAGCTCTAACATAGGAGCTCATGGCAATGAGCATGCACTTTCTGCCATTGTAATTGATACGGCTGGAAATACATCTTTTTCTCAACCAATCCTTGTCATCGTTGACAATTAAATGAAGATATCCATCAAACATATAATTCTAATTGTATTTTTTATTTTAAGCTGTGAGGGTCCAATCTTTGAAATACCGCCGGAACCAGATACGACTGCTCCTTTGATTGAAATCACTAATCCTGCAGATCAAGGGATTTTATCAGATACAGTTTTAGTAACTATATATGCCTCTGATAATGATGAAGTAAATATAGTTCAGCTTTATATAAATGATTCATTAGTACTAGACTCTGCAAAATCACCTTACGAGTATAAGTGGAATACAAATGATTATGAAGAAGATGAATACCACAATTTGCTCGCTAGAGCAGTTGATTTTGCAGGAAATGATAATCAAACTAGCCCTATTCGGGTGATGGTAGATAATAATGATAATATTAAGCCATCGGGTTCACTCTTATATCCGTTCAGTGGTCAAATTCTTAGTGGAATAGTTAGTATCATAGCTGATGCATCTGATAATGACTCTTTAGCATCAGTTATCTTTTATATTAATGGCGATTCTGTTGGTGTAAGTACATCAGCACCACATACATACGATTGGAATACTAATCTAGAATTTGACGATTATTCTTATGTGATAAGTTTGAAGGTTAATGATGCAAGCGGCAACTACATTACCTTGGGACCTATAAGTGTGACAGTAGATAATGAGGAAAATATACAATATGATACCACACCACCAACAGGCGCAATAGTATATCCGCCTATGGCAGCAATTGTATCTGGAATTATAACTATTCAAGTTGATGCATTTGACAACGAAAAAGTTGAAAAAGTTGAACTTATCATTGATGGTACAAACTCTCAATATGACTTTACATCTCCATATGAATTTTCCTGGAATACAACTTCAGCAGATGTCGAAGAAGACGCGAACCATTTCATTGCTGCAACTGTGGTTGATACTAGTGGTAATACAACTAATCTGATGCCTGTAACTGTATTTGTGGACAATGAAGAAAATATAGTTACCGATATAACGCCTCCCTCAGTTGTGATCACTAGCCCAGCTTCAAATCAAATTGTTAGCGGAAATGTGGTTATAAATGTCGCTGCATTTGATAATGTTTCAATTGAAAAAATTGAATTTTACCTTAATGGCGAGCTTTATTTAACGGACTCCAATTTCCCATATGAGGCTAATTGGAACACAATTAATGAGGGGACTTTGGAGGGAGAACATATTTTGTTTGTAAAAGCTTATGATACCAGCGGCCTTATAAATCAAAGCGAATCTGTAATGGTTATTGTTGATAATATTGACGAAATATCACCGAGTGGTTATATAGCTCAGCCATATGCTGGACAGGTTGTTAATGGGCAAGTTGAAATTTTAATTTACGCAACGGACAATATAGGCGTGTCATCTGTTAATGTTTTTATAAATGGCGAAAATGATTCGACTTTTGTAAATGAGACATCCATACTTAGTGCCCCTTATTCATATACATGGAATACCTTAAGCCAGGATATTAATGAAGATGAACAATATTATATATCTGCAAGAATAAATGATCAAAGTGGTAATTTTTTCAATGTACCATCTGTTGCTGTCGTAGTTAATAACAATACTGAATTTGTAGATGTAGTACCACCTGTCATTTCTATTTTATCACCTGTTTCGGGTACTATTGTTAGAGACTCCACTCAAATTAGAATATTTGCTAATGATAATGTAGGAATTAGTAATGTGGTTGTAACGGTAGATAATACTATAGAGTTTACTTTAAGTGATAGTCCTTATGTAGCATTGTGGAGTACATATGCATACCCGAACAATAGCAATCATGTAATTAGTGCAAAAGCTATAGATAGCAGCGGAAATGAAACTGTTGCACAGTCTATATACGTTAATGTTGATAACTATTATGGTGAAACAGTATCGTTTTTAAACACTGATAGATATGTTGACTCAATAGGGTTAGCATGGGACACACCTTACGGCGCTGCCCAATTCTTCGTCATTAGAGATGGTGATTCTATTGCCTCTACTATTGAGCCTAATTTTATAGATAAAAACATTATATCTGGTACTATATACTGCTATCAAATCGCGGCTGTTAATAGCCAATCTATATCTGGACCATTGTCCAATCCTGTTTGCGACAAGGCATTTATAGCTCCTCCAATTAACTTTACAGGTTCTGTGACTCAAGATACAATTCAATTAAATTGGTCTGAGGTTGTAGAAGCAGATCAATATCGTATTTACCGTAATGGTAATACAATTTATACGGGTGCATCATTAGAATTTTTAGATGATAATCTTTCATATGAAACTAATTATAATTTTACCATTTCATGCCTAGATAACTTAGGTGACGAGGGTCCGCAATCAAATCCACTTCAACTCACCACCCACATTGAATTACTATCTCCGACTTTATCTATAAGCTCAGATAGTACAAGTTTTACTTTAAATTGGAGCTCAGTTTTAAGTGCCACATCTTACAAGATATATGTTGATGATCTTCCAAATTCTCTAGAGACCGAAAATACCTCATATACTTACGAAGGCGAAATTGGCCAACAAAATTGTTTTAAAATAAGAGCTGTTAATGAACACGGTACAATCGGACCGGAGTCAAACCAAGAGTGCGCTACTGGTAATTAATTAAATATATCATTACCATTACAGTATTTAAGTGCATGTTTTAATCTTAAATCTTCAAACATGGGAGAGCTAAATTCAATTTTTCCAGATTCTGGATCTATCAATATCATATTAAAGTAGACTGGAAAATTATTGTTAGCAGTATTAATTGTATCTCCTAGGATTGTTGTATCTAAAACAGTAGTTTGGAATGTCATCCAGCCATTACCTTCCCAGGTATTTGAATCTAAATTGCAAGAAGAAAAAAGCATTTTTGATATAATGGTATCGCCAATAGAGGCTGTTGAATCATTAGAGTTATCATTTATGACAAGCTCATATCCGTTTGTGAGAAAATAACCCTTTTGTTGAAATGATCCAGATGAAGTTGAAATGAGTTGATTATGATCTATACACAAAAAAGTCGAGTCATAATCAGATAATTCCCAGTTACCACTTGCACTGTAAACACGAACTAAAACAGAATCGGAAAGTTCACTCTCATTACCTATGTCATCCACAGATCTTATGAAGTATTGATAGCTTTCAAGCCACTCAATATTACTGTCCTTAAAATAATTTGATTGTGTTTCGCCAATTTTTTGCGGAATTGAATTACCTGTTGATTTAAATATTACATATTTACCAATATCATCATCAGCAACTTCACTCCAAGTTAAATTGACTCCAATGTTATTGCTTTCAATAGTAAACCATCCTTTAATATCACTCGCTATTTCTGGCGGAATCTCATCAATATTGCAAGATGAAAAAAAGAACAATAATATAAAAAGTAAAAATGTATATTGACTACTTTTCATCCCCAACCCAGCTTATTATAACGCTTCCAATGAGGAGAGAAAAAACAAGTACCATTTTTGCGATTGATGAAAAATCAAGTTTTAAGGCAATGAACATAGCAATGCATCCAAGTGCAAATCCTATAAAATATCCAATTGTAGCGTTCATATTTTTATTATTAAAACTATAGCTAGTTTGATTTTTAACGTTTCAATTTAAACTAATTTTTGCAGTTTTACGAAATGTCAATAATTCTTCTGCCATGATATTCAACGCCGCCAATTAGAGCATGCACCTCCTGCAAGTTTTCATATGTAATTGATCCCGCATTTATTATTTTGATTCTATCCGTTTTAATATCAAAAATTTTTCTTAACATATTTTGGCCAAGAACAGCACTTTTAGCTCCACCAGATGTTAAAACAGAGTTTATTTTTGTTTTTGAGATTAAATTTTGTATGTATCAAATAAATCAATTGTTTCATCGAATGCTTTGTGAAATGTTATATCCATTCCGTTTGATCTAGACACTAAGTCATTAATAACATTTATGTTTACCGATTTATCATACTTTTAAACACCAAAAACAACACCAAAAACGCCCAAAGATTTAAAATCTAAAATATCACGATGCATTTGCTTGATTTCCTCATCAGTGTAGCAAAAATCACCCTTTCGAGGTCTCACCATTACCTTCAAAGGTATATTCAGTTTTTTAACTAATTTTTTGGCGAGTTCTTTTGATGGGGTCAAACCTCCTAAATCAAGACGCGAGCATAGTTCAATCCTATTTGCTCCTCTGCTCTCGGCTTTTATTGCTTCTTCATACGTTTCAACACATGATTTTAAAAGTAGGTTCATGTTACCTTGAATAAAATATATTGTTATCTTTCATCATTGCAAATTTTCTGCGTTAGCCCAATTTTTGAAGTCTCATTTACAGATACAGTTAGTACACATATATCGCCATTCTCTAGATTGTATTCACCTGAAACATCTGTAGTATCGTATGCGATCTCAAAACTTGTTGTATCAATAGAATATGTAATTCCCTTGCCAGACCACTCATAGGCCCCTGGGGCCACTGATTTATACATGTCTGCAATATTTACGGTTCCAGAATCATAACTCGCAGTTACATTTATTCCAAGTATTTCATAATGCGTATACATTGTATCAACATCGAAAGCATCAGTCTTAAAGTCAATTATACCCGTAGCGATCACACTAACTAAAGACTGTTCTATATCAATTCCTTGATCTTTATCCCCACAAGAATCAAAAACCAAAAAAGCAATTATAATAAATATATTCTTCATGTTATTCACCTATATTAATTTTTTATTTCCCAAATATATGTAGCTACAGCCCCTGCATTTAAACTAGAATGCATATATTTCCCCCCTAGCACTATATTAAAATTGATCTTATCATTACTATCATTAAGAACTACAGTGACTATTTTATCTCCATTTGTTAAAAATGATACATTTGGTAAACCGGACGTACTAGATGAGTAAACTCGAACGGAGCCAGGTGTAACGAATTTTGAGGCATGTGCTATAACGTAATAAGCAGTATTACGTTGAACACTATTATCAGTTATTGTTACAGCCCCTAAACAGCTACTGCATCCTCCATCAGTATGCGGTTTTTGATTTTCATCAGAGGCTAAATTCCACTCTATAATTGTTTTGCACCAATTTCTCGAGGCACCAATAATTAGGTTTCGAATATGCCAACGAAGATCTCCAAATAAATCACCTGGCGCACCCACCCATTGCTCTGTAAAATATAAGTTTTTATCTGGATGAGCGCTTTTTAACATACTTAGATCACTAATATTGCCGCCATATAAATGAAAAGCACTTCCATCAATATATTGACGCGCGATTGTATCATTTAAAACTGATATAGGATAGTCAATTTTATCTGCATTGTGATCATATATTAATATTTTCGTATCAATTTGATTTTGTAAAAATGTTGGACCTAGAGATTGTTTTACGAATAATGCTTGCTCAGTTGGGGACATATACATACTAGGATTGTTTCCATCATGGAGAGGCTCATTTTGAATGGTTATAGCATCTATTTTAATGCCCTCATCACTCATAGATTGAATGTATTTAACAAAATATAACGCATAGGCATCATAAAATTCTGGAAGTAACTTGCCACCAATAGTGCTATTATTTGTTTTCATCCAAGATGGAGGCGACCAAGGAGATGCCATTATCTTAATATTGGGCGAAATTTCCATTATTTCCTTTAATACTGGTATAAGATATAACTTATCATAACCTAAATCAAAATTATTCATTTCAACATCTGTTTGGCCGTTTGGAAGGTCATTGTAGGAAAAAGGATACTCATCCAAATCTGATGATCCAATACTGACTCTTAAGTAAGATGCACTTATGCTGTTTTCATTATCGTCAAACAGCTCATTTAAAAGAACTGATCTAGATGAATGATTCATATTAAAAATGTGCATTGCGCTTCCACCATTAAGTGCAAACCCAAACCCATCCATTGATTGATAGACTTGACTCGTGTCTATAACAATATTCTCAAAGGTACCTTCCGGTACTCTTCCTGTATCGACGCCAGTTGTTTGTTTAGAAAAGATTTTAGATTCTGACTGATCGCTCAACCAAAATTCTACATTTTCTGCATTTAAATTTTTATTGATGTAGACCTCCTCCTCATTTTTACATGAGAATACCATAAAAATTACTATGAAGTAAAACGATGAAAGAGTGGGAATAATTTTTCTCATTAAACAAATTTTATATCAAATCGTAATCAATGAACTGTTGAAAGAAATCCGACGCTGATTCTTCTACAGATAGGTAATCTAATCCAAGTTCTTTAACGCTTCTTTTATTATCAAAATAAAAATCATAACCGACATTTTTCTTAATAAATGTTCTTTTGACTCCAAGCAAAGGTGAAAATAACCACACTAAAAATTTTGGAGCAACAAACCAAGGGATCGGATATTTTTTACCAAATTTTTTTCTTAGATATTTTCCAATATCAAGTAGTTTGTAACTATCTTCTGATATAATATAACGACCTTCAGCTGAATCATTAAATCCTGCTAAAATATGTGCTTTGGCAGTGTCTCTAACGTCAACCATAGCTAGATTGATATCAGGTACTCCCATTCTAAGATAACCATTGCCCATTTGAAGCATAAACTTTTTGCTTTCAAAATTTGCAAGGGGATTTAATGCAGGACCAACAACAAATGAAGGGTTTATTGATACAAGTTTCCAACGACTTTGACCTTCATTTAACCTCCAAGCTTCTTTTTCAGCCTGAGTCTTTGAATAACTGTACTCTCCATCATTAGGTCTAGATGAGTGGTTCCACATTTCCTCATTAAAAGTTTTATCAGAAATTTTATTTGCATCTTCTGCATTTCCATAAATAGCAGCAACACTGCTAGTTAATACGATTTTTTTTACAGTCCCATTTTCATTTACGGACGAAACAACATTTCTTGTTCCTTTAACAGCAGGATCGATTACCTCAGTCTTTGGATTTTTCGAATCCATGATAAATGGTGATGCGGTGTGAAAAACAATTTCACAATTTTTCATTGCTTTTTCGTATGAACCATCTTTTAAAAGATCAGATTCAAAAAACTTTAGCACTCCTTTTGAATTGGATGCTATCTCACTTAAGTGTTTTGTCTTTATTTTATCTTCTTTATCTCGAATAGCTGCATGAACAGTATGCCCATCTTCAAGAAGAAATTTTACTATCCAACTTGCTATATATCCCGTAGCCCCAGTAACTAATACAGTTTTAGGTTCCTTTTTCATTACAGAGTCTTAAAAAATTTCTGCGCCATTAGTTTTTAAACGATACTCAAAATAGTCGCTACGTGTAAGTACTATGCTAGCAGTATCTATTTTTATCCCTTTTTCAGCAGCTAAGTGTTTTTTCCAGTTTTTTGCTTGTTTTTCATTGAGTGTCAAAACAGAAAACTGGCCCTCAGCTACTACTTTACGCCCTTTTGAAGATAAAGGGAAAACAATGTCACCATCCTTAACTTTAATTCTTATTTTATTATAATCACTTTCGCCAACAACCTGCAACCAACAGCCTCGCATAGGGCAAACTTCTTCAATTACGCCCTCCACTTTAACAATACTATTTATGTAATCATTTTTATTATCGATCAATTTGTCAACTCCATACACTTTTTGTGTTTTTGACATATTTCCATACAAACCAGATGGTTTGGATTTATTTAAAAGTTTTTGCTCTAAATTTTTTGAATCACAAGAAAAACAGACTGGCAACAAAACGGCTAATAATAATCTAGATATCATAAGTCAAAGATACTGAGTTTTTAATTTAATACTCTATTATTAATCGAAAATAATAGAGTTTATATAGTATGGTCTTTGAAAGGTGCTGTGTGAAGTTTGTAAAATAAAAAAGAATATGAACCTATGAAAAATGGCACAAGAATTAGCTCGCCTGAAAACAAAGATAACAATACAAGCGTAAATGATATTGAGTGCAAAATTAATTTTGTGTATTTCCGATGAATTTTTGGCCAAAAAAATATTTCATCAGTATAAAATTTTGTTAGCCCTAAAACTATTACTGTCCAAGCAAAACCAAAGTATTCAACCCCACTTGTAAATATCTTGTGGTATAAAGCAATTCCACCAGCTAGATACCAGATACAAATAAAAAAGGCAATAATACTCATTGTAGGTCAAATAGAATCAAATACATTCACTCCTCTTCTTCTGAAATTTTTGTCGATTCCTCAATAATTGCGAATAATACAAAACCAAAAATCAATGTTAATATGAAAGCAATATATTTACCGACTAAAAGCCACTGTATACAAAGTAGCAATAAAGGAAGAATGAGTATATAATTAAAATTAATTTGTTCTGAAAACTTCATTATAAACGAAATCTACAATCTTTTTTTGCAATAAATGAAAAATATTCACAATCTAATATTTCTAATTGATTTGTATTTTCAACTATGAATAAAAGAGGTAAAAATACATTTAATTGAGGGATAATTGGAACCGGTGAAATTGCAAATTCATTTGCAAAAGATCTAGATCTTTTAGAAAACCATATGTTAACTGCAGTGCTTTCTTGAACTATTGGAGATGCAGAAATTTTCTCAAACAACCTAGATAACTGTAGAGCTTATGATGACATTGATAATTTTTTAAATGATGAAGAGATATGTGCTGTGTATATAGCTACTCCTAATACTCCTCACTGCATTCAAACTATTAAATCTCTAGAGGCTAAGATTCCAGTATTATGTGAAAAACCATTTGATATAAGTTACTAGGAGGCCCATAGAATGAATGAAAGTTCAAAAATAAACTCGACTGCTTTACTGGATGGAATGTGAATGAGATACCTGCCTCATATTACTAAGCTAAAAGATTTGTTATCGAAGAATGTCATTGGAAAAATTGAATCTATTTTTGCATGTCATGGGCAAAATTTAAAATGGTCCGCTAATCCAAGATTGTGGACCAAAGAACTAGGTGGCGGTGCTTTATTAGATTTAGGTATATATGTTGTTTCTTTTTGCCATATGGTTGCCGGTTCCCCCGATGAAATACTTGCTAGATCCAATTTTATTGATGAAGGAGTTGATTCAAAAACATCTATGGTTTTTAAATATAATGATGGCCTGATAGCCAACCTTTCTTGCACGATGTATGATAATCAACCCAATGGGTCAATCATTTCCAGATAAGATGGTTATATAGAAATTGATCATATGTTTTACAAACCAACAACTATTAGATTGTTTAAAAGTAATGAGGAAGTGGTTGAATATAAAAATAATTATAAAGGCCATGGATTAAAAGAACAGGCAATATGCATGGAAGAGTGCGTATTAAATAACAAAATAGAGTCAGATAAAATGACTCATAAAGACACACTTGCAGTCATAAAAATTATGGATAAAATAAGAGATAAAATTGGTTAAATTTTTGGATAATTATTTAATTAATTACTTTAACTAAATAATTTATACATTGTTATAAATCATTATAAAACATTCAGAAAATTTATTTTAAATTGGTGGCGCAAATATCAATATTTTATATTTTAACAGATAAAGTTATTTTCTTAATAATATTATTCTAAATAAATTTTTAAAAAACTAATTTCTTTAAGTCAGTTTAATATTTTAAATATCAATAAATTATATCGGAGACAAAAATGAAAAATATAATTATTTCCTTTTTAACCTTATTTATGATTGGATGCAAAGCGACGCAATATCATTCTGTAACAATTGATGCATCAAAAGAAAATGTGTGGAAAGTAGTTAGCAGTTTAGGTGATTTATCTAATTATGGAGGTCTAGACAGCAGCTCTCTTAATCCCCCAGGAGAGGCAACTGTTGGAGCTATTCACTACGTGAGCCAGGGAAAAAACTATGCAATCTCTAATGTAGTCGCTGTTGAAAAAAACAAAACTATTAAAACCAAACTTAAAGAGACTAGCTGGCCTGCAGAATACTGGAATGAATCTTGGCATCTTTATGATGAAGGAGAATCAACTGGTTTAAAATACGTTATTGATTTTAAAGCAAAAGGGTTCGCTAAAATTGGGTTCCCGCTTCTAGCTGCCTATAATAAATCAGATATGAAGAAAACTGTAAAAAATATTAAAAATCATATCGAAAATAAATAACCTCACAATAATTAGGCCTTAATTGAGCAAGATCATTTTTTTTGCTTGAGTGAGGCCTTTTATTTTTACATAATAAAAATAGACTCCAGCGCTATTTTTATGATTATTGAAATGCATTCCATCCCAGCTAAATGAATGAGTGCCGGGATTAAGGATCTCCTCAACTAAGGTTTTGATTTTGTTTCCTTTTAAATCATAAATATTTAGTTCTGTATATGCCATATCTAAGAGATCAAACTTTATTATAGTTTTTGAATTAAAAGGATTTGGATGATTCTGTCTTAGTTTAAATTGATATGGATATGATTTATTTTGATCTTCTACAATCGAGGATGTGCTAGTGACATTATTTAGTTTTAAAAATCCAAACTGACCATTATCGATTGCGAGTATAGCTCCTCCATCACTGGTTAAAGCAATATCCTCCCCTGCCCAATCATAATCTTCCTCTCCAATATCATTAGGCGAATAAGTTGATTCCCATGATATTAAACCATTTTGGTCATATTTTATTAGATAAGCACTCCAAATATCTGAACACCCATTGCTATTACACTCAGAATAATTATCGTACTCATCCCCTGTTCCTGCTACAGTTACACATCCACCATCATTTGTAGCCTTTAGGCCCCATGCCTCATCATGAATGTATAGAGGATCAAATCCTCTAGGATTACCACTTTTTTGCTCCCAAACCATATCACCGTTATTGTTTAGTTTTATGGTATATACATCCCAATTTTCTGTACCGGAATTAGTATGCCCAGCCAAAAAAATATCTCCTTGTTCGTTTATATCCATGGCAAAACAATGCTCATCGCCTTCATCTCCATATTCGTAATGCCATATCACTTCACCATCAAGAGACAACTTAATCAATTTAAAGTCGAGTGCATCTTGAGTCAATCCGGATACATATAGGTGGTTATCATAGGTTTGCACTCTATATGCCTGACTAATATAAAAGCCAAGGTCTATATTTGATACTTGCTCACCCTCATTATTCAAAAAAGCTATATTGCCAAGGCCTTCAGTGTAAAATGTATTATACGCATCTTGAGCTTCATAATAGCCTACCGCAACTATGCCGTCTGGTACCAACACACCATTTTCAAATGCATCTGTACCTCCATAATCATAACTTTTATTAAAAATAATAGAACCATCACTTTTACTCAATTTTATTATTGAACTATTTTCATTTAATGCACCAAAAATTATATACCCATCTACTGCTTCGATCACGCTATTTCCTAGATTATGACCTCCAATATTTATCTCCTTATCCCAGATCTTTTCCCCATTCATTTCTGTTTTTACTACGTATAATTTTGTAGTGATAGGCTCTGTGAAAAAATACGTTTCCCCTACTTGTAAAAATCCTCCATCTTCGCACTCTATGATAAAATGTCCCATAGATTCCTCGCCAGTGCCGTTATAACTAACAAACCAATCTAATCCTGGCTCACTAACGATAAGAGTTGGAATCATAAAGTAAATAATTGTAATAAAGATTTTTCTTAAATGAAAAAAATCCATTATCTAGTACAATTCATTTATATTCTTTAATAAGATGTTTTTTTAAATCCTCAAAGGA
>MDTE01194243.1_pt1 | contig 16087 bp, 17 predicted proteins | sample 811231 | NCBI WGS metagenome assembly MDTE01 (sample SAMN05326651, study PRJNA326480) | marine metagenome | isolation source: seawater | place: Indian Ocean: Red Sea | collected 2010
ATTGGTAAAGTGCAGCAGGTTTGCTTTTTAATTTAAATAAAAAAGATGTGATATATTTTTTATTACTAAACTCTGGTTGTGAAATATTTTTTCCCATTATTAGAAATCTTGTGAGATTACCTTTTTCATTTTCAATATTCTTTTCAAGAATTTTTAATCCATAAGTTTCTGCACTAAGTGTTGAGGCAATAGCTGCATTTTTTTTATCTTTAATTTTAGAAACCATTTCAGCTGAACCAGCTGTATCTGCACTCACATGCTCAATTAGGTTATGTGACTTAATAAAATTTGAACATTGTGACAATGCTTGTGAGTGTGAATATACATTCTGAATTTCGGATATTTTTGCACCAGGAACAGCTAACAAATTATGCTCAATTTTTTGAAAATATTCAGAATAAATATTTAGTCTGTATTGAAATATAAGATACTCAATTCCAATGTTACCTGTGATCCTATTTGACTCTGGAATGATTATTTTTGAGTTTGTATCTTTCATCGCTTTAGCAAAACATTCATCAAAAGTTTTACATGGTATGATCTCAGAATTAGGTTCAATAGAAAGTGCAGCAAGATGAGAATATGCTCCAAAAGTTCCTTGAAAATAAATTTTACTCATGGGGATTTATATTCCATTATTTTTTTAATAGCCACAAAATCCTCTTCAGTATCTATTCCTATCGAGGATGATTTGGCAAGTGCAACATTAATTTTAATATTATTATCTAATGCTCTCATTTGCTCTAATTTATTTTTAATTTCATTAAAAGATTGATCATAAGAGATAAAGTTTTTGAGAGTTTCAAGTTTATAGCAATATACTCCTAAGTGATGGTAAACATTTTCAATATTATCATCCTCAATTGAAATTTTTCTATTAAAATTTATTGCCTCAGGGAAATTGGAATTGTTTAAAATTTCTTTAGTAAAAACCTTCACAACATTTTGATTTTCAAATAGTTTACTATCTTTAATTTTTGCAGCTAAAGTACCCAATTGAGAATTATTTTTTATCATTTCACTATTCAATTTTTTTATATCATCTATATCTATTAAAGGTTCATCTCCTTGAAGATTCATTATTAAATCTACATTATTTGCCTTATCAAATTTTTGTAAGGCTTCGTAAATCCTATCAGTTCCAGTTTTGTGTGATTTATTAGTTAAAACTGCCTGACCTCCATTGTTTTTTACATCATCAATTATCTCTTGATCCTCAGCTGCAACTAAAACATCACCAATGTCAGCCTTCTCGGCTTTTTTAAATACGTGAGAAATGATTGATAACCCATTAATCTTCATCAATGGTTTGCCAGGTAATCTTGTGGCAGCTAATCTAGAAGGAATTATTACTAATGTTTTCATTGGTCTTTTATATTTACCTTACAATATAAACAGAGGCAAAAATGTACATTAAAATATATGAGCAATTTTTAATTTATAGTGTTATACGTTCAAAATAATTTTTATAAAATGGATTCTTTTGAAATTAATAAAATATTGGCAGCAATTTTGATGGTTGCACTTATTATAATTGGTATTGGAAAATTAACAAATTTAATTTTTTATGTTGAAAAACCAGAAACCCCTGGTTACGCTGTCAAAGTAGAGCAAACAGTTGTTACCAGCACACAATCTGACCCAGCTACAAATGATGTAAAAACTGACATAGCAGCTTTAATGGCTATGGGGGATCTTGCTACTGGAGAAAAAGTTTTTAAAAAATGTGCAGCATGTCATTCGATTGCAAAAGGGGGTAAAAATGCTATTGGTCCTGCCCTTTATAACGTTGTTTCTAGAAAAGTTGGATCAATAGATGATTATAAATATTCAAAAGCACTTTCTGAATATGGCAAGGAATGGACCTTTGAAGAATTAAATGGTTATTTAATTAAACCTGCTAAATGGATTAAAGGAACTAAGATGGCTTTTGCTGGATTAAGAAAAGAAAAAGATAGAGCTTCAGTAATTTTGTATCTAAATCAAAATTCAGACAATCCATTGCCACTACCTTAATTTTCCAAAGCAATACAATAAAATACTTTTTTGAACATGGACTCTATTCAGAGCTTGTATCCAAACTTTTGATTGTTTACTTGAAAAAATTTTTTCATCAACTTCTGTCCCTCTAGGTAAACAATGGAGAAAAATAAAATCCTTCTTAGCAAAACTGATTAATTTCTTATTAATTCTAAAATTTTTAAAATGTTTAAGTTTTTTAATTTTATTAACCTTATCATTCATTGATATAACTTTATCTGAAAATATAACATCAGCTTTAGTAACTGCTTTTTTGGGATTATCATAAATAAAGATTTTATTTTTATTATTTTTGATATATTTTAGAATTCCCTTATTTGGTTGATAGTTTTTAGGACATCCAATATTTAATTTAAAAGAAAATTTAATTGATGCAGCAATCAAAGAATTTAGAACATTATTAGAATCCCCGATCCAAGTAATATTCAACTTAGATATTGGTTTTTTTTTAATTTCCTCAATAGTAAAAATATCTGATAAAATCTGAGAAGGATGAGAAGATGGACTCAATCCATTAATTATAGGAATTGACAAATATTTTCTAAATTCCTCTAACTTTTTGTCATTACTTGTTCTAAGCATAAAAGCATTTCCAAAATTTGATAATATTTTAGCTGTATCCTCGATACTTTCTGCTCCTTTTGATAAATGTAACTCATCTGGTCTGAGTGTTAAAGTGCTACCACCTAATTGCTTAATTGCCAGATAAAAACTTAACCTAGTTCTTAAACTAGATTTTTCAAACATTTGAATTAATAATTTACCTTTTAAAGGTACATCCTTGTCAACTTCAAGATAATTAAGTTTTTTTCTTGCAATCTTTCTTTTTTTTGCATCATTTATAATTTTTCTTAGGTCTTTACTTGGAATATCTTTTAAATTAATAAAATGCTTCATCTTATTCAATTTCTGAACAAACTTTATTCATAATTTTTAAAGCAAGATCTAACTCTTTTTTTTTAACATTCAATGGAGGTAAAACACGAATAACATTTTCGGCAGCTCGTATAGTTAATAATTTATTATCCATTAATTTCTGTATAAACTTTCCTTGATCCTTATGAAGTTTTATTCCAATCAATAAACCTTTTCCTCTTATTTCTTTAATGATATTTGGATATTTTTCTTTTAAAAGGTTTAATTTAAAGAAAAAATATTCTGATGATTTTTTAACATTATTTAAAAATTTTTTACTTGAAACTATATCTATAACTTTATTTCCAACAGCCATAGCTAACGGATTTCCTCCAAAAGTTGAGCCGTGTGTCCCGGGTATCATTCCAGTTGCAACTTTTTTGTTCATTAAAACTGCACCAATCGGGAAACCTCCCCCAATACCTTTTGCTATTGGAACAATATCTGGTTTCACCTTTGACTGTTCGAATGCAAAAAAATTACCACTCCGACCAACCCCGCACTGAACCTCATCTAGAATCAATAATATTTTTTTTTCATTACAAATTTTTCTCAAATACTTAAGACATTTATCGGGTATTTGCTTAATACCTCCCTCACCCAATATTGTTTCAACCATTATTGCGGCAGTATTTTTATTAATTTTATTTTTTAAATTTGGAAACCTTGGTTTTGTGTCTCTAAAATTAATGTGATCGAACCCAGGAACTTTTGGACCAAAGCCTTCAGTCATTTTTTTTGATCCACTTGCAAAAATTGCAGCAATAGTTCTGCCATGAAAAGAATTTTTAATACATAAAATTCTATTTTTTTTTGATTTGCCGATGGTATAAAAATATCTTCTAGCAACCTTTATTGCTGCCTCAGTAGCTTCAGTTCCACTATTTTGAAAAATAACATAATCGGCAAATGTTTTTTGACACAATTTTTTAGCTAATTTCTCTCCCTCGGGAATTTGAAAAGCATTTGATACATGCCAAATTTTTTTTGATTGATCTTTAATTGCTTTTATTAATTTCGGATTTGCATGACCTAAGCAATTTACTGCTATACCTTGAACAAAATCTAAATATTTAGTTCCACTTGCTGTATAAAGATAGCTCCCCTTACCTTTTGCAAATGAAATTTTTTTTCTATTATAGTTTTTTGCTAAAAAGCTCATAAATTAATTTTATTTTTATAAATTTTAATTCACAGACACAAGTTATGATTGAAACGTTATTAAAACAAATTTAACTATTTTTGTTGATAACTTTAAATTTTTGATTGTTTAATCTAATTTAATATCAGTATATTGTATAAGAACAAAAATTAAATACAATATGTTGATACATGAGTTGGACTGATGAAAAAGTAGCTAAATTGAAAGAACTTTGGGGAAAAGGAAATACTGCAAGCCAAATAGCTGAGATAATTGGTGGTATTAGTAGGAATGCAGTTATCGGAAAAGCTCATAGACTAAATCTTTCAGCAAAAATAAAAACTAGATCAGCAACCTCAAATCAAAATTTTGAAAATTCAATTGATCAAAAAAATTCAAAAATTAAAAAAGGAAGAAAAAGTAGATTTAAATCGTTAATAATTGAAAAAGATTTTGAACCTGAAAATCCAAAACAATTGGAAGAGCTTGATGAAAATTCTTGTAAATGGCCAATAGGTCATCCTAACGAAAAATCATTTTATTTCTGTGGCAGATCATCTTTAAAAGACTTTTCTTATTGTAAATTACACCTCCTTTATGCTTATCAACCAAAAGGTAAAAAAGAGGAGACAGATAAAGAAGATGTTCCTGGATATATAAACAATAAAAAAATTAAATCTGCTTAATTCAATTATTTTTTTGTAAATTATATTTTTTTGTGGAAAATTGTCCTCCCTCTCTCCACATATAACAATATTTTTCTACCTCATCTTCAAATAAAAGTGAACTTGGTATACCGATATCAAAATTAGTTTTATACTTTCCTGATGAAATATTATCATACTTTAATAATCTTAATTGATCAGATGTTAATAAAGGCTTAGGTAATTTGCCTAAAATAAAGGCAGATATTTTCGCCAAAGGCAAAGGGAAAGGAATCAAAATTCTTTTTTTTTGGATAAGTTTTAAAAGTTTTTCTAATATTTCTTTAAAAGTAAGTGTTTCAGGTCCAATACATTCTATCACATTATTTTCAATATTTTGAGAAATTACATAATAAATTATATTTGTAAGTTCAGAGCAATGAATAGGCATAAATTTTGTTTTACCAGAGTAATATAAGGGAAAAATTGGCAAATTATTTAATAGAAACATAAAATTTGTCGTGAAATTATCATCGACTGAGTAAACAATTGATGGTCTTAAAATATTTGCCTTAGGAAAATGTTTTAATATATTCATTTCTCCATTTAATTTGCTTTGTGCATAATTAGAGTCCACCGCTTCATTAATTCCAAGGGCTGATATGTGGATAAATTTATCTAAATCATATTCTTTACACATTTTAGCTAATAGACTTGGAAAAACTGTATGAATATTTTTAAAATTATTACCTCTTCGACTTTCATATAAAATTCCAACTAAATTTATGCAAATGTCTGTATTTTCAAAAAGTTTTCTAATTTTCTTTTCATCAAAAATACTACTTTCAACAATTTCTATGTACCCTGCATTAGCTTGGGTCTTAATCTTATAGCTTTTTTGATGGATGTTCCTTGTAACGACGGTAACCTTATAGTTATTTTTTGTTAATTTTCTGATCAGATGACTTCCGATTTGACCACTTCCGCCAAAAATTAGACAATTTTTTACTTTCATATATATATCTTATAATGAATATTAATATTAAACTTCATAAAAATGATTTACCAGATGATTTAAAGTTAGGCAATCTCTTAGCAATAGATGGAGAATTTATGGGTCTAAATGTAAGAAGAGATCCGCTCTGCTTAATACAAATTTCTTCAGGAAACTCTGATGCGCATATTGTTCAATTTGATAGATCAAATTATAATGCACCAAATTTAGTAAAAATTTTATCTGACACAAAAATTGCGAAGATTTTTCACTATGGCAGAGCAGACATTGCACACATAAAATATTATCTAAATACAGATACAAATAACATTCTTGATACAAAAATAGCTTCAAAATTGGCTAGATCATACTCAGACAATCATTCATTAAAAACTCTAATTAAAGAATTTTTAAATATTGATATTAGTAAACAATTTCAAAATTCTGATTTTGGAGGTGAATTAACACCTGAACAATTAAAATATTGTGCAAACGATGTTGTGCATCTTCATAAAATTCATGATGAGCTTAATAAAATTCTTGTAAGAGAAAAAAGATTAGAATTGTATAAGGACTGTTTAAAGTTTTTAAAAACAAGAGTTGAGTTAGATTTAGCTTTATTTAGAGATGATATTTGGGCGCATTAAAAATGAGTAATGAAATTAATCAAATTGGAAAAGATGTAATTAATTTACAAATTAAAGCTCTAAAAAAACTTAAAAATTCAGTAAATCAGTCATTTGAACTGGCAGTAAAAGCAATTCATAAATGCAAGTCAAAAGTTGTGATATGTGGTGTTGGTAAAAGTGGAATCATAGCATCAAAAATTTCAGCAACTTTATCTTCCGTTGGAACTCCATCTTTTTCTGTATCAGCAAGTGATTGTTCTCATGGAGACCTCGGTAGAATAACAACTAAAGATATTTTGATTTTAATTAGCTATTCAGGAAATACCTTGGAACTAAAAAATATTATAAGGTATGCTAAAACTAATAAGATTCTTTTAATTGGCATAGTATCTAACAAGGACTCTGCACTTTATAAATCGTCAAATATAAAAATTTTAATACCAGAAGTAATTGAGTCAGGAGATGGTATAGTTCCAACTTCTTCTACAACTGTTCAATTGGCAATAGGTGACGCTTTATCTGTTGCATTAATGAAAAAAAAGAATTTTGGAAAATTAGATTTTAAAAAGTTCCATCCATCAGGAAGTTTGGGGAATAAGTTAAAAACAGCAAAAGACTTAATGCTAATAAAAAATAAAATACCTTTTGTAAATGAAAATGAAGTTATGAAAAAAGCCTTAAAAATCTTAAATTTGAAAAAATTAGGTTTTTTAGTAGTAATTAATGATCATGATCTTATATCAGGAATATTCACAGATGGTGATTTAAAAAGGTTAATGCAAAAAAAAAGGGAAATTGAGAATTTTAAGATTAAAAATTTCATGACAAAAAACCCTTATACTGTGGAAGAAAGTATGTTGGCTAGTGATATTCTTTTTCAAATGAATAGAAAAAAAATTACAAATGTTTGTGTTTATAAGGAGGGCAATAAAAGAAAAATTACTGGAGTTCTTCATATTCACAATTTACTAAATAATTTAAAATAATTATTTGATGAAAAAAATTTTACAATTATCACTATTTAGTATTCTTATTTTGATTTCATATTTTTTTTACATTTATTTTTTAAAAATAAATGAAGGGTCAAACATAATCAAGAAGGAAGAAAATACTACAACTCTATCTACATCTCAAAATAACCTTATAAAAAATCTCAAATATCAAGTAAAATTTGATAACAATACTCAATATATAATTACATCAGATTTAAGTGAAATTGTTTATGAAAATAATACTGAAATTGTAAAAATGCAAAAAGTTACAGCACAATTTATTGATCAAAATAATTTACCCTTAATTATCAAATCTGATTATGCAAATTACAATAATTCTAATTACAATACTAAATTCTACAATAATGTATCAATTAATTATGATGATAATTCAATAAATTCCAAAAATTTAGATCTTAATTTTAGCGAAAACATTGCAAAAATTTATAATAATGTTGTATATGAAGGTTTAAACAGTTTAGCAAAAACTGATAATATTAAAATAGATTTGATCACAAAAAAAGTTAACATTTTTATGAATGACGAAAAAAAGAAAGTTGAACTTATATCAAAGTAAAGTTTAGATTATTATGTCAAATATAAAGAAATTTCGTATCAAATCCTTTAAAGAAAATAAATCAATATTAAGACTTGAAAAAATTTCATTAAAGTTTGGAAGAAAAATAATATTAGATAATCTTAACTTGAAATTGAATAATGGACAAATACTTGGATTATTAGGACCGAATGGTGTTGGTAAAACAACTATTTTTAACCTTATAACAGGACTAGTAACACCTGATTTTGGTTCAATATATATTGGTTCAGATGTAGTAAACAAATACCCTATTTACCAAAGAACTTTGAAATATAAGATTGGATTTGTTCCTCAAAATGGAGGCTTTTTTCATGATTTAACAGTTTATGAAAATTTGAAAGCTATTGCCGAAATTACAATTTCCAACATTAGTTTTAGAAATGAAAAAGTCGACTCACTCATCTCAAAATTTGAATTAGATTCAATTAGAGATATCAAAGCTGATTTACTTTCGGGTGGACAAAAAAAACGCTTAGTAATAGCAATTGCGCTTATATCTGATCCAAAAATTCTACTTCTAGATGAGCCCTTTGCTGCACTTGATGTAATGACTATCAAAACTTTACAAGAAATAATTGTAGGATTACAAACAAATAGTAATATATCAGTAATTCTCTGTGATCATCAAGCTAGAGATTTATTAGCATGTGTAGATACAGCAGCAATAATAAATAATGGTAAAGTTATAGCTCAAGGTACTCCAACAAATCTAATTAAAAATATAGATGCAAGGAATGCATATTTTGGAGAGTCATTCAAGATTAGTTAGCTTTTTTATAATGAAAAATTATGTAGAAATAAAAAAAAAAATTAAACCATTTAAGAAAATATTAAAAATTGAAGGTGATAAAAGTTTATCAATAAGATGGGCCTTGTTAGCCTCACAAGCCAGTGGAAAATCAACATCATATAATTTGTTAAAATCAGAAGATGTATTAAGCACTTTATATTGCTTAAAAAAATTAGGTTTAAAAGTTTATATTTTTAAAAATAAATGTGAAATTATAAGTAAAGGGTTAAATAGTTTCAATTATAAAAGAAATTTAATTCTAGATGCCGGTAACTCTGGAACTTTAAGTAGACTAATTTTAGGTTTGTTAGTTCACTCAAAATCAAATATCAAAATTATAGGTGATAAAAGCCTCTCAAAAAGAGATTTTTTAAGAATAATTAATCCATTAAAAAAATTTGGAGCAACATTTAAATCTAATAATGGTAAATTACCAATTAATATAAAAGGTACAAATTTTCCAAAACCAATAAAATATTTTGAAAATAAAGGATCTGCTCAATGTAAAAGCTCCATAATGCTTGCTGCATTAAATACTAAGGGAACAACTTTTATTAAAGCAAGAAAATCTCGTAATCATACAGAATTATTATTTAAATCTTTAGGTCTTAAAATAAAAGTAATGAAAAATAATAATTATGACCTTATAAAAATTAAAGGAGCAAATAAGATTAAACCTTTAAATTATCGTATACCATCAGATATAAGTTCTAGTGCCTTTTTTATAGTACTTACAATTCTTTCAGAAAATTCTATATTAACTATTCAGAATGTTAATATTAATCCCACAAGAATTGGCTTAATTAAAATTCTAAAATTAATGGGTGTTAAAATTAAAATTAAAAATTCTAAAATTTATAAAGGTGAAAAAATAGGTGATTTAACTATAAAAAGCCAAAAATATTTCAAACCTATTAAGTGTCCAACAAAATTTAATTCTACAGCTATTGATGAATTTTTGTTAATCTTTTTAATTGCCGCTAAAGCTAATGGTATATCGTATTTTAAAAACTTATCAGAGCTAAATCAAAAGGAAAGTCCAAGATTATTATGGGGATCTAAAATTTTGAATAAAATGGGAATAAAAACAATACTTACAAAAGATAGTATTAAGATTTTTGGAAACCCAAATTTAAAAATAAAAAACGATATTATTGTTAAAAATTTTTTAGGAGATCATAGAGTATTTATGTCCAGTGTGATTGCTGGTCTTACTTTTGGTGGTAATTGGAAAATTTTTGACAAAAATTCTATTAATACGTCTTTTCCAACTTTTATGAATAAAATTAAAAAATTAGGTGCTAAAATCAGTTAATTTTTACTTAAAAAGCCAATATAATCAATAATTCTAGAAAAATTTGATCAAATTTCTATGTTGATTAAAATGTTAATTTTATCTAAAAGTGCGTGTTTTGAATAAAAATATTTATTAAACAGAAAATTGTACTTTTAATGGAAATATATAAAGATTTATCTAGCCCTGCCTCAAAAGAATTTGAAAAACTACTCAACAGCCAACTTTCTAAAAATAATATCGAGGAAGGTAAAATTATTAATGGAAAAATAAATAAAATCACAGAAAAATTTGTGTTTTTATTTGTTGAAGGTTTAAAAAGTGAACCTGTTTTAGATATCAATGAATTAAAAAGTATGGGTCTAAATGACAAAATTAAAGTTGGAGAGACGATACCAGTTTTATTAGAAAAAATTGAAGACAAAAATGGGGAAGTTTTAGTTTCAGCGAGTAAAGCTCAAAAAATAAAAGGTTGGGATAAACTTGTTGAGGCATATGAAAAAAATGAGCCAATTATGGGTAAGATAACCTCGAAATGCAAAGGTGGATGTATTGTTGAACATATTGAAACTGGCTCGCTCATGTTTTTGCCAGGTTCTCAAATTAGCGACAAACCTTTGAAGGATATTAGTCATTTAATGAATGAGCCACAAAAATTTGCACTGATAAAGTTAGATAGAGTAAGAGGCAACGCTTGTGTTTCAAGAAGAGAAATTATTTCGTCGTTTAAAAAAGAGGATAAAGCTAAGATAATAGAAAAATATAAAGTTGGTGATATTATCAAAGGTGCAGAAGTTAAAGGTTATAGCACTTTTGGGTGTTTCTTTAATGTTAACAACGAATTAGATGTTTTAGTTCACTTACAAGAAATTTCATACTCAAGGGTAAATCATCCAGATGAAGTATTTAATATAGGTGAAAAACATGATTTAAAAGTTATATCAGTTGATATGGAAAAACTTCAAGTTGGTTGTTCAGTAAAACAATTATCTCCAGATCCTTTTGAACATATTGAAAATTATGAACTTAATAAAGTCTACAAAGTAAAAGTTGTTAAGTTAATGGACTTCGGTGCTTTTTGTGAGTTAGAGCCAGGATTAACAACTCTTCTACATTCAAGTGAACTAAGTTGGACAAAAAAAAATATGTCTGCAAAAAAAATGTTTAAAGTTGGTGATGAAGTAAACTGTGTAATAACTGAAATTGATAAAGAAAAGCGAAGAGTTGCTATTTCACATAAATTAACATTAGAAAATCCTTTTGAAATTTTTGAAAAAAAGTTTCCAGTTGGATCAATTGTTGAAGGAGAAATAGTAAATAAAAATGAATATTCATTATTTGTAAAAATTGATAATTTAGACATAGATACCTTTTTACATTGTAATGACCTTACGTATTTTAATAATGGTGAGGAAGAATTAAATAAGTATAAAAAAGGTGATAAAATAAAAGTTAAAGTTTTAGAAATAAAAGTTTCAGAACAAAAGATTAGGGTAGGTTTAAGACAGACACAACCTGATCCGTTTGATTGGTTTAAAGATAAAAAATTAAATCAAGCAATCACAGTTAAAATTATCTCAACTGAAAACAAGGGTTTAGTCGTGAGACCCGAAGGTTGTGAAATGGATTTTCAAATAAAAAAATCACAGATCGCTATAAACCCAGCCGATGCGAGACCATCTAGATTTACAGGGGGTGAAAGAATAGACTGTGCAATATCTGAATTGGATTTAGAAAAAAGAAAAGTAAATTTAAGTATAAAGCTTTTAGAGGAAATTGAGAAAAAAGAGGCATTAGAGAAATATGGAGCGGAAGGATCAGGTAAAAATTTACCTTTTTCATCATTATCTGAGAAACTAGAAAAGAAAGATAAAAAAAAAAATAAATAAAAAGAATTAATTTGGCTATTGTAAAATCAAAGCTTTTAAAACAACTCTCAAAAAATTATCCTAACTTTTTAAAAAAAGACCTAGAAAAGTTTTCTAAAATAATTCTCAAAGAAATCAAAGAAACTCTTAAAAGAGGAGAAAGGGTTGAGTTAAGAGGTTTTGGTGTTTTTTATACAAGTATTCAAAAAGCAAGAATTTCAAGGAACCCAAAAACTGGTGAGAAAGTGAATACACCAGAAAAAAAAACAATTAACTTCAAAATGTCTAAAGATTTGTTTAAAAAATTAAATAATGAAAAAAAATAAAATATTCATTGCTTGTGATAGCTCTAATATTTCAAAAATTCAGAAGATAATAAAAAAAACTCCTCATCCTAAACTAAAGATTGGATATAAATTTGGATTAGAATTCTTAAATTCAAAAAATGGAAGAAACTTCATCGGTAAACTTAAAAGAAAAATAATATTTGCTGATCTTAAAATTCACGATATTCCAAATACTTGTGTATCTACCATCAAGGCAATAAAAGATTTAAGAATAAACTACTTAACTATTCATATAAGTGTTGGACTTAGTGCTTTAAAAGCTTGCAAAAAAATATCCGGTAAAACTAAACTTGTTGGTGTAACAACATTAACATCTTTAGATAATAATTCTTTGAAAGAAATTGGATATAATAAAAATGTTAAAAAATTAGTTGTCCATCAGGCAAAATTAGCCCGTAAAGCAAATTTAGATGCTATAGTTTGTAGTGCCTTGGAAGTTAGTCTAGTAAAAAAAATATTTAAAAAAGAAATAATCACTCCAGGTATAAGATTTAATTCAAAAAATAATGATCAAAAAAGAACTTTGACTCCCAAAAAAGCTTTAAAGAATGGAAGTGATTGGTTGGTTATTGGAAGACCAATAACAAAAGGTAATATAAAAAAAAATATTAAAAAATTAGTTGATCATCTTAACCAATGATCTTAAAATCTAAAATTTGCGGAGTCTCAGACCCTAAAACTCTTAATTTTATAGTAAATCATGATTATCCTCCTCAATTTATAGGATTTATTGTTAATTATAAAAAATCAAAAAGATATGTTGATAAGATTAAATTAAAAGAACTTTTAAAAATTGATAAAAAAAATTCTTTTTATGTTGCAGTTTTAGTAAATCCTAATCAACATATTCTTGAAGAAATTAAAAACTTACCTTTTGATTATTATCAACTTTATGATTGTGATCCAATTAAAATAAGATCTATCAAAAATAAATATAAAAAAAAAATAATTGTAGCGATAACCATCGAAAATAAAAAAGATGTTGAAAAATATAGATTTTTTTCAGATGTTAGCGATATTTATCTATTTGATAGTAAAGGTTATGAAAAAAGCATGTCTTTTAACCACACATTTATTAAAAATATTAAATTTGATAAAGAGATTATGCTTGCTGGAAATATTCAGCTAAATGATAATATTGAAAATTACAAAAAAATAGCAGATATTATTGATATTTCTGGAGGATTAGAAACTTCGGGATTAAAAGATATTTCAAAAATAGAAATTTTCTTAAATAAACTTATGAAATTAAATAATGAAAATTAAAAAAAATATACCTCTTATAGATCAGCATAACAAACTTGGATTTTGGGGTGAAAAATTTGGAGGAAACTTTATTCCTGAAACGCTTAAAAAACCAATTGAAGACCTTACTAATGAATTCCAAAAACTAAGAAAAAACAAAAAATTTATCAAAAAAAGAGATTTCTATTTTAAGAACTATATTGGAACACCAACTCCATTTATAAAATTAAAAAATTTATCTAATCATTTAGGTGGAGCCCAAATCTGGGCCAAGGTAGTATCTGAAGCTAACGGTGGAGCTCACAAAATTTACAATGCAACAGTTCACGCTTTAATTTGTAAATCCATGGGTAAAAAATATATTATTGGTGACACTGGAGCTGGTTATGCAGGTAAAATGCTTAGTATGGCGGCAAAAAAATTTGGCCTTAAATGTAAAATTTTTATGGGAGCGAAAGATATAAAAAGGCAAAAACCTAATTGTGATGCAATGAAAAAAAATGGTGCCGAAATTATACCTGTTTATTCTGGAAGCCAAACCTTAGTGGATGCAGTGAGTGAGTGTATGAGATATTGGGTTTCAAATTGTGACAATACTCATATGTGCGTAGGTTCTACAGTTGGACCAAACATCTTTGTAAAGATCTGTGGGTGGTCCACTGCACAGATTTCTAGAGAACTTAAAACCCAATTAAAGAGTGAATTCAAAAAAATCCCAAAAAAATTAAAACTTATAAACTGTGTTGGAGGTGGAAGTTCAGCTTATGGATTCTGGAGTGAATTTATAGATTATGATAAAAAGCAGATTGAGCTAATTGGGGTAGAGGCTGGAGGACCAAAAAATTCTAAACTTCATGCAGCTCCTTTAAGCAAAGGAGCAAAACTTGGAATACTTCATGGCGCGGCTGCTTACTGTTGCCAAGACATAGAAGGACAAATTAAAGAAACTGAATCGATTTCAGCTGGACTAGATTATCCATCAGTGAGTCCGATACATTGTTTTTTAAAAGATGAAAAAAGAGCGAGATATACTTACGCCACAGATGAAGATGCATTAAATGCTTATAAACTGGTAACAAAATACGAAAAATTAAACCCTAGTTTAGAACCGTGTCATGCATTTGCAGAAGCAATTAAAATAGCCCCAAATTTAAATAAAGAGACTATAATTATAGTGAATTCATGTGGCGATGCTAAAAAAGATAAAGATATTTTAATAAAAAAGCTTGGGAAATATAGATGATAAATTCTCTAATTAATCAATCTTTTAAACTTGCAAAAAAAAATAAGAGACCTGCTTTAGTAACATACACTGTTGCAGGAGATAATAATAAAAAGAAATCTTTAGAAATTTTAAAATCAATTTCTAAACATGCAGATATTTGTGAATTAGGTTTCCCTCACAACACTCCTATCGCAGATGGTGGTCAAATACAAACAAGTGCTTATCGAGCAATAAAAAATGGTATTAAAATAAACGATGTTTTTTCTATTGCGAGTCAATTTAAAAAATCAAATAAGAATAAACCAATTATCTTAATGGGTTATTACAATATGATTTTCCAATTTGGTGAAAATAAATTTATAACAAAATGTAAAAAATCAAATGTTGATGGTTTAATTGTTGTAGATTTACCCTATCCAGAAAATAAGAAATTTGCATTTAAATGTAAAAAAAAGAAAATTAATTTTATCCAACTTGTCTCACCTACAACTATTAAATCTAGGTTAAAACAAATAATCAAAGATTCTCATGATATGATATATTATATTAGTATGTTATCTACTACTGGCGGAAAATTAAAAGTATCTCCAAAAAAAATACTAAGAGAATATTTTAAACTAAAAAAATATAGTAAAACTAAGAATATAGTTATTGGATTTGGTATAACAAAAAAAACTATCAATTCTTTAAGAAAAGCTGATGGTTTGGTTGTTGGCAGTGCTATTTGTAATGAAATAACTAAATCAATTAAAAAAGGACAAAATGCTGTCACAAATGTAACTAAACTTGTATTATCACTTAAAAATAAAATTAAATGAATTGGATTACTAAAATAATCAAGGCTGGAGAAAAAATTAAAACAGCTCTCCATAAAAGAGCGACTAAAGAAGATATTGCCAACAGTGATTGGACTTCATGTTGTAGAGGTCCAATATTAAAAAAAGATTTAGAAAATAATCTATGGGTTTGTCCCGATTGCAATAAACATCATCGTATTAAACCAAAACAAAGATTTGATATTTTATTTGGGAAAAATAATTATGAAATTTTCAAAACACCAATTCCTAAAGATGACCCTCTAAATTGGACAGACTCAAAATCTTACAAAGATAGACTTAAAAGTGCTAGGAAAAAAACAGGTATGGATTGCGGGATGATGGTGGTAAGTGGTTCTATCAATGATATAAAAATTACTGCAGTAGCATCAGATTTTGACTTTTTAGGTGCTTCAATGGCTGCTGCAGAAGGTGAAGCATTTTTATATGCTATTCAACATGCTATAGAGAATAAAACACCTTTTTTATGTATAAGTGCAGGGGGTGGAATGAGAATGATGGAAAGTTTAATTTCTTTATCACAAATGAC
>MDTE01195932.1_pt1 | contig 16087 bp, 11 predicted proteins | sample 811231 | NCBI WGS metagenome assembly MDTE01 (sample SAMN05326651, study PRJNA326480) | marine metagenome | isolation source: seawater | place: Indian Ocean: Red Sea | collected 2010
CCAAAATTCCTTGGAGCCGTAGCTGTTGGATCACTTGTATTCAATTTTCTCTACCACGGGTGCAATTTTCTCCGCATGGGCACCACAGGACTTACAGCTCAGGCCTATGGAGCCCGTGATGGCAATCAAATTCGCGACTGGCTTTTTCGAAGTGTAGTGCTCTCCACTTCAATTGGTTTGATACTATTTTCTCTTCAAATACCTATTATAACTTTTTCACTCTACTTAATTGGAGCCAGCAAAGAAGTAAGCAGTATCGCAGGAAATTATTTTGAAATCCGGATATGGGGTTCCCCGCTTGCGTTATCAAATATTGCGATTCTAGGATGGTTTATTGGGACCCAAAATGTACGTGCCGCGCTAATATCTCAGGTCTTTATGAATACTCTCAACATTTTCCTTGATCTATGGTTTGTGATTGGTCTCGGCTGGGGAGTAGAAGGTGTTGCACTTGCCACGCTCATTTCTGAAATGGCGACAGTGGTATTAGCACTGTTAATAGCAGCAACAATGCTTCGAAAGATACCTGGAAGTTTTGATCTCCATCGACTTTTCAATTTTACCGAACTGCAACATATGTTTGTAGTTAATGCCAATATCTTTGTTAGATCTCTATGCAACCAACTTGTCCACGTAACCCTAACCGCGATTGGTGCACGAATCGGGGATATTACACTAGCTGCAAATGTAATTCTGTTGAACTTCTTTTTGTTCATTTCCTACGGGCTTGACGCTTTTGCAAATGCTGCAGAAGCACTGGTGGGGGAAGCAATTGGAAGAAAAAACCGGGTAGAATGTAGAAAAGCTGTGGAAACTACAACCAAGTGGGCTCTCGGATTTTCCTTCATATTTTGTCTTTTTTTCTTCATTTTTGGAGGGATGCTGATTGATTTGTTAACCACTATTCCTGAAGTCCGCACCACAGCTCAGGAATATTTACCGTGGATCATTCTATTGCCAATAGTGGCTGTTTGGGCCTTTCAGTTTGACGGTATTTATATTGGCGCTACCTGGAGTCGTGAAATGCGTAATAGCATGATTCTTGCCGTAACAGCTTTCCTGGGGTCACTCGTCATTCTTTTGCCTGAATTTTCAAATCACGGACTTTGGGCTGCCTATATTATTTTTCTGGGGGTCCGCGGTATTATGCTAATTGTTTGGTACCCAGGATTAGAATCTGCAATTGAAGCTACCAATAAGCCTAAGAGGTAGGTCTTACCAACAAGGCTGTTAGAAGGTCTTTCATACCATTTTTTTAAATAGTTTGCTAAACCCGAGAATTTCTAGGCGAACGCAATTGATACTAATGATTTCTAGGCCATTCGCAAGCTGAGGGAAGGTAACGTAAGACCAAAGAACTCGAGATTAAGTTAATCATTTTTTGTAACTAATTATTATCTATCCGGGAGACATCCCACGCAATCTTTCCGATCGCCGCCGCAATAACTCAATTGTTGTAAACAATGCAATTGAAAAAGCGACTAGCAATGTTGCCACAGCCAAGATTGTTGGGCTGATCTGTTCTCGTATACCGGCCCACATTTGCCGAGGGATCGTTCGCTGTTCAAAACCAGCAAGAAAGAACACAACAACAACCTCATCGAATGAAGTAATAAAGGCAAACAACGCACCAGACACCATTCCGGGTAATACCAACGGCATCGTAACTTTAAAGAAAGTTTGAGTCGGATTAGCGCCTAAACCGGCCGCAGCTCTCGTCATACTGTGATCAAACCCTATAAGCGTTGCCGTAACTGTAATAACTACAAAAGGCGTACCCAACGCCGTATGGGCAAGAATTAGCCCCAGATAGGTCTGGCTTAATCCGATTTTCGAATAGAAAAAAAACATTCCCGCAGCAGAAATGATCAAAGGAACTATCATAGGCGAGATCAACAAGCCCATAATTGGCCCGCGAAAGGGCATCTGGGCCTGACTTAATCCAAGTGCAGCAAGAGTACCTAAAGCTGTTGCCAGAACAGTTGAGAATGAAGCAACGATAATGCTGTTAATAGCCGATTCACCCCACTGTCTATTATTAATAATATCTTCATACCAACGGGTCGAAAAAGCACTAGGATCCAACCGAAGCATTGCTTCACTAAAAGTAAAATAGGGTTCAGCGTTAAAGCTAAGCGGTATAATGACCAGCAGAGGAGCGATCAAGAAAGTAAAGACAAATCCACAGTAGAAACGGAAACCATAGTGCCACGCTCTACCCAGAGGCCCTATGTATGCTGGTAACGCCATATTACTAATACCTATCCAAGTTTCATGTTTTCAATGCCAACAATCTTGTTATACACCCAATAGAGCAAAAGCACAGACGCCAACAATATTGAACCTAAGGCTCCCGCCAATCCCCAATTAAGTGAGAATTTCATATGGTGTGCGATAAAGTTTGAGATAAGCTGACCATCTTGTCCGCCAACCAACGCTGGGGTAATATAATAGCCGATTGCCAAAATAAATACTAAAAGTGAACCAGCCCCTATCCCAGGAATTGTTTGCGGCAGATAAACCTTAAAAAATGACCACGCGGGGGAAGCCCCAAGCGATTGAGCTGCCCGCATATAGCTAGGTGGTATCGTCTTCATAACACTGTAAAGCGGCAATATCATAAACGGGAGAAGAATCTGAGTCATCGCAATTAAGGTTCCTGTCTGGTTATAAATCATTCGTATTCGTTGCTCCTCTCCAATAATTCCAAGAACAACCATCAGGTCATTAATTACGCCATGCGATTGCAGCAAAACGATCCATGAAGTGGTACGCACCAAAAGGGAGGTCCAAAATGGCAGTAACACCAGAATCAGCAGAAGGTTTGAGATCCTTAATGGTAACGTAGCCAATAAATAAGAAACCGGATATCCCAATAATAAACAGAAAACAGTCACCGCAACGCTGATCCATAGGGTCCGGACCCAGAGAAGTACATATATCTGCCGGTGCTCAGGTTGAAAAACTATATCCCCCTCACTATCAAGCTTTCTATCAATTGCCGCAAGATAGTGAACGCCTGTATACGGGCTTGATAATCGCTTAATAACAACCCAGGTATCACGGTCTTTCCATTTTTTATCAATTTTGATTAGTTTTTCTTTAAAAGGTCCTTCCTTTATTTTTATAAGCTTCCGACCCGATTTTGTAATTAAAGAACGCATCCCGCTTTTTTCAAAATTCAAACGGCTCGCTAATTTTCCAATAGACTGATCGACGCGTCGGGCCCTCAATTCACTCGCCAGTGAATTAAAAGCGGGTTCAGGTGGGAGCCCACTGCCATCCCAACTCTCGAGCTGCTTGCTGGTTTCTGGCAGAAGTCTATTGACCACGGGATCATCTATGCTACGAAACAGCATATCCGCTATCGGAATTAGAAATGTAATACCGACAAAAAGCAATAATGGAGTAACTAACCAAATTGCCCTGAGACGCCGACGGCGGTTTGTCTGAATTAATTTCACCTTAAGGGGTGTGCCGTCAGCCGCTAGTATTTGGCCTTTTAAAGTCATCGCCAAGTCTACCGCCCAAAAACATTAATATTAATAAACTAGAAGATGGGGTTACACCCCCACCTTCTAGCTAGATATGATCTACTTCGCCATCCAAGCGTTAAAACGCTCGTTGATCTCGTCAAAATTATCAGCCCAGAAAACATAATTGTTCTGAATCGCTGTTTTAAAATTTTTCGGATTTGTCGGCATGTGGGGCTTCATGTCTACACCTGTTTCCGCATGCTTCGAGACTAATGGTGCTGCTGATTTCCGAACCGGACCATAGGATATATATTTTGCCTGATCGGCGTTACGCTGCGTATCAGTCGAAAACGCAACAAACTTCAATGTATTTTTCAAGTTTTTTGTTCCTTTAGGAATAGCCCAAAGATCCAGATCCCAAACCTGCCCGTCCCAGATAATGACAAAGGGTTTATTTTCCGTTACCTGGGCATTAAAGATACGACCGTTATAGGCAGAAACCATTGATACCTCTTTATCAGCCAACATCTGAGGGGGCTGTGCACCAGCTTCCCAAAAAATCAAATCTTTTTTGATGCTATCAAGCTTCTTAAAGGCGCGATCAATACCAGCTGGTGTAGACAACGTGTCATAAACCTTTCCAGGAGCTACTCCATCCGCGATTAACGCCCATTCCAGGTTAACCTTTGGATTCTTGCGTATGCCACGCTTTCCTGGATAATTTTTTGTATCAAAAAAATGCTTCATAGTAGAAGGCTTTTTCCCTGAAAACTGGCCAGGATCATATGCGATGACTTGAGACCAAACAATTTGCCCAACACCGCATTCTGTGAGTGTGTTTGGCAGAAAATCTTCTGTCGCTGGTGTGCCGTCCGGAGCTGCCGGAAGAATCGAATGGTCGATCTTCTCAAAAAGACCTTCATCGCATCCCTTTACTGCATCAGCAAGCTCCACATCGACCACATCCCAAGTAACGTTGCCTGATTGCACCTGGGTCTGTACTTCAGCGAGACCACCATTATAGTCCATTGAATTTACCTTGATTCCAAACTTTTTTTCAAAGGGCTCATGATACGCTTTCAATTGACTCTTGGTATAGGCTCCACCCCATGAAACTGCCGTAATGCTGTCTGCCTTAGCCGCTATAGCACCAAGGGCAAAAAACCCAGCTAGCGTCAACGACGAGACTTTTGTTAGTGTCTTCATTAAAAAATCTCCCTAGTTTTAATTCTCATCTACTTAAGTTTCCCAGTTTAAGTCAACATTTTTTGCAGGAATCGGGAAACATTATAACCCTGCAAATTCCTCTACTTTTCGGCATCCAATGCTCTACAGTCTTCCATTTTCCATCCAAACTTTACTATTTCACCCTCCTTTAGGTGCACATGTCCCGATGAATTTGGTACTTTAACTATAAAGTCATCTTGACCACAAACGCTGGCGCGTGTTCTGATATGATCCCCTAAATAAATTAATTCCTTAACTACTCCTTCAAATACATTTTGGTACTTTCCATGTGGTGGATTGACCTCAACACGCTCTGGACGAAGGGACATCTGTGTTTTCTCCCCAACTTCGCCAACATTTACTTTTAATGCATGAACCTCACCCCCAACATCCAGCTCGACTATACAGGAGTTTCCATTAAGACTACTAACTTTTCCTGAAAAGCGGTTATTTTCCCCAACAAACTGGGCCACAAATGAATTGTCGGGGCGTTCGTACAAATCATCAGGACTTGCAAGCTGCTGAACGACACCCTCATTAAAAACCGCAATTCGGTTAGACATTGTTAGTGCCTCTCCCTGATCATGGGTTACATAAACTACTGTTACCCCTAGATTTTCATGAATATGCTTAATTTCATATTGCATTTGTTCTCTTAGTTGTCGGTCGAGAGCCCCAAGTGGTTCATCCATTAAAACTAGCAGTGGATCAAAAACAAGCGCTCTTGCAACAGCCACACGCTGCTGTTGGCCGCCAGAAAGTTGGTTGGGTCTCCGTCCTCCAAAACCTTCAAGCTGCACCATTCCAAGAACTTTTTTCACACGCTCAGTAACCTCATCACTATTTAGATTACGAACCTGCAAGGGGAATGATAAATTTTCAGCCACCGTCATATGCGGAAACAATGCATAGTTCTGAAAAACCATCCCTATACCGCGTTTATGGGGAGGCACATCATTGATTGGCTTGCCATCAAGATAAATTTCGCCATGTGTTGCTGGTTCGAACCCAGCTAGCATCATCAAGCAGGTCGTTTTTCCAGAGCCTGAAGGTCCTAGCATTGTTAAAAATTCTCCACGCATTACATCTAGATCAAGATTCTTTATAACCAGAGTCTCTCCATCATAACTTTTTTGCACTTCTGAGAACTTAACAAGAGTATCGACCGTATCTGCCATATTTTCCCCAGATTAAACCTACAACCTTTAAACCCATATTCATTCGCCAAGACAACACCTGGACTATACTAGACGAAAAGCACAAGCCCCATATCTTCTGGAATTTTCAGAGAATGAAAATATTTAATACTTAATATTGTACTTTATGTAGAAAATAGTAACATATTTTCCATGGTAATTTCAAACGTCTTTATTTTACTTCTATTACATCACTTATTTCCAGCAACCACAAAATGGCACAGACCCATTTAGAAATTTTTATTCTTTTTACTATTTTTCTGGAATTATTCCTTAACAGCAGCAACCCTAAACACATCTGCTGTATCTTTCGCTGCCTGATCCCAAGAAAATTTCTTTGCACGATCACTTGCAATATGACTTAATTGTTTCCTTTTAACCGGATCAGATAACATCTCTAAAAGGACATCTGCAATGCCCTCGATGTAAAGCGGATCAAAATATTTTGCCGCATCTCCAGCCACTTCTAGCGTTGCTGGGATTCTAGAGCACGCTACTGGGGCCCCTGAAGCTAATGCTTCAAGGAGAGGATTTCCAAATGTTTCTACCGTTGAAGGAAACACAAAAACTGCGCACCGTTGATACAGTTCACAAAGTCTTTTAATTCCAACTTCTCCAACAAAGGTCACACAATCTTCTATTTTTAAAGCAGACGTTAGATCATGTAATTCCTCAAAATAATTCATATCAACCGGTCGACCAACAATTTGCAACTTAGTAGAAGGCTTTTCTTTAATCACAAGTGAAAGAGCTTTCAACAAAGTATGCAGGTTTTTTTGGACATAAATATCAGATACAACCAAAATCTCGGTTTCGCTCCGCAATTCGAAAGATGATGGCTGAAATATTCTGCTTACTCCATGCGGCACAATCGAGAATTTTGCTGGAAAGCATTTTTCAAAAACACCAATCGAAGCCTTTTTAGCGTAATGTGAAACCGAAATTACTCGATTAGCGGTAAATACAGATAGCAGCGTACCAAGGTATAAAAAAACCCAATAGAGCCGTTTAAACACTCTTCGCTCTACAAAAGCAACACTAAGGGCATTTCGTAAAAGCAGAACTGCTCGGGGGACAAAAATGGGCCCATAGTTTGCTGGAGAGAAGGTAACATCCACATTGATTTTATGAACCAGAAAAGGAATTTTAAACTGCTCAAATAAAAGGGTTTGCCAGAAAGTATGGCGAAAATCTACTATATGTACTTTAACATTGGGCAAAATACATTGAAACTGTCCTGTTTGCGGTAAAAATTCAAATAATTGAGGAAACAATGGAAGCTGAGTGCGATTGAAACAAATATGAATATCCAAATCACTTCGCCTAGCAAGAAGTGGAATTATATTTGAAATATAGGTAATTCCGCCCCCACTTTTTGAGTGAAGCGCATTGATAAATACTTTTAAGGGTTGAATATCTTTGTCTGTTTGCATTCAGCTCGTCTAAGTAAAAAAAAGGCTGCACGCCACCAATAAAAATTAATAGATATTATATTTTTTTAAATCATACTGAAATTAATTTAAATTAAAATATGTTCTGTTTCTGTAATTAGCATGACAAGGGGTTACTCTACTAATTACCTTTGATCTTACTACAAATTTCACGCATTGTATTTTATCAAACACTAATCTATAGGAAGATTTTTCCAATTGAATATTTTAAAAGTCTCGTTGGCAAAAATATTTTGCACCGATTTTAATTTTTTCCATGCACTGATAAATTATCAATTTTTTTATAATTATTGCTCGCCAAATATTTTAAATAAAAGCACCGGAAAATCTCTAATCACGCAACTTTGCACTTGCTAACATTAGGAAGCTAAACACAATTTACTTGATGGGTATACAAATTTTATGTGTGGAATTTCAGGGATATTAGCTTTTTCAGACGACACTCGTGTGACTGAGAAGGAACTTGTTAGATTTAATTCGACAATGCATCACCGCGGACCAGATGGAAGCGGCATATGGTTATCAAAACACAAAAATATCGGTCTTGCACACACACGTCTTTCAATAATTGATCTAACTACGAGTGCTGCTCAACCAATGTCAGATTTTGAGAAAACTGTTTATGTTAGCTACAACGGAGAAATATATAATCACTTATCATTGCGTTCCGAACTTCAGTCATTGGGTCATATCTTTCGTACCGATCATTCAGATACCGAAGTTCTTATTCATGGTTACAAAGAATGGGGAATCAATGGCCTTGTCAATCGGATAATCGGGATGTTTGCGTTTGCTATCTGGGATGTCAGAACCGGAGCCCTATCAATCGTCCGAGACCGTGTCGGCATAAAGCCCATCTATTTTACCCGCGTTGATGGGCGCTTCCTATTTGCCTCAGAAATAAAAGCGATCTTGGCAAACCCTTCAGTGCCAAGAGAAGTAAATGGCACCGCAATCACCCACTATCTGAGCTTTATGGTGACGCCGGCACCGCACACTATGTTTCGTAACATATTTAAACTCCCTGCGGGCCATATTTTAAAGATAAGTTCAGACGGAAAAGCAAGTGCCTACCGATACTGGAATGCTACCCCGGGAAAATCCGGCATTAAGCACTCTATTAAAGGGCTTTCAGAAAAAAGTGCTCAACAACTTATTGCTGATGAAATCTTGAAACGACTAGAAACTGCTATCAGTCGCCGGATGATGTCTGACGTACCTTATGGAGTATTTTTGTCAGGAGGCATTGATTCCTCAGCAAATGTAGCTCTAATGTCCAAAATTTCCAAAAACCCAGTTAATACTTTCACAGTTGGATTCTCTGATCATACTCACTTGAATGAAATTAAGTATGCAGAAAAAATAGCGAATCAATTTAAAACAAATCACCATGTAATTGAAATTAATGAAAAAAATATGCGAGACTATCTAAATGAACTAATAGTGACACAGGATGAGCCTCTTGCTGACTGGGTTTGTGTTCCTCTTTATTTCGTATCAAAATTGGCAAGGGATTCGGGCGTTACTGTTGTTCAAGTCGGAGAAGGCTCTGACGAACAATTTGCAGGTTATGATAGCTATATGAAATTCCTTAAACTTTATGACAGGTTTGGCGTATGGGCATTTAAGTGGTTAATTGGCAGTTCTTCACAAGTTTTTAGAACACTTGCACATGCTTTCCCTGGTCGCCACTCAGTTTTTGAACAAGCGTATGAGATAAACCGCAGAGTTAACTTTGGTCATGAACTTTTTTATGGAGGCTCTAATGCTTTTTGGAGCATTCATCTAAAAGATTTCTTCAATGACTCCCATTTAGGTGCTCTGCCGTCAGACACTAATTTTTGTGTTGATGGCCTGAACCTTAATGGAGTTAATTCAGCTGATAGTGGTGATGTAATAGATTCATTCGCAAAAACTTTCTCAGACCTGTGTTTTTCTAACGATCAGCTTGCCAAGATGATTTTTACTGAGTTCCAACTACGGTTGCCAGAACTACTTTTAATGCGAGTCGATAAAATTACAATGTCGACCTCAGTAGAGGCACGGGTACCTTTCTTGGACCATGAACTTGTAGAGCTAACAATGGATATCCCCCGGGAATTAAAAATAAGCAATTACAAGGCTAAACATTTATTGAAATATACACTCCGAGGAATAATACCAGACGAAATTCTTGATCGAAAAAAAATGGGATTTGCAGCCCCAGTCGCAGATTGGTTAAAAGGGGATTTTGGCCATGAAGCAGAATCTCGGTTGTTAAACTCGCCATTATGCAAGGATGGCCCACTTCGTCTAGGTAGAATAAAAAAAGCCTTTGATCTGCACCGGAAGGGGCTCCAAGACAATGCGCTGCATTTATGGGTTCTACTCAACTTGACGGCTTGGCATGACCATTGGATTACAGGTGATGCTGCGCATTAACCGCTACCTTTATTCGGGGAGAACATTACTTACACGCTGCCTAAAGCAGCGACCATCTTTCTTTCTTTTATATATTAGACGGAAGCTATTCAATTACTTGACAGTTATTTGGCTACCATTCGCAGCCAAATATCTAACAGCTCAAAAAGTCGCCGCGCGAGTAGGCTTCGACAGTCCGGATTTGTTCTTTTATTCAGCAGCTAACCGTGTCCCATTCCCGATATTCCATATTGCCAAATTAAGTATAAAAGGTTCACTAACCAATGTTCAGCAAAATGAAATTTTTATTCGTGCAGACAAGGCAATTAAAAGAGAAGTTTGTTTTTTGGGCTCGGGTAATGTCAAACTTGGCAACCCAATCCAGTGGAATGAAGATTTTAAAAGCGGTGCAACATGGCCTATGAGACCAGGCCTAAACCTTGATCTATTAGAGCTGCACCGTAATTCAGACATAAAGGTGCCCTGGGAATTATCTCGCCTACAATGGGTTTTGCCTGTTGGTCAAGCATACATGATTGAGAGAAACGAGTCCTTCGCTGAAAAGGCCCGTTATATCATCGAGGAATGGATAGAATTGAACCCTGTTTGTTTAGGTCCAAACTGGGCATGCCCTATGGATGTAGCAATAAGAGCTATATCTATTGTTTGGCTCTTTGGGGCTTTCTGTAAAAGCCAAGCATGGGCTAACCCTGAGTTCCAAAATAAATTGCTAGTACAATTTTATCTTCATGCGAAATTTATTGAAAGAAATCTAGAATGGGCGGATATAACTGGCAATCACCTCACTTCAAACCTAACAGGGTTAGTAATTATTAGTTTGTTTCTTGGCTATCAGGGTGAAGCTGCTGTTTGGGGAGAACGTGCCTGGAACCTTCTAGTCCAAGAATTCCCTATACAAGTACCTAATGATGGAGTAAGCAGGGAGGCATCAGTACATTATCATCGCCTTATCACTGAGCTATTCTTGCTTCCAGCACTGGCACGGCAAACCCATGGGCTGCCAGTGCCAGACAGCTACTGGAAAAAACTTAGAAAAATGGGCAAGTTTGTTCACACTTATACTATGCCAAATGGAAATGCCCCTAATTGGGGAGATGCAGATGATGGCCGTGCTCTGCCTTTGGGGACACAGCCATTAAATGATCATCAGTACTTAACAGAGATTCTATCATCTTTAAATGAAAGCCCTGCCAAACCGGTACATGATGAGACTTTCTGGTGGCTAGGAGCAGGAAATGCAACAACTCCTCCACATAGCGAACCCAGCTCATATGCTTTTGTTGATTCTGGTGTATATATATTTAGGGAAAACCTTGATTATGTCTTTATTGATGCTGGGCCTGTCGGTATGGGTGGCCGCGGCGGACACGGTCATAACGATTGTTTATCATTTGAAGCTTCATTAGGTGGAATACCGATAATTAGCGATTCAGGCTGTTATGTTTATACCTCAAGCTGGAAGGAAAGAAACTATTTCCGAAGTACCAGCTCACACAATACACCAAAAATTGACCAGGAAGAAATTAATAGGATCCCTCGTTGGGATTGGCTTTGGTATATGGAAAACGATGCTAAACCTGAAATTCGTTATTATACCACTGCTCCTGACCGAGATTTATTGGTTGCAGCGCACTCAGGATATCATCGCCTTCTATCACCTGTTACTCCTATACGCCTGTTTGCACTGGATAAACATACGCATAGCCTTATAGTTTCAGACGACTTCGAGGGCAACAGTGAACATTTCGTGCAAATTCCTTTCCATCTTTCTGTGGGGACCTCCATTGCAAAAAAAGAAAATGGCATTTGGGAACTAGTTACTATTAGCGGCACTGTTTTTACGTTTATTTGCAGTAGCCCTGAAAAATGGGAATCATCAATTAGAGACGGATGGATTTCACCGTCCTACGGCATCAAACAAAAGGCAAAAATATTAATTTTTGAACGTAATGGCTTCCTTGAACCGCTTACAATTGCTATCTTTCCAAAAGGAGAAACCTCGATTGAACCAGAAAAAAGGTTGTCTGCAATTATGCACAAATATTTACCCTTATTAAATAATCCAAAATAACACCCAAGAAGATTTATAAAAACTAAATCTTGAAGATGCTAAAAATAACTCAAGTTAGTCAATGACCTTATTAAAGCCGTATCGCATTCACCCGATAATTTTTTTTAACAATATCAAGAAGATACTTATTACCAGCAACTTACAATGTTTCCGGCCAATAAACATTTTTTTAGGAAGAAATTATGCCAGGCACCACAAGCCTTGAATTGATTGAAAAATTAGTCGCCTTTGATACAACTAGCCGGAATACAAACCTAGATTTGATTTCATTTATTCAAGAGTATCTCGCAAATTTAAGCATCACGAGCTCTAGAATTCATAACAAAACAGGTAGCAAAGCTAATTTATATGCAACGATTGGCCCTGAAAATGTTTCTGGAGTTCTGCTTTCAGGGCACACAGATGTGGTCCCTGTAGACGGACAGGACTGGCATACAGATCCTTTTCAAATTGTCAAAAAGGAAAACAAAATTTTCGGACGCGGTACCAGCGATATGAAGAGTTTCATTGGTATTACTCTGGCAACCATTCCAAAATTGATTGGCAGGACCTTAAAGGTGCCCTTGCATCTTGCATTCTCTTATGACGAAGAGGTTGGATGCCTTGGGGTTAGAAGCTTAATTGATTTTGTCAATGATCTCCCTGTAAAACCTAGAATGGCTATAATTGGAGAACCGACATCTATGGAAGTTGTGACTGGCCATAAAGGGAAGCGAAGTTATGTTGGCCAGGCACTGGGATCTGAAGCACATTCTAGCCTCGCACCTTTAGGGGTAAATGCTGTTGAGTATGCCGCTGAATTTATTGCATTTCTTAAAACAATGGCGCGGAATATAGAAAAGGATGGGCCCTTTGACCCACTTTATGATGTCCAACATTCAACACTACATGTAGGTACTATACGTGGCGGCACTGCACTTAATATAGTACCAAAAGTTTGCACGTTTGATTTTGAATTCCGTTATATTGGGGATGAGAACCCAGATCAAATCGAAACCCAGTTCGTGACATATGCAAGTGAAAAGATAGAGCCCAAGATGAAGGCAGTAAGTGAAAGCTCAAAATTTAATATCAAACGTGTAAATGATGTTCCTGGACTAGATATTTCACCAGACCATGAGGCTGTCTCTTTTGTAAAACGTTTAGCCGGAAGAAATGATTATAAGAAGGTAGCTTTCGGAACTGAGGCTGGATTATATCAACATCGAGGGGAGATCCCTGCCGTTATTTGTGGACCTGGTAGCATTGAACAGGCCCACAAACCAAATGAATTTATAACCTTAGATCAAATTCACCTAGCAGAAAGCTTTTTCCTGCGTCTTATGGAAAATATTTGCGAAAACTGAACTATAAATAAAATAAAGTGACCTCAATTACATTTTTGTCTCGGAATAAAGCGTCCATCTGAAGTTTTTTCAAAGAACTCCTTTATATCAGGATGTTCAATGGGTGATTCGTCATCATCTGGAACTAAGTTCTGCTCAGATACATATGCTATATAGGGAGACTGGTCTGGAGATGGGGTCTCCGCAAACAAATGATAAAAAGGCTGGTTTTTGTTAGGTCGGGCTTCTTCTGGAATACTTTCATACCACTCATCAGTATTATTAAACTCCGGGTCAACATCAAAAACAAGGCCTCGAAACCCATATATACGATGCTTGACAGACGCACCAATTGTGTACTTCGCTATATTTCTAAACACATCTAGCCCACGTAGATTGATTTATACTTGAAAGCAGCATAGTCTGGAAATACTTGTTCGCCAAGCCCTCAATCTGAACAAAACCTGGAATTTTTCTGGAAAATACTTATTTATTCATCTGAAGGGCGGTTGATAAAATATTATGACGGAAAACTTCCAAACTATCCTTGATGCACAGCAGGAATTAATTGAAGAATTTGAATATTTTGAAGATTGGTCTGATCGCTACCGATTTATCATAGACCTGGGTCGAAAGCTAGAAGCCTTTCCAAAAGAGTGGATGATTGACGAATACAAAGTTAGAGGGTGCCAATCACAGGTATGGCTCAAACCTGATACGATGAACGGTAAACTAGTCTTTTATGCTACTAGTGACGCGGCAATAGTATCAGGTCTAATATCAATAGTATTAAAAATTTATAATTATCGGACACCTCAGGAAATTATTGCAACACCTCCGGACTTCATCAAACATATTGGCCTAAGCGAGCACTTAAGCCAGAGTCGCACGAATGGTCTCCATTCCTTCATATCTACTATTTTTCACTATGCTAAATTAACAAACCCTTAGCCATATTAGTTATAATATACCCCACTGAAAAAATACGTATAAAAAGAATAGCAACCTAATTATCCTATTTTTTAAAATAGCAAGATTTATCTTAAAAATTTACGGTCTTACTTTGCAAACACCCTCAGGCAATGAGCTCAAACGATCACGATGTATAGCTAGAACATTTATCTGGTCTTTGAATAGATAACGGTCTTCTGACTGAAAAAGGCACAAGCACAAACTTAGTTTGTCTGAATCTGGATCTGGCATGAGCTCCGCACTTAAAAACCCGTTCTTCCATTCCCCATAATACCAACACGGGTAATACAAGACATACCCCATACTTTCCATCAGTCGAAGAGGACGAAGACAATGGTCCGGTTTAGAATGTAGCCAGTTTTCAAATATGACGTAAGGTTTACCTTTTTTAAGAATTTCTCGTGCACCGTTAAGCACCTGAAACTCGTGCTCTTCAACATCAATCTTCATTACTTCAGGTGTCGGTAATTTCATGCTATCTAGGGTCGCTTTCTCAACCAAATAATCTCCCTCACCTTCACAAATTCTAGTTACACCGGAAGACAGTGGATCAATAACTGCCATTCCCGCATTCCCCGGTGCATCCGATAAAGCTAGCTGGTGAGCCGTAAGGCGCGTTTCAAGCTGACCTTGGGTGACAAATTGCCTTAAATCTTGGATAGTATCAGGTATAGGTTCAAAAGCATGCACTATTCCGCTATAGAACTCTAGCGACGCAACATAAAAAGAAAAAAAGCCCCAATTGGCACCGATGTCAAAAAAAACTCCATCTTTGTACCCTCTGAAAAGCCAAGATAGTATGCTAGAAACATCAGGCTCGTAACCATATTTTTCGTATTCTTCTAGGTAAAGTATGGAGAAATGTACCTTCCTAATATCAAAAATAAATTCCTTTCTTCCAAAACGTGAAAAATATTCAGTTCGCCCTATACCTCCAAGCTTGAGCATATGGTAACAAAAATCAAAGGCCCATCTTACGGGCTTTTTCAGCAACCTTTTTTTCCAACGTTTTGAGTACCGCTTGTACACCAACTTCAAAAGCTTCCCCATGAACGGTAGGCCTGTAATTTGAAAGGGCAGCCACGGTACAAAGGAAATAATTAAATAGTTAGGGGGACTCATGGACATTCATCTTAATTATAAACCATCTCTTGTGCTAGATTTTTTAATAACTTCTATGCTCAGTTTCAATTGATCATTCTATTGTGCATAGTGGCTTATTGATATATTTTCTTACTTTCGCATCATGACCTCTCTATTCAAAAGCACTGATACAATAGATGTCGACTGACTTCACTGCAAAAATCACAATGGGCAAGAGACAAACAAACAAAAACTTAAAAAGCTTGCAATTTGCTATTCTAGCGTCGAGAACTGAAAAAGAAAAAGCAAATATTACCGCCAGATGGTTGCTCGAAACTTTCAGTAAATATTATGATAATTCAATTCTTATACCCAAAAAGGCCCAGATTGCCTTCGAAAAACGCCACTGGCAAGCAGCTTTCAATCTAAGCAAAAGACGTTTATCAATGTACAGTGAAACAGTACGGCAAGTTTCAACTAATCTTGTCTTGATTCTTCCTGATTTGGCCAAAAAAAAGCCCTTTTGGACACGTATTGAAAAAGAGTTTTCCTATCTAGTTAACTCACGTTATGAAATAGACTTTGCATATTCGTTCATCCTTTCTATTCGCAGAATTTTAATGGGTGAGTATTGGGAACCGACGCCACGCGCCTTGAGAAAATATCCACCAATTAACAAAAAGGATAAAATATGGAATAACAGAAAAACTAGTATTTTTTATGAATATCGTATTCAGCAGGTTATTAAACCAGAAATTATTGAGGGAATATTGAAGATACCAAATTTTTCAATTCCATTTAGAAATTTGAAAGCCGATTCACAAGTCGCAGCAAATTACGCTAATATGGCACTTGTATTTAACGG
>MDTE01000441.1_pt1 | contig 16086 bp, 16 predicted proteins | sample 811231 | NCBI WGS metagenome assembly MDTE01 (sample SAMN05326651, study PRJNA326480) | marine metagenome | isolation source: seawater | place: Indian Ocean: Red Sea | collected 2010
AAAAGAAACAATTGAGCAAAATCTAGAAAAAATTATTAAATCAGGATTATTGATTCATTTTTCAGAAATTGACATAACTGTTAACAAAGAAAAATCATTTAAAAAACTTAATTACGAAAAGGCATTGATTCAAGAGGAGAAATATAAAGAAATAGCCGAAATATACATGTCTATTCCAAAAAATCAACAATTTGGAATGACATTTTGGGGAATGAGAGACAATGATAGTTGGTTGTTAAAATTTCACAATAATAAATATGAATACCCCTCTTTATACAATTCAAATTACGAATTAAAAATTTCCCATAGAGGTTTAATAAAAGGACTCAAGGGAAATTAGCCTTTTAAAAAAATCATTCATGCGTTCAAAATGTAGTAAGATAGTCTGGTTATGAAAATAAAAGGCATTAGACTTTTTTTCCTGGTTCCTGCTATACTTTTAGTTGCTTCTTCAATGTCAACAAAATCTGACTTTATTAAACTTTCCTACGATCCTCCTATACCGATGTATGCAACTCCACACAGGTATATCATCCAGGCTGGATCCAGTGGTCAAATATGGGCTCCAGGTGAATTTGAAAGCCTTGAAGGCTTCACAAGAGCAGTTCTTTCCGAGAGTCATGAGAGTGAAGAGTTCAATTTAACATGGTCAAAAATAAGATTTGATGATTATTCTTACCAGAGACAGGAGTTTGAAATTTCAGGTGGTGCTGGTGGCGATGGCGGTGGCGACGATGGTGGTGGCGACGATGGTGGTGGCGACGATGGTGACGACGGCGGAAACGAAGGTCGAAGTGCAGATTTAAGAATGGGCATGGGAGTTGGTGGAGGAGGAGGTTCTGGAAGTTCTGAAGGCACTGCGATTGAAGATTCAGTGATTGATTTACTTCAAGAGGAACATACTTTAATAAGAAATAAAAATGGTGAAGTTTTAACTAGTCAAGGAATTCCATTAGAACTTGTTCAAAATGAGAGAGAAAGAGCCAATGTATCGCTTCAACAAATAATGGAATACTTTCATATATTGAGATTCCCTGACAGATCAGTCCAATTAGGTGAAACCTGGGTTAGACCTGTCTACCTCACAATTCCTGGTTTAAGAACTCTTCAAAAAATAGATATTGAATACAGGCTTCCAATTAGGGATGTGAGATTTGTTCAAGGTATTGTTTCTGGAGGAACAATGCTAAGTCTTCCAAACCTCAAAGCATATAGACTGGAACCTTCAATCGTTATCGACATGTTTGGTTTTGCCAGATTTGATGGCAATGAAGTAAGTGAAAAAAATGAATGGAGAATTGATAGGAATTTCATTGGAACGCTAGAGTTAAGTGGAAGAGCATACATTAATCCTGAAACCGACAAATTAATCGACGTTCTTGTCACTCTTGAAAACAATATGAAAGTTTACGAAAACCAAATTCCAACAGGAGAAACAAAAGCATATAGGCAAGCTCAGGAAAGAAGAGAAATAATCCAGCAAGGTCTTCAGATATTAATATGTGAAGAAACTGCTCAATTAGGCTTTGGGTCTTCAGCTGGATCAGTTGCAGCGGCAGGTCTGAGTTTCTCTGTTTGCCCTGTAGGACATCAACAGGCAGGTTTTTAGTTTTGGACAGCCCAGTTAGTTCTGGAAAATATGAGAAAAAATCCAATTTCATTTGGGATAAATATAACGGTGGAGTTGAGTACAGACAAAGAACCTGTCCAGAATGCAACGAGGAATACCTTGCACCTTACAAACATGGCAAATGCATGCAAAGGGTTCACCCAAACCTTAAAGAGATTCTTGAAAAAAGAAAACAGAATTTACCAGGAATAAAATAGCCCTCGTAGCTCAACTGGCAGAGCGACGGCCTTCTAAGCCGTAGGTTGGGAGTTCGAGTCTCTCCGAGGGTGGTTTCAATACTAAAATGGAGGCATTTTGAAAAAATACTTAAAATCTTACAAAGATGCCCCACATTGGTTTAACACCTTACTGATATCATGGGCAATATTTGGTCTTAATTTTGGGATTACCAGAGTCTCCTATAACCTTTATCTAAAAAGCCTTGGCTTTAATGAAAAATTAGCTGGCTATGCTGCTGCTGCAGCATCTATCGGCTCCATGCTTGTTGCATACAAAATAGGAAAATGGATGGATAAAAATGGAGTTGGAAAAATGATAAGCATTGGTTTGCCTTTACTTGGCATATTTGTTATAGCTAAAGGATTTTCAACAACTCAAACAACAATAATTGCATCATCTTTTTTTGCAGGAATGATATTTCGCCCTTTGCTACATGCGTTTGAACCTCTCTTAGCTATCGGAAAGGAAAAATACGCAAACTACAGATACACTCTAGGGTTTGTTGTTGGGGGAATCTTTCAAACAGCTGGTTCTTACCTAGGTGGAGTGATACCTTTATTGATTAATGAAAAAGGAAACAAGGAAAGTTTTCAAATCATGTATTTAATATTAGGAATTATCAATATTCTTTCGTATTCAATACTAAAAAAATTAAAAAATGTTCACCATTCAAAAAAGAAAGAAAAATCAAATACAAAATTCAAAGAACTCTTACAAGTTAACAATGGGCTTATTGCTAAATATTGGATATATCATGCTCCTTTAGCATTAGGGGCAGGTATGTCAATTCCTTTTATGAATTTATATCTTTCAAACCAAATAGGGCTTACTAACGATCAAATAGGAAATGCTTTTTCAATACAAGAATTTATGCTTGTTGTCGGTTACTTAATCGCTCCTGTATTAGCTAAAAAAACTCAATCGACAATAACAATTGCAATACTTAACTTTCTCTCAATTCCTTTCTTGGTAATTCTGGCTTTTACAACCAATCCCACAATTGCAATATTCTCTTTTGTCGCAAGAGCAACTCTTATCAATGCAACACACCCGCTTGGATCAAGACTCTTGATGGAGATAACACCTCAAGAGCATAGAAGCAAATCTTTAGCAGTAGTAGGGATAATATGGGCCCTGGGTTGGATTATAGGTCCCCCGATAAGTGGAGTATGGATAGACACTAACGAAAGTTACAAAGAACCTTTTCTCTTCACGTCATTCTTATACCTTGTATCCACAATAACTTATTATGTATTTTTTAGAAAAATAAAATTTTCAGAAGAAAAAGCTACTCAGTAGAGGCTTCTTTTTTTCCTTGTAAGGCTATCTCGATCGAAACCCAAGGAAGGGTGGCGCATTTAACTCTAACAGGGAATTTAGAAACACCTTCTAAAACAACAAGTTCACCTAAATCATCTTTTTCAGAAGGGTCTAAAGGTTCACCTTTTATTAACCTTTTAACCTTTTCGCATAATTCAAATATTTGTTGCTTTGATTTTTCTTTAACAGATTCTGTCATTATGGAAGAACTTGCACAACATATTGCACAACCCTCCCCATTCCATTTCACATCACCAACAGTGCCGTCTTTTAAAAAAGATATAAAAACCTCTAGCTGGTCTCCGCATGCAGGATTGTCACCAATTGCATGAAAGTCAGGATTTTCTATTGTTCCCTTATTTCTTGCAGATCTATAGTGATCCAGTATAACACTTCTATATAGGTCTTCTAGACTCATAAAAGGAAAGAGAAAGCTCCTTTTAACGAATCTATAAAATCATCAATGTCATCAATATCATTATAAGCATGCAGGCTTAGCCTAACACTTGCTTGAACATTAAGATATTGGTGCAAAGGTTTAGCACAATGATGACCTGCTCTTATTGCAATTCCATCCTGATCCAATATCGTTGCAAGGTCATGAGGATGCATAGATTCAACCCAAAAAGAAATTGCACCGCAAGGCTTTTCTTTTGCTAAAAACTTAACATTCTCAAAAACTTTAAGTTTTTCATAAGCATAATTAGATAAATTTAAAACATGATCCTCTAAACCTGATTTAAAAACTTCATCAAGAATATCAACGGCTTTAGACAAAGCAATAGCACCTACCACATTAGGAGTCCCTGCTTCAAACTTGTACGGTGACTGAGCAGCAGTCCAGCTGTCTCTTTTTACATCAGATATCATCTCACCTCCACCCTGCCAAGGAGGCATGGATTTCAAAACCTCATCTGAAGCTACAAACCCACCTATACCCATCGGTCCAAACATCTTATGTCCTGAAAATGCAAAAAAATCACATCCAGAATCTTTAATGCTAAATCTTGAATGGCCAGCAATTTGTGCTCCATCAACAATTGTGGTAACACCATATTTTTTAGCAAGCTCACAAATCTCTTTTACATTCTCCTTGTTCCCTAAAACATTACTTTGCGCTGAAAAAGCTAAAATTTTTGCACCCATTGCAAGATTTTTTTCCAAAATACATTTATCAATTCCAAGATTTTCCAACAAAGGCAAAGAAACGAATTCAGCACCTTTTTGCTCACATAACATCTGCCATGGAACATAATTACTGTGATGTTCTGACAATGGAGCTAAAACTCTATCGCCAGCTGATACATACTTATTACCCCATGATTTTGCTATCAAATTAATCGACTCAGTTGTGCCTCTTGTAAAAATTAAATTTTCTGATTCTGAACCAAACCATTCTGCAATCCTCTTTCTTGATGATTCATACTGAGATGTTGCTTCTTCGGCTAATTTATACAAACCTCTATGAACATTTGCATTTGTATTCATGTAATAATTCTCAATCTCGCGAATAACCTCTATAGGTTTTTGTGTTGTGGCAGCGCTATCTAGGTAAACAAGTCTTTTTCCTCTGATCTTTCTCTTCAATATTGGAAATTTAGATCTTAAAGATTTTCCCAAAGACAACATTGCTTAAAAGGCCTCTAAAAGCCTTTCTTGGATTTCACTGTTGATGATACTTTTCATCTCATCTGGAAAATCATCAGAAATTTCATAGAAAAAACCTTCAGCAAGAAGCTGTGCTGCTTCTTTTTTGTCAATACCCCTAGCAGCTAGATAAAAAAGAGAGTAAGGGTCAATTTTACTAACAGTCGCACCATGAGAGCACTTTACATCATTTGCTTCTATTTCTAAACCAGGAATTGTTTCTACTTTAGCATTACTTGAAAGAGATAAATTACGATTAGTCTGATAAGCGTTACTTTTTTGAGCATCAGGTCTAATGTTTATCATTCCTTGGAAAATACCTCTGGAGGCAGAACACACTGCTCCCTTCAGCAATAAATCACTAGTTGAATCGCCTTTCTGATGATCTTGTTGTGTTTGAAACTCATGCCTCTGACCTTTAAAGGGGATATAAATTCCTTTCAAACTTGAATTTGAACCCTTTCCTTTCATTTCAAGTCTACATTCGTGTCGAACCTGCTTACCTCCAAAGGCAGCTAGATGCCATTCTGCATTCGCACCTTCTGAAGTTTTTACTTCCCAGTTGAATCTGGCTTTACTCTCTTTGGATATATTTTGAAAATGCATAAGTTTTAAATTGGATGAATTGTTTAGGTTGAAAGTAAAGCCACCAGAATGAAAACCATCACCAAAACCTTCCATAAGGTAGCAAACTGAAAGCTCAACATTCTCCTCAATATTAAAAAAAATATAACTAGACGTGATGTTGCCCTCAGAAGAAATCTTCTCTCTTACAATTAATGGCTGATCCGCTGTGAAGTTTTTGCTAATCGTAACCTCATAAACATTACCATTCAATATAGTCCACTCATTCCAAGATTGCCCACCAGAAATAAAACCAGCTTTTTTTAAAAATGAACCTGGATCAACTTTATCAATCTTTATACCTTTTACGAACGAATCCTCCAAAAGAACTCCGTTGTCAAAAGAAATTACTGAATCAGAATTCGGCGTCGATTCCCATTTTTGATTAGAAGGAACAGCAGAATGGTTTAAATTTTCTGGTGGCCTAAGAAAAGCAGACCTTCTCCAGTATTCATTTTTTCTATCAGGCCAAATATGATTCATCCTACAGAACCTTCAAGTTCAAGTTCTACTAAGCGTTGAAACTCTACTGAATACTCTAAAGGTAATTTTTTAACCATTGGCTCAAGAAAACCATTGACAACCATTTTCATAGCATCAATCTCTGGTATTCCCCTGCTTTGTAAATAAAAAATCTGGTCTTCATTAACTTTCGACACACTTGCTTCATGTGCAATTTGGGTTTCATCTTCAGCTATATCCATAACAGGATAAGTGTCAGTTCTACTTTCTTCATTTATCAACAATGCATCACACTCAACCCTACAAGAAGAATTCTTTGCGCCTTTTAAAACTTTTATCAAGCCCCTGTAAGATGATCTTCCCGTTCCTTTAGAGATGCTTTTACTTGTTACTACACTTGTTGTATTCGGAGCTCCGTGTATCATTTTTGCTCCAGAATCTTGAAGCTGTTCCTCATTAGCAAAAGCTATGGACTGAACCTCACCTCTAGCACCCTCCCCCATCATCATTACTGATGGATACTTAATAGTTATACGTGAGCCAACATTTATATCTAACCAAGTTACAGTAGCATTCTTTTCTGCTTTTGCTCTTTTTGTGACTAGATTGTAAATATTTTTATACCAATTTTGAATAGTCTGGTAGTCAATACGGGAATCCTCTAAAGCCACCAACTCTACAACAGCAGCATGAAGTGATGATTTTGCCCATTTTGGAGCAGAGCAACCTTCGTTATAAACAACCTTAGCGCCTTTATCGGCAATAATTAAAGTTCTTTCAAATTGACCAAACTCCTCTTCATTTATCCTGAAATAAGTTTGTAATGGAGTGCTAACCTCAACTCCAGGAGGCACATAAATAAAAGATCCTCCTGACCAAACAGCAGTATTTAAAGCTGAAAATTTATTATCTGATGCTGGTATAACAGACCCAAAATATTTTTTCACCAAGTCTGGTTCGTCTTTTACAGCCTGATCCATTGTCAAGAACACAACACCTTCCTTACCAAGCTCTTCGTTTAACTTATGATAAACAGCTTCACTTTCATATTGAGCACTTGCGCCAGCTAAAAACTTCTTTTCTGCTTCAGGTATTCCCAGCTTGTCAAAAGTTTCAAGAATTTCCTTTGGCATATCATCCCATTGATCACTCTCTTTTTCAGTAGATCTAATAAAGTAGGTAAAATCTTCAAATTTTATCTCCTTTAAATCTGGACCCCAAGAAGGCATGGGTTTTTTTTCAAAAACCTCATAAGCTTTTAAACGAATATCAGTCATCCATCCAGGTTCATTTTTTAATTCTGATATTTTTGTTACTACATCTCTTGATATACCCTTTCCTGTAGAAGTAATATGCTTTACTTTATCGTAATGACCAAACTGGTAATTATCAAATTCAGAAAAATCCTGACTAAATTTATCTTCTTGACTCATTAAAATTTAACATCCAAGGAAGATTTTTTAGGAACAAAATCTTTGTATCCAGTTTTTTCCAATTCTTTTGCAAGTTCCGGACCGGCTGTTTTCAATATTTTTCCACCACTTAAAACACTGACCCTGTCAGGATGGATGTAATCCAGTATTCTTTGGTAGTGTGTAATTATCAATATAGACATACCTTTTTCTTTTAGTCTGTTTACACCTTTTGCAACCACTTTGATTGCATCAATATCCAAACCTGAATCAGTCTCATCCATAACTGCTAATTTTGGCTGAAGAAGCAACATCTGAAGAACCTCTGCTCTTTTTTTCTCACCACCAGAAAAACCATCATTGACATATCTGTCAGCAAAAGATTCATCAATCCCAAGATATCTCATCTCTTTTAAAACTTTCCTATGAAAATCAAAAACATCTTTTGTTTCCTCTGAACCCTTTATGGAAGAAACAGCACTTCTTAAGAAGCTCTCCATTTGAAGACCTGGAATTTCCATTGGGTACTGAAAAGCTAAAAACAAACCTTTTTGAGCTTTTTCGTGAGGTTCCAGGTCAACAATACTTTCTGAATCTAATTCAATATCTCCTGAATCCAATTCATAAGACGGATGCCCCATCAGCGAATATGCAAGAGTGCTTTTTCCTGATCCGTTTGGTCCCATTATGGCATGAACTTCACCTTTTTTGACACTAAGATCAATTCCCTGCAAAACTTGCTTATCGTCAATGGATACCTTTAAGTTATTAATGTTTAAAATATAGTCATCTTTCATAGTTAAACAGTTATTCTATAATGAAAATATTATTCGTTTGTCTTGGAAACATATGTAGATCCCCATTAGCGGAAGGCATCTTCAAGCATCTTTCAAAAAACGAACAAATTGAAGCGGACTCTTGCGGAACAGGGAACTGGCATGCTGGCAATCTCCCTGATCGCAGAATGAGTGAGACTGCAAAAAAACACAATATAAAACTTGAAAGCAGAGCCAGGCAGGTTAAATCTTCTGATTTTTATAAATTTGATTTAATTATCGCAATGGACAGAGAAAACAAAAATCATTTAATGAATTTAGCAACATCTGACAAACACAAACAAAAAATAAAACTGATGAGAGATTTTGAAAACATTTATTCAAATTCAAATTCAAATCTTGATGTTCCAGATCCATACTATGGAGGGCCTGATGGGTTTGAGCATGTTTTTACTCTAGTTTACAAATGTATTAAGAATCTCATCTCATATCTTGAAGAGAAAAATTAAAAAAAGGAATAATGACCATTCAATATGTAAACAAATAAAATTGTGTCTGCAAATAAATGCAAACATATCACATAAACCAAATCATGAGTTTTTTTAAGTATATTTCCTTGAATGAATGCAAAAAAGATAATCATCCAGGGTCCCCAATCTTGAAAAGCTAACTCATAAAGAAAAGCCGCGAACAATAAAGATTGACAAGCGTTAGCGAGCCAAAATGGATTTGATTTTTTAAATATAGTTAAAACCGTATTAACAAAGAACATTTCATCCCAGCATCCCAAAAGCATACACGCAAAAAACAAAACTAAACTTTTTTCAAAATTTATAAAATCTAAAGGCAAGCCGGTTCCACCCTCTATCGACCAGCTACGATGAATTGGTAAACCTGTAGCTGTTAAAGCATCATTGAAATAAAAATACAAGATAATCAATGCGCAAAAACCAGTCGTTAAGAACCATTTAAACTGATCTTTACTCCATTTCTTAAATGTGAAATCAAAACTAATAAGCCCAGAGGAAAATTTTGCTGGAACCCAAACCATAAGAAAAAAGACAGAGGTCAAAATGAAAATATTAGCCCAATCCAAATTAGTATTAATTTCAGCATAATGAGCCATGTAAAATGAAATTGCCAATAAAAAATAATTTTTAAAATCTTTTTTAGCAGAAAAATAAATCAACACCAAGGATGCAACCATTAGCAAGTTGCCAATAAAAAAATTATTCAAATCATCTAAAACGATAAAAATACACGCAAAAGTGAAAAGAATCAGATAACAATTGTTTAACTTCAACATAACATACTGCGATAGTAAGTACAATCATATCTAATTCAATGAAACAATCACTAACAAAAAAAATTGGTCTGGGCATGCTTTTAGGCATTCTTTTCGGTTGGCAATTTCCCAATTTATCTATAGCAATAGCTCCAATCGGAGACATATTCATGAGACTTTTAAAAATGTTAATAGTGCCGCTTGTTCTTTTTTCAATGACAACAGGTTCTATAAATGCAATAAAAAGCGGTAAGAATCAAGCAAAAAAATTAGCTTTAAAAACTTTTGGATACTACCTTTTGACTACTTTCTTTGCTGTTGTTTTAGGTTTGATTTTAGTAACCACAATTCAACCCGGAAATGGCTTAAATTTAGAAGGGGTTAACCTTTCTACACCAGATGTTGTAAAGAATGGGACAACAATTAAAGAACTTTTGTATTCCTTTATTCCTACAAACCCTATTGAAGCATTATCAAATGGAAAAATACTTTCAATAATAGTTTTTTCTTTATTGTTAGGATTTTCAATAGGAGCAACAGGTGAAAAAGGCAAACCTGCAGCTGATTTTTTTGAATCAATGTTTGAAGCTGTTCTAAAAATGACCATGTGGGTAATTCACTTAACACCATATGGGATATTTGCACTTATTGGAAACACTATAGCAACAAGAGGCCTAGAGTCTTTGAATTTTGTAATGATGTATATGGTTGTTGTTCTTTTAGGGCTATTGATACATTCAACAATCACTTTACCTGTCATTTTGGCTAGAACAAAAAGAAAAATTGCTGATTATGCAAAAACTATGAGTCCTGCAATACTAAATGCAATCTCTACAGGAAGCAGCAGCGCGACATTGCCGCTCACAATGAATTGTGTTAAAAATGCAAAAGTAACCAGGGGTACAAGAAAATTTGTTCTACCGCTTGGTGCAACTATAAACATGGATGGAACAGCTCTTTATGAGGCTGTTGCTGTTGTTTTTATTGCACAGGCATACAGCATGAATCTTGACATTAGTCAAATAGTCATAATAGCTCTTACAGCAACGCTTGCAAGCATTGGTGCTGCAGGGATACCGCAAGCAGGGCTTGTGACAATGTCGTTGGTTCTCACAGCTGTCGGATTACCATTAGAAGGAGTTGGGCTGATCATTGGTGTTGATTGGTTTTTAGATAGGTTCAGAACAGCTGTTAACGTTTGGGGTGATTCAATTGGTGCTGCAGTTGTTGATTCATCTTTAAAATGAACAATATACCCAAAGAGTATTACGAAAGTAAATACTGGATAAAAAATGACAAAAATGTACTCGTGTCATTCAAGGTGAATGAACGAGGAGCGTGCAAAACCCTGAGCAAAAAAACATTCGGAATAATAACTGCATGGAATCCTTTAAACAAAAAAACGAGCAAAGAAAAAAATGAAAAAGCAAACAATATTCTTGAATCAAAGCTAATGGAACTTGGTCTTGAGTACTACAAAACAAAATGCGGAAACTCAAAGCATTTTGAAGAAAGTTTTACAGTTGAAAATGTAGAAAAAAACATTATTGTTGCATTAGGAACACTTTTCAAACAAAAAGCGATAGTATACTCAACTCCAAAAAAAACTGAAATAGTCAAATGTCTTTAAAAATTCTTTTTTTGTGTGGTCATAATTCCGGAAGGTCTATTGCGGCAGAAGCGATATGCAAAAAAATAAGACCAGACTTAAAAACAAGTAGTGCAGGAACAAAACCTGGAAAAAGAATAAATCCCGAAGTAAAAAAATCCCTGCAAAAAAAAGATTTTAGTGTAGTTGGATTTTTTCCAAAAAGCATTGATGATGTTGGGGGTTTGTCTAAATGGAACAAAGTCATAACAATGGGATGCATGGAAAGAAACTGTCCTGTAATTCCTGAGGGGATAGAACATGAAGATTGGAACCTTCCTGACCCAGCTACAAATACAGAAAGCATTGATGAAACTATTCAAATACTTATTACAAAAATAAAAAAAATAAACTAAACATTTCTAATTTCAATAGGCAATGGAAAAGAGATCTTCTCCACCTTGCCTTTAATCGCTTTTGGAAAATCACCTCCAAGCTTGATTAAAGTTTCTATCAGCTCTTCAACTAAAACCTGAGGTGCAGATGCTCCAGCTGTTACGCCTACAGATTTAACATCCTTTATCCATTCAGGAAGAAATTGCGATGCATCATCAATCAAAAAAGAAGAAACACCGCATTTTTCTCCCACCTCTCTCAGCCTATTGCTGTTGCTGGAATTCCTAGCGCCTAAAACAAGAATTAAATCACATTCTCTCGCAAGATCTTTAACTGCATCCTGCCTATTTTGTGTAGCATAGCAAATATCATCCGCTTTTGGTTTAATTAAATTTTTATATTTATTTTTTAAAGCTTCCATAATGTAAAAGGTGTCATCAACGCTTAATGTTGTCTGAGTGATAACAGCAACATTTTCATCATTTTCAAAGTTTAATTTTTCTACATCTTGAACTGTTTCGACTAGTGTGATCTCACCTTTGGGAAGCTGTCCCATTGTCCCTTCTACCTCTATATGGCCCTCATGTCCAATCAAAACAATTGAATACCCTTTTTGTGAATACTTTATTGCCTCCATATGAACCTTTGTGACTAAAGGGCAAGCAGCATCAATAACTTTTAACTTTCTGCTTCTTGCTTCTTGCAACAAGTCTTTCCCTGTGCCATGAGCGCTAAATATTAAAATTGAATCATCTGGGACATCATTAATATCCTCTATAAATATTGTTCCCTTTTCTTTTAAATTGTTAACCACTCTTTTATTGTGAACTATCTCATGTCTAACATAAATAGGTGACCCGAATATCTTTAATGCCTGCTCAACAATTTCAATTGCTCTATCGACACCTGCACAAAAACCTCTTGGCTGAGCTATTTTTATTTCAAAATTATTCATAATCAAAACACCTTCAAAGCAAGTAAAAGAATTATAAGTAAATTGCAAAAATGGCCTGAAAAGCAAGCAGTACATGGATCATCCAACCACCTTAAACCCCAAGCTTGTCTGCTGCTTGAAACAAAAAGACCAACACAAATCCCCCATCTAAAAAATTCTTTTAAATCTTGAAAATAATAATCTGAAGACACCCACAAAAGAAAAATAATCGGATATGCAAACCATCCAATCTTGTAAACAGGTACACCTTTCCATTTGCCCCATTTGCTTTCAATAACGCATCTCTTCGCCCTTTTTTCAAAAGTCAAAACATTCAGCCATGCAAAAACCAAAATTATTGTAAAAAAAGTATTATTCATTCAAAAAAGTTTACACTATCAGTATGAATATTTTAATATTTTGCTTATCTTTATTTCTTTCAAAAGTAAATATAGAGCTAATAGCTGAAAACTTTAAATATCCAGTGCATTTAACATGGCAGGATGAAATGATACTTGTTGTTGAGCAGGGAGGCACTGTTCGAGGTGTAAAAAATAAAAGGCCTGGAGAGGTGTGGCTTGATATAAGAGACAGGGTTTCCAGTGGTGGGGAAAAAGGCCTGCTTTCAATTGCAATTGGCCCAAAAAATACAGAATCTGAAAATTGGATTTTTGTGAACTACACATCAAAACCAAACGGAGCAACAATAATATCTGCTTTTCCGATAGATGAGAAAACAAACAAACCAAAAACCTCAGAAGAATTAATTTTGCTAAGAATAGAACAACCTTGGGCAAACCATAATGGAGGATACATAACTTTTGGGCCGGACAACTATCTGTATATAGGCATGGGTGATGGAGGAGCAGGTGGAGATCCAAGAAATTATGCTCAAAATAAATCAAGCTATCTTGGAAAAATACTCAGAATCAAACCTACTCCAAACAAAAATGACAAATATGAAATCCCTAAAGAAAACCCTTTTTACAAAACAGATAAATCTCAAAAAGAAATCCTGCATTGGGGTTTAAGAAACCCCTGGAGGTTCTCTTTTGATAAAAATGAAAAAGATTTATGGATTGCTGATGTGGGTCAAAATAAATGGGAAGAAATTCATAAGTCACCCTTTGATAAAGCAGGTATTAATTTTGGTTGGAAAATAATGGAAGGAGAAGCATGTTATGAACCTTCAAAAAACTGTTTAAAGAAAGGTTTGGATATCCCTTTTCATGTATATGATCGCTCGGTAGGGGCTTCAATAACTGGAGGTTATGTTTACAGGGGAAAAGCAATAGAAAAACTACAGGGAAAATACATATTTGCAGATTATGTTAAAAAATGGGTAGCCGCAATCGATACCATGCACAAACAATCAAACCAGCAAAAATTAGAATTAGTATGGCCAGATGCAAAACCATTCGAAGACAGGGTCTCATCTTTTGCTGAAGATAAAGAAGGAGAGATATACCTAATTACACATTCGGGAATAATTATAAAATTAGTGCCTTAAGGAGAAAAAAATGAAAAAAATTAAAAAAATACTACTTTTGTTTTTTGTTTTCATTCCCTTGAATCTGAATGCAGAAACATGCGATGAAAAAATCATCTCCACATTTTCAGTCGCAGCCTATCACTCAGGAACTGAAGAAGTTGGAGTTGCTGTTCAAAGCAAGTTCTTTGGGGTCGGTGTTGTGGTTCCATGGGTGAAAGCAGGAGTTGGAGCCATTGCGACACAATCTTTTGCAAATACAACCTTTGGTCCCAGAGGTCTCGAAATGATGGAAAAAGGAATGTCTCCTGAAGAAACCCTGAATACATTAATTGAAACCGATGATAATCCAGGAATGAGACAGGTTGGTCTTGTTAAAACAGACGGAACCGGATTTACTTACACTGGAGAAGAATGTATGGATTGGGCTGGAGGTACGGTAGAAACAACAGAAGATGGAATCATATTTGCAGCACAGGGTAATATTTTAGCCAGTGAAAAAGTTGTTGAAGCAATGGCTGAGGCAATGCACGAAAATACTCATCTTGATTTTGCGGCAAGGCTTGTTGCAGCATTGATTGCGGGACAAGAGCAAGGTGGAGACATCAGAGGAATGCAGTCAGCAGCACTGCTGGTTGAAAAGGAAGGGGCTGGATATGGAGGCTATACTGACGTTAAATACGATTTGAGAGTTGACGATTCAAAAAACCCTTTTAAAGAGCTCGAGAGACTCTTAAACCTTGGAAGGCCCCTCGCTCTGACGTTTGAAGCATACAACTTAACGTACGAAGGAAAATTTAAAGAGGCCTTGAAGATATTTTTAAATCTCGTTGAATTGTATCCAGAAGATGCATCACATCCTTACAATGCTGCCTGCTCATATGCACTTCAAGGTAATTCTGAAGAGTCTATAAAAATGCTCAAAAAAGCAATCAGCATAGATCTGTCAATAATAGGCTGGATGAATTCAGACCCTGATCTAAAAAGCCTAAGGGAAATGGAAGATTTTAAAAAACTTTCTTTGCTGAAGAAAAATGATTGGTTTTTTGGAAACAGGTAATCGAGAATAAGTTTTGAAATTTCTAATACCACCAAGCGAAGGAAAATCAAAAGACAACATAACAAATACAATTTTTGAAAAAACAAATTTCAAACACTCTAAAAAAGTTGATGAAATAATTAAAAAACTGATAAAAATCAAACCTGAAGACTTTAAAAAGATATATGGGACAACTTCAGAAAAATCAGCCTTGATCCACAAACAGAACAAAATGATAAAAAAAAGTTTATGTTCTCCTGCAATTTTAAGATATACCGGAACAGTTTACTCAAACATAAATTGGCAATCATTCAACGATGAACAAAAAGAATTTTTCGATAGACATTTTCTAATTTTCAGTGGTTTGTTTGGAGCAGTTTCCCCAATGACTCTCATTCCGAACTACAAGTTGAAAATGAATGTTTTGCAGCTCTATAAATTCTGGAATCCAACCCTTACCGAAGAGCTCAAAAAAGAAAATCTTGTTGTGGATCTTTTGCCACAAATTCATAAAAAAGCTTACACCCAACATCAAAATTGTGTAAATATTGATTTTTCAATAATAAAAAACGGAAAAAAAACACCTGCAGGCCATAATGGAAAAATGATAAAGGGCAAATTTATACAATTTGTTTGTAGAAACATGATAACAAAATTTGAAGAAATGATTCAATTTGAGCTTGATGGATTCAAATGGGACGGAGAGAGATTCCTTAAAGTCAAATAAATCAATTATTAGACAGTCTATTTAAATACATTATTATCGCAACAATAACATAGAAAAAAATAACCGTTCTTGTAAAAAAAACTTCAATTTTTTTCTGTTTTCTTTTTTCGTTTTTTTGATATTTAAAATCTTCTTTCTCTTTTTTAACTCTAATGGCTTTTCTCTCTTCAGAAAACAATTCCTCTAACTTTCTTTCTTTTTTCGTTTTTTCCCTTCGCTCTCTTTCGGCGTTTTTGATAAATTCTCTATACTGCTTATCTCTTTTCTTCCTGGCTTCCTTCTTCTTTCTTTGTTCTATTTCTATTTCTTCTTTTGTTTTTGTTGTATAGCTTTCATCAAACTTTGGATTTGCTCTTTTTGTTTTTTTGTGATCTTTCTGAGATAAAGAATGATCTTTCTTTATATTTAAAAGCCACCAATCATGATTTTTTCTGTCTTGTGTTAAAACCTGATAAGCTTTATTAATTTCAGATTGCTTTTTTGTATATTCTTTCTTTTGAGAAGCTGGTTTAGAGTCTGGATGATTTTCTTTAGATAA
>MDTE01141890.1_pt1 | contig 16085 bp, 23 predicted proteins | sample 811231 | NCBI WGS metagenome assembly MDTE01 (sample SAMN05326651, study PRJNA326480) | marine metagenome | isolation source: seawater | place: Indian Ocean: Red Sea | collected 2010
ATGGGTCGGAAACAACAAAAAGGGAGTTGTTAATCTTTAATCAAAAACAGTTACATAAGTTGTTACAACGTCACAATCTTGATTGGAGACGTGCATAGAGACATCAACCTCAGCTTTACGGATATTATATCTCATTGAATCTATATAACAGCTCTGAAAATCTTGATAAACGTCATTTCCAAAATCTACATGGAGCTTATTATGAAATCCAATAGGATTTCCGTCAAAGCCAGATTTATCTCTAAATGTTCCATCATATCTTGTTAAATGCCTACGGTTATCATTCATCATTTCAGCACTGATTAACTGTTCTAATTTTTTATTTACTGAATCACGTTCTCTTTTAAAATCTCCTGTTATTTTGCCAATAAAAAAATCTGTGTTTTCACCCTCGTTAGATAAGATTAAATCTTTTACCTCATGCTCACCGCTAAAATTACCGTTGTTTGAAATTTGTTCTCTTGTTGAAACGATTTCATTTCCCTCTAAATCATAAGACTCGGCAATGTAAAAATTATCAATATAAATCCTATTAAACCCTCCAGCTCCAAGTCCAACTCTTATTGGTTGGTCAATTGTAATTGTTATAAAAACATCAGTGTCAACTGAAGTTGACGAATAGGGTTTTATATCACAACTCATTTTCCCCCAAGCATTAACTGTTGATGTTTGCTGTTCTTTTATAGATTGGTCTGCGGAACTTGCTGGATAATCCTCCCACTCATCAGTCGTAAAATTATATTGCTTTAATTCTGAGGAACTACTGTAAGACTCATCTAATGATGCCTTTAAATTTATTTTATAGCTTTCAGTGTGGTCTGTTGTTTCTATGTAATATGAAAAGCCCACATTTAGAGATTTCCTTTGCTTTATAGCGTTATATTGTTGGTCTAATGAAATTAAAGCTGTATTAGCTCCAGTTTGACTAATAGCATTTGATTTAAAATATCTATTGCCAGACAAAGCTCTGACATTTTCAGTTGTATCTAATTGAATCTGACTTATTGTTGGAGATGTAACTGGTTGAATTAAAAATCTATTATCTAAATCTGGAATTAAGAAATGAGCATTTTTATTTTGTATGCTTAAACGATTTAATCTCGTTCTGATTTTAACTCTTTTTAAAGGTTTATCATATTGCTTAATTAGGTCCTTATATAGAGGCTGAATTTTATCTGGGACCTTCTTAGCAATGTTTTCTGTTTCAGTATCTAAATAAGTACCATTAGCATCAAAAACCTTAAAATCAATGTTTTCTTGACCGCCTTGTAAAAACTCTAATTGTTTATTTTTAATTTTTGCCATATACTTTTTTTATGGAGAACCTACTGTAATTCCTCTTTGTGTTAATGTTAGTGTGTGTAAAGTTGTTGACTCATCCAAAGTTACAAATTTAATAAGAGCAAATCTTTGAGAGTTTGTTGGATTTGTTTTTACAGTAATTGTTACAAATCTTGTCGCCTCATTTCCTTGAGTTGGATTGATTGTTACAAAATCAACTCTGGCATTTCCTCCAGTGTGGACCGTTGCAATAATTTTAAATCTACCATTAAACAGTGCTGTATTATTAGGATTAGAAATAAACTGAAAGCTGTAAGCTGTCGTTGCATAAAATGGCAATGTCAAAGCTGATTGAATAGAAACTCCAGAAGTTATTCCAGTTGCATCACCATCATTAAACGGAGTACCTGTAATTGTTATAGTGTCAGTCTTATTAGTTGTAGTACCAAAAGAAACTATTCCAGAGACTTTAATCTCGATTTGATTTTCTGTTCCAGTTACAAATCTTTTTGAGACATCCAAGTTATTAACGCCAGTTGTGATAGCCAATGAAATATCAGACAAACTATTAAAATAAAACCCAGAGTTTGCAGACAAAATAACAGTACCTTCAAAACCAGCATTAGGGTTGGGTTGAGCTGGATTTGTAAAAGTTAAACTTGAGGCACTTAAAGATGTATTTGATGAGTTGTTTGTAAAGTTAATTGTTGTTGTATATTCTTTACGTTTTGTTGCAGCTGACAGTGTAAATGTATAATTACTGCTCCCACAAGTTGCTGTAACAAATGGTTCCAAAGTATAAGTTCCGTCTCCGTTGTCGCTAATATCTTGCCTTCGCATTGTACTCCCAATTGTTACACTTGTGATTTGTATATCGGAAATAGCTGGGAGCTGAAAATCTACATCTGGAATTAATGTAAAGTGACCAGTTTTTACAACATTGTTGTCATGGTCACTTCCTGTTATTGGAATTACATCCTGTGTAGGTTCTATTCTTGCATTTAAAGTGTTTAATAAACTTGGAGTAAAGGTAATATTACCATCTAATTGACAAGTCGGAGGAGGAGGAGGAGGGTCTGTTGTCCTAACTAAAGTAACAGAGTCATTTGCAGAACCAGCTGAGTTCGTCATTGTAACTCTAACAACATCACCATTGTTTGTTGAATCTAAGCCTAATGGAGCAAAATTTGCATTTAGTGTGTTCAAATAAGGTGTTTCTGTACCTCCTGTTTTTACAGTTGTACCATCTACATCAAAAGTGTAAGAGGTATGAGGAGAGCCAGTGTTTTCGCCTCTAAAATATATAGTTTGACCATCTCGGTAAGTAACTGAAGAAACATCTAAACTGTCTGTGTATATTTTGACAACTGGAATCTGAATTGTATCAGCTGGGTCACCTATTGGGTCTGGGTCAATTACAATATCAGCTCCACTTGGACAAAGAGCTAATTGGTCAATATCTTTTTCTATTAGATTAGAATTACTAACAATGTACCAATGTCCATAAGAATGATAAATCCTTGAATTTGTAATCATTAGAATTTGCTCTAATACATCTTTTGCATTTCTTAAAACTAAATTAGGAGTAAAAAAAGCATATGGATTAACTTCAATGTCGTGAAATATTGTATCATTGGTTGCTCCTCCATCTTTTCTGATTTCATTGGCAATATAAATTTTATGCTCGTGTCCAGTCAGTTTTAATATTTCTGTTATGTAGTAAAATAGATTTTTAGAATCGGTTGTGTTTGTAGTGTCAAAAGGTGAATCAAAACCTCCTAATGTTCCAAGTCCATCAATTGCCTCTAATTTAATTGGGAATGGCTTGTGTATCATTTGCTCTTTGAATCTGTCAACGACTAAATAACCTTGCCAGATAGGTTCCCAGAAAGCATCTCCTCCAGTGTCCTCATCCCAATTAGCGTTTACAAGTTCCCACTCAGTTTGTTCTGATTCCCAAAAATAACCATAAGAATCATGCTTTAAAACTTTTACTAAATACTCCCTCTCATCAGACTCATGAAAAGCATCATAAGAGGTTGTGTTTGTTACCATTAAATTAATCTTACATCTTGAGCCTCTAATTGGAGAATAAATATCATCATCTCCAGACCACTCTATTTCAACTGGATTACCTCCACCAACCAAAGCTGAAACGGTCCCACTATAATTTTTTTTGTGAAATTCTAACTTAAATCTCCTGTCCTCAAGGTCTTGAAAAAACAGCTCAAATTTTAATCCATACGTTGCCATAAAGATTAATTTATTCTGTTACGTTCTCTGTCAGCTCTTTGTAAAGCTAAAACTAAATCTTGACCCTCTACTCTAAACTCTCCTCCGACATTTATTTGTTGACTACTTTTAGCATCAATCATGCCTTGTAATTTATTTAATGGAGCAATAACCTCTGGATTACCTCTACCAGCTCCAGTGTTGTCTCCAACAAGTGCCAAAGTTGGTGCGGAGACGATTCCTCCTTTTGCAAAACTTGGTATGTTACCAGCTCTATTCCCACCCATAAAAGAGCCACCAAAGTTTTTTATTGCTGCTCCAATTGCTATTAATGCTAAACCAGCAGCAACAGCTGTGAAAGGATTTTTAAAAGCTAATTTTATAGACATCATTCCTTTTCCAATAGCAACAGCAGCTTTACCTATTCTAATCGCAACATCTCCCAACATACTAACCATTGAGCCAAAGACTCCAGTTAATCCAAGATTACCACTTGCAACGCCTTCTATAATGTTTATGAATCCGTCATGTACAATGTTGCTTACATCCTCCATAATAACCGTTGTGCCTTCTTTAACAACATTTAAAGGCTCTAAAATCTGTGGGTCAATATTGATTGGTCCGACATCTATTCCTCTTTTTTCTGCATGGTCAACTCTTTCTTCTTGTGATAGATTTCTAAATCTTTGCATCCCACCAATTCCAGCAAAATCTCCTAAACCAGAGGGCTGTAAAGTGCTGACTGGAGAAACTGTTTGTCTGGTTTTGGATTTAGGTTGATTAGGAGATGTATCTATATTTAAAATATTTTTTATTCTTTTGTTTTCTTCATTAAGACTTTTTTGATTTTTTTCTTGTTCTTTTAAAGCATCAGCATTAGCCAAAGCCTGTAACTCGAAAAATTTTAATGGATTTCCGCCAGATTTAATAATATTAAAAAATGTTCTTGTCCTACTTACCAGAGGATTTATTTTATGTAAAGCCTCGTTAAAAGCAATTGTCAAAGTTACAACAGCGGTTGCAAGAGCTGTCAATGGATTTTTAACCATTGCCATAGTTAAAATTCTAACCGCAGCGGTGACTTTTCCAAAAGCGGTTGCAACTAAACCTATTCCAAAAACCAATGGAGGTAAAGCCGCTGCAATAGCTCCAACAGTGACAATTAATTTTTTGGTACCATCATCAAATTTATTTAATTTTCTTAGTCCTTCAGTTAAAAACGTCATTAAATCGTTTAAAACTGGTATAATTATTTCTCCAAAATTTGCTAAAGCTATGTTTAAATTATCTTTAAGAGTTGAAAATTGACCTAAAAATGTTTTGGATAAAGTTTCCATACCGCCTTGAAACTTACCACCTTCAGCGGTTGCATCTTGAAATGCCTTAACTAAAACTGGGAAAGTGACAGCACCCTCAGAAACCATGTCTTTAATTTCAGACTTAGCAACTCCCATAGAACTTGAGAGCATATCAATAATAGGTACTCCATTATTAATTAATTGCAATAAATCTTGACCCATTAATCTACCAGCCGCTGCAACTTGACCAAAAGCAACACTAATGCCCTGTAAATCACCTCCAGAAACAGCGGCAATGTCACCAATATTTTGTAAATGTTTAAATGCATCATCAGCACTAACTCCAAAACCCAAAAGCGTGTTATTTGCTTTCACAAGCTCGTCTAATTGAAAAGGAGTTTTTGCAGAAAATTTGACAAGCCTTTCAAACGCCTTACTTCCAGCCGCAGCACTACCAGTTAAAACTTTTAATTGTGTTTGTAATTTTTCAAAATTTGCAGCTGATTTAACAGCAGCTCCACCAGCTAAGGCTAAAGGCAAAGTTATTCTTGTGGACAAAGATTTGCCAACAGATGTCATTTTAGACCCAAAGGCTTTTAATCTACCTTCGGCTGTTTTTAAACCTTTATTAAATGATTCTGAATTTAGTAATAAATCAACTCTAAGTCTTTGTGTTGCCATTCTACAAAAATACTAAATTTATAAATTAAATATCAACGCCCTTTGACCTTGCTTTTTCTAAAAACTCTTTAAACTGTTCTGGAGTAGATTTAACAGCTCCAGTTTTCATCATTTTATCTTGAGGCAAAGGGAATAAATTAGATGGTTTCATCATCTGACTTCTTTTAGTGCAATTTACATTGTAAATCATTGTAGATAAGTAACGAGTTTGCTCCCATAATAAATTCATTTGAATGTTGTTAGCCTCTCCTAAAAGCTGATTTTCAACCCATGTATTGGACCAAAAATCATTTGGATTAATTCCTATTTGTCCAATGTAATAATCCAGTAAAGTGTCCCAAGTTAACTCCTTAGGTTCGGATTCGGACTGGTCTTTTTTTTTGTTTGTGGATTTCGGTCAATACCCATATTGAGTTTATTGCCTAATATTTTAGATTCCATCATGGAGTCAATCATATCTGTTAACATCTTCTCGTCAACATCTTCCAACCAATTACCAACTTTATACTCATTGTAATCAATCTCATTTCCTTCCTCTTGGTCGTAGGCTAATAAACCAGAATAAACTAAAGCTCTTAAAGATTTTATTGATACTCCATTTTCAAAAACCTCTCCTATCTTCTCCAATGATATGTCTAAAATATCGGTAAAGTTTGCCCAGAAATTCATGCTAAAATGCATGACTCTTTGTTTACCACCCAGATTGAGAGTATAATATCCCCTTTTTTTGTTTGCCATAAAATATTAAATCAGTTAAGAATTAGTTAGTTGATTTTGTGATTGCTCCTGTTAATGTAATTGAACCGCTGTAAGTAACAGGAGACTCAGCCTCAGCTGACATTTCAACACTACTAAGGAAACCCTCAGCTGTATAAATTTCATCCCCAGTTACAGCTGTACCAAAAACACAAGTCAACTGAGTTCTGGCTAATAAGAAATCAGCCATTTCAATTGCATTGGAACTGTCATCATATTTTACAAAACCATCAAAACTGATTTCTCCACTCATAGCTCCAGCAATTACCTCTTGAAATCCAGACGAGTCTTTGCTCGTTGCCTCTGGTAAATCATTAGATAAGTTTAGAGAACAACTTGTTGTATGTCCTAAAGTTGCACCTTCTACTTTTAAAATCAGATTGGTTCCATTGAATATCCCAGTCGTAGCCATTTAGTTTATTTTTTTTTAGTTATTATTATTTTACAAATATAAGTATTTTATTTTTTATTTATTCTCTCAGTTTCCACTCTTGACCATCCTCATCCCAATCATAAAGATTGTCGTCAATTGGACATGGAGTTGGAGGGTCCCATAAACAAGTTTCTTCATTTAAGGTCCAACTTGGAAATGGTTGAGGAGGAATAAAAGCGTCTCTCCCATAATCATAAGTGAAAAATCTTCCAGCGTAATTTTTTCTAAACGGTGTACCGCCCTTTAAATGTACGCCTCCCATTGTATTAAAAGAGGTCCTTTTTACTACTTGTTTGTAAACATCTTGATAATAAAGTTCCCAATTAGTATTAGATTCATTTTCATCTGGACCGACTATAACGTCTGTCACTATATTCGCCATGTTTAAAAGTGCATAATGTGCCATATATAAATTATTTTTTTATCCTACAAATGTTCCACTTTGTTTAAATATTAATACTGTATCTGAGCCATCTGTATAACTATGGTCCAAATTAGTTTGACTACTATCACCAGAATAACGAGAGGTTGGAACTCTTAAAATAACCACTCCTGAACCTCCGTTTTTACCTACTCGGCTTACATATTGTGAATAATAAAAGTCTTGACCTCCGCCACCGCCTCCAGTGTTAGGGTCTCCAGCGGTATTTGAGTTAGACGTAGAACCTACACCACCACCACCAAGTCCAGCTGAGCCTCCGCTACCATTAACGTAAGCTCCTCCACCACCTCCGCCACCGAAGTAAGGAACACTTGAACTGACTTCACCGACTGACCTTTCTGTTGCTTTTGTGTGTGATATTATTGTAGTTGCTACACCAGACCCCCCAGCTCCACCACTTGATGAAACTCCAGACCCACTTGTGTTCCCTCCAGCTGTTGAGGCTCCACCACCTCCAGCACCAGAGGCACCAGTCTGTCCGTCTCCTCCGTCTGTTCCTTGATTTGTGGTTCCACTACCATTATTGTCATAGGTTGGACCTCCAACATTACCACCTCCACCACCAGAGCCACCATCTCGACCAGCTTGACCTTCACCGCCACCATTACCCCCACCAACAGCTGTAATTGTAGTAAGACCACTCCCAGAAATAGATGAATCATTTCCATCTCCTGTTGATGATGTGCCTGTCGTTCCAGTCCCACCAGCTCCAATTGTTATTGTGTAGCTAACAGATGGAGTAGCATTAAAAGTTACTTCATTAGATGCAGCATTTCCGCCTCCAGATGTGTCAGTTGAGTAGTTGCTCCTCAAGCCACCAGCTCCGCCTCCACCACCTCCGCAGTAGTTATTACCTGCGGCTCCACCAGAAGCACCACCACCAGCAACAATTAAAAACGAGGTTGCATAAGCATCAAGAGGCTGACTTGCAACGTCATCAACTTTAAAATCTGAAGCGTACATCCATCCTTGAGTTGAGCCAGAATAAACTAATCTAACACCAGCAAAATTAGATGATATTTTTGACTTTTCAGCAGCATTTTCCATGCCAAAAACTTTGGCTGTTGTATCTCCTATAATTATGTTATTTGTTTCTGATGTACCATTTAGGTCAATCAGACCCACAACATCTCCAACTGATGCGGTTGGCATTGTCACTGTAACTGCACCAGAGGTTGTGTTTACAAAATATCCTTCATTTGTTGCAGCATTAAAGTTTGCTGTTTTTGCTGTCGATTGCCATGAAAGACCAGAACCCCCTCCACCTCCACCAGAACCAGTAAAGGTTATTGTATCGGTTGAGGCATCTGTTGTAATTGTAATCCCAGAGGCACCAGCTAAAGTTAAACTGTCTGTTGTTGAATCTGCCACGACATCACTTTGACCAGAAACTGCAATGGTTTTAAATACATCTTGAGAGCCTCCAATATTATTTATTTGAGTTTGGATGTTAGACGTTACGCCATCTAAGTAACCTAATTCTGTTGAAGTTATGTCGGAAACAGCAACTTTTCCAGAGCCATTAGATAGCAATGCTCTATCCGCTGTCAAATCTGAGCTGGTGATTGTGGTTGCACCACCAGTTATTGTGTCTTGTTTATCAGATAAATGAGACAAAGCTCCACCCATTCCAGAATGATTGGAACAGTAATAATATAATTTAGGAGTGTCTTGTTCTGTTATAATTTCAACATAAGCTCCAGCACTACCTCTGGTCCCCACAACTGTAACTCCTGTTGTATATGCAGAGCCAGAGTTATGTGTTCCATCTGAGGTTGTGGAAAATTGTAAAGGATGACCACCACCAGCTGAATTACTTGAATCTGATTGGTCAAATCTGTATGTAATACCAGCACTTAATGTGACTGTTTGTTGTTGTGTTCCGTCAATGTAGAATTTACCTCCAGAAACTGTAACCGCTATTGTAACAATGTCTTGTTTGCCATCAATTTGGGTTTGTACAGCTGAGGTTACACCATCTAAATGTGCTAACTCAGTGTTAGTTACAGCTGAAACCGAAACCTTACCAGTAGAGTTAGATATTAAAGCTCTATTTGCAGTCAAATCTGTATCCGTTATAGTTACAGCTCCTCCTGTGATAGTGTCTTGCATTCCATTTAATTGGGTCTGAACATTAGACGTAACACCATCCAAGTAACCAAGTTCAGTTGACGTGACATCTGAGACAGCAACTTTTCCAGAACCATTAGACAATAAAGCTCTATCAGCTGTCAAGTCAGTGTCAGTTATTGTTGAAGCTCCACCAATAATTGTATCTTCTTTGCTATCTATTTGAGTTTGGACCGCAGAGGTAACACCGTCTAAATATCCAAGTTCTGTGGAAGTAACATCTGAAACAGCAATTTTACCACTACCATTTGAAATAACAGCTCTGTCTGTTGTCAAATTTGATGTTGTTACAGTTGTTGCGGCTCCTGTAATAGTGTCTTGTTTGTCACCAATTAAATTTGTTATTGTCGTATGAAAATTTGCATCATCATTTAAAGCAGCTGCTAATTCATTGAGTGTGTCTAAAGTTTGTGGAGCCGAATCAATTAAATTAGCAATCTCAGTATTGACATAATTCTCAGAAGCAACGTGCCTCCATGCTGAGTCATAAAATTCTAATTTTCCATCAGTTGTGTTGTATCTGATTTGACCAGCTCCTCCTGTTGGTCTGTTGCCATCTGTTCCAACTGGTAAGCCAACAGCATCAGTTTTTGAGCTTATGTCCAGTGATAAATTTGCAGCCGCACCTATACCAAAAACGCCATCTGTATCAACATAAAGACCTAAATTGTTACCATTTCCATCTGATAATTGTTTCCCTGTTGTTCCAGCCTCTGCATTGTCTGTAACTTTTACCAGAGATTTATAAGTGTCTTTTATTTTAGTTCCTGTTAATGTTGCCATATTTATATTTTTACAAATTTACAAAAATTTAGTTTTCCCATTCGTCATTTACATCCTCCCAATCACTCTCATTTGTGTTAAAAAAAACAGCAATAATGTTTTTAATTATTAATCTACTTTTTTTTATTACATTTTTAACCGAGCTACCAACTGAAATCATCTCCTTATGTAACAAATTATTGAGCCTTGAGCTACTGTAATGGCACTAAAGCTCCCAACGATTGTATGACCCTCATTTATATCAAAATTGGTTAGAGAGCTGTCTCCTCCATCAGTGTTTGATGTCAGTGAGATTCTTGAGTTCTCCAATATTGTTATTGCTCCAAATTTTTCACCAACAACAGAGGTAGCTGTTCCAGTTGCTGATAAAATACGAAATCCAAAATCACCAAATGACATTCTTTGATAATGATTAGCACTAAATAAATTTGGAGTTGGCATATTATCTTTTTCTTGGTTTTTTATATTGTTTACTATTTTTCCCTCTTGAAAGATTCTTTGAGTGAATCCCTTTTCTTTTTATTTTCTTTTTTTCTCTATGTACATACTCAGCTCTTTTAGCCATTTTGATTATTCATTATCTGAGTTTTATTTTTTGAACCCATTGAACTCCCAAAATAATATCCAATGACTTGAGTAAAGGCAGCAACCACTGCACCAAAACCCATGTCAAATAATCTTTGAGATTCTTTTGGAATCTCCCAGAGTCCTATTGCTCCAGCAACTACTGCAACAAAAGACAAAGTAATTCCCCAGCCAACAGTCTTAAAAAGAATGTCATTGGACCCAGATTGTATTGCAGCCATCTCTCTTTGTCTTGCTGAGGCTCTATCCTCAACCTCAGCCTCATAAGCCTCTAAAACCATCTCTTGAGCTTTTATTTTATCCTCCACTGGACAATCAGAGTTTTTTATGGAGCTTATGACTTGCTCAACAGACATTTCTCCCTGTATAAGAGAACCTAAAGTTGGATTAACAAGACCAACAGCTCCTTTTAATATCTTGCCGACTGTCGTTTGTCCAAATGGTTTCTTTTTTTTCATTCCAACGTATAAGCTGATTTACTACTTTTTGCTACCATATAACCAGATAGCTGGTTGTTTTTCAGAGTCAACGTCAATATGTATAAATCCTCCTTTACCAGAAATCCCAATCCTTCGCACCTTGTTTTTGATTGCAGCTGCAATGATTTTTTCTCTGTCACTGGAGTTGTTACAGGCAATGTCTGCGGCAATACCTTTGAGGTGACTTGAGTTAGGCACACTGTTTTTAAGTTTTGAGTTTGTTTCCTCAGTTCTATAACCGCTGGTAATTCGCATCTGGACTCCACTCTGATGCCTAATTGTATTAAGCAAAGTAATGAAATCAAAATCCATATTCTCAGCCGCTGAACCTTCCACGTTAGGGTCATCAAACTCCTCAATTTTAAAATATTTCCAATTCATAATTTTTCATTTTTATTTTTTATTACAATCCTCATTATCACAATCAATGTTTTTAAGCATCTTATCGTCATAATCTAAAGTGTATTTAAGAAGTAATTTGCTTAATATTCCGTCCTGTAATTCAATTAATAATTTTTCAAGCTGGTCCTTTTGGTCAACAAGTTGGTCCACCTTCATCTCTAATGAGTCATTTTTTTTCTGTAAGTCAATAACTTGCTGGTCATCTTTGCCAATAAAAACAAAAACACTTGCAGCAATTACACTCACTAAAGCTCCAACAATGAGTTTAAAAGCATCATTGTTTGACTCTGGAACCTCAAACTGTGACAAAAAAAGCAACAGTAGAATTACAAAAAGAAATACAATTCCAGAGCCTACATATCCCCTTATTTCTCTTCTCTCTCTACTTGTCATCAATTCTATCTTTTATTTTTAATATTGTATAGCACAAAGATGCAAACAATACTAATGTTGTTAATGCTGAATTTATATTCATAAAGCTGATTCCAACAGCACTTAAATTAATTCCCCAAATTTTAAAATCTTCCATTTTCTAAGATGTTTTTTGAACTCTGTTTGAGAGTTCTAAGTTACCAATAAAATAAGTTTTATCACCTTCGTCATTTTCCTCATAAGAAACGCCCTCATTTATACAAGTATAAACCTTAAAATTATCAGAGCTTAAATCAAAGTAGGATGAGCTGCGAGTTCTTACTAAATTTAGAATGCTTGAAATCATTTGATTTACTGTCAATTGACCACCACTATCCGCATCAAACGAAGTGACAGCCTCAATTCTTGTAACACAATTTAGTGTGAATGTATCTTTATTGCTATCAATCTCATCATGACTGACAGAAAAAACTTTAATATAAGGAGCCGTTGCATCAGATGGGACTCTGTTGTAAACTGGAACCGTAGCACTATCAACCGTTATTTGATTCGTCAGACGGTCAATAATTGCTTTTCTGATAAAATGTAAAGCCTCATTCATCTCAATGCTTTTTTAATTTTGTTATTTATGTCCATTAATAAAACATTTATACGTCTGTTTATAGTTGGATAGAAAAATGGAATTTCAGTATTTGCTTGTTTTGGTTTTCCTTTACCATGTTCTACATATCCAGAATAATCAGCTTTTGATTCTACGATTGCATTTCTTTTGCTTGATTTTGCTGTTATCAATCTCCTTAAATTTTTTGTATCATACGGAGCAATTTTTTTCATATCTCTTGATGTAAGTGTAGCAAAATCAGCTAAAGACCTTTCAAAACCAGCTTTGTCTAACATCTCAAGTTTTTTCATTTTAGCTCTAAGTTGAGCCAAGTCTTTTTCTTCTAATTTAATCTGAGAACTCATACTAATTTAATGCCCTCCAAAACAGTGTAATATTTATGGACCGAATCAAATTTTGAATTGATTCTATATTCATCAGAATCTCCAACAATTTGGATTGTATCACTTAAGGAAATTTGGTCCGCTGATTTTTTCCTTATGGTAAATAAAGTTTTCAATTCAAATTTTCTTTGACTGTTTTGTGTTATCATTTCTCCAGACTTATCTTTTTTATTTGCCCAAAGAGTCGCATGAGTTGCCTTAGTTGAAGTAAACCCTCCAAAATTATCAGCTGATTTTGTGAGTCTTTTTATCTCAATCCTTGTGTCAAGTTTACCAGCATCCATTAAATAAAGCTCCTTTTAAATGGTGATAATAATTTTTTTGATGACGTTGGAATCTCTGCAATATTATTTCCAACCTCACTAAAGTCAGCTCTGTTGTCATAATACGTTGTGACCATTTGCAATAATGCTTGTTTGATAAGTCCATCAGATAGTCCAGAAGTAACATAAGTTATTTTAACCTCCTCAGCTGGAAGAGAATCAAGCTCAATGTAATTGTTATCTAAACCGTAAGCTGTATAAGTCGCAGCAGAACCGTCAACTGTTACAGAGGAAATAGATGCCACTGGACTAAAAGGCAGCTCAATTCTTTGATGTAATTCAGCAGCATAATAGGTCCTGTTTTTAGCCACAATATCAGAGTTAAGATAATTCTCAGCGTTTTGTCTGGCTGTTGTAATCATCTCATCTAACAAATTATCATCCGCTGTTGTATCAATTCGAGCAAACAGCTTGACATCTGTATTGGTGATTAACTCACTTCCAGTTGTACTATTTATTTTTATTTGATACATTCTTAGTTTTTTTCTTGGATTGCTTTTGCTCTTTAGTTTCTTTTTGAGCTTTTTCCTCTTTATAAAGAACCGCAATGCCTTTATTTAAATAATGGTTGCTTAATTTTTCTGGTAATTCTAAAACATCACCTTCGTTGTGCCAAGCATTTTCAGCTAAAACACTTCTTGTCATTTTAATCTTTGCCATAATATTATAATTTAAAACAAAGATAAAAAAAAAGTGCCATCTCAAAACAGCACTTTTTTAACCAAAACAAATCAAATTATATGAAATAAAAAGCTATTATTACACAATAAATTCAAAGTTATTAAAAAAAATTTTATTCTTACCATGTTTTGACAATCTTATTGATTGCATATTACCAGTATTAGGGAATATAAAAAAGCCTTCAAAGTAAGCTGAGTAAACAGCAAAGAAGTCAACAACTTCTTTTGTGTATTTAGATTTGCTGTTGTTTAATGGAGCGTTAATGGTCCTACGACCAACATAAGGTTTTTTCTCTGTTGCTTTAACTTGTACTTTATAGAGTTTTTTTCTGGATTCTACTATGCAATCATAAGGAGAGGAATCTAAAACTGGCATTGAAATAAGTTGACCTCTTTTTAAACATTCACTGACAAATAAATACTCAGCATAACATCCTAACAAATTTCCCTCCACAATACTAAGTTAATACTAAAAAAATAAAAATTTTTGTATATAATTTTTTTTATATAAAGTTTTTTTTATACATTAGAGGAAATTTAAATCTAATAAAATGAATATAAAAAATCTAAAAAATTACAAAACTTACGAAAAACTACTAAATAAAGAAAAAGACAAGGGCAGAATGCCTTCTTTGTCAAAGGTCTCAGAATTATTGAATGAGGTTGGTATAGAAAATTCATTGTCGAAACATTATGAATATAAACTTACTAAGTCAAGTGGCAACAGATATTACTCTGGAGGAGGTACCAAAGAATATAATGGATATAAATTAACAATTCCATCTATACATTTAAATATTGATTCTACTGAAACTTATTACTCTTATAATACTTGGCAATATGCTGGTGAAATACTCGACCTAATAAATTTAAATCTAATAAAATGAAAAAAAATACAAAAAGATTTGAGATGTGGGATTGGCGAACTTCTTTTGCCATAATCGATTTTAAAAAAGATGGACAGGTAATAGCGATTTATAAAACCAAAAAATCTTGTCGTAATAAAGTTTGGGATTTAAATAATTCTAAATCCCAAGTTTACATAGAATCAGAAGTAAAGAGATTAATTGACAAAAAACTTATTTAACAATTATGGAAACAATAGACTTAAGAAACAAAATCAACAGACCTAAATTCTCTGTCAAACAATCATGGACCATTTATCTAAATACAGAATCGCAGTTTGTTGGATTCTATAATGGGAGTGAGGAGGAATATTTTTACAAAGGTAAAAAGAGAATTACTGGAGGAGGTTGGCATTTTAGACGACTCTTAGCCTCTGGTAAATGGAAACTGACAAAAGCTGGATGGATGAAGATATATCATGGTTATAATTTTAATGGTCCATTCCAGAGGAGTTTAACTCGCCTAAGACGTTTCTATGAGGTTAAAATTCCGTCTGAGGGATGGCAAAAGTTTAAGTTAATAACTTATAACAAAGCAATCAATGAGACTTATGAGCAAATTAAAATTATTAAAAATGCCTTATAAGTATTACATAGTTACCAGCATTGGTGAAAAAAAGAACAACAAAAGGATTAAAACATTTTTAGTCCAAGCGGTTTTAACTCTCCTTTTTATCAATGCTGTTATCTTTTTTGGATTCTATTTAATAATGTTGATTTATGGATAGAGATAAATTAAGAGAGAACGTCTGGGCGTTTTTAGTTATTGGGACCTTTTTCTGGTCAATCAGACTGATGTTTGTTTTTGGAGCCTTAGCGGACTCCATTTTAATGCTGTTAGTGTCTCTTATCGTTTATAAAAATAAAGCCGAAAAATGAGCTATTTTGAGCCTCTAAATGAGTGTAAAAAGTGCGATACTTGCAACGGACCTACTGATGGATTCTATTTTTACAAAAATACATTCAAAACAAGGTACTTTTGTTCAATAAAATGTTTTAACGATTTCAGAAGTATTTTAAAATTTTTAAGAGTATTTAAAAAAAATTAATATATATTTTTTTTTATATAAAATATTTTTTATATTGCAGTAAATTTAAAAACTATAAAAATGAAAAAAACAGAATTATTAGAATTTATGGACAAAGAACAACTTGTCAAAGTTGTAAATTCTTTGATTGATAAAAATAAAAACTTAGAAAATCAATTAAAGAAAAGCGAGGAGCTTATTGAAACAAAACGTAATACAGAAGATAATATGCTAAAGGATATGATTGATAAAAATAAAGAGCTTGAAGAA
>MDTE01133009.1_pt1 | contig 16083 bp, 7 predicted proteins | sample 811231 | NCBI WGS metagenome assembly MDTE01 (sample SAMN05326651, study PRJNA326480) | marine metagenome | isolation source: seawater | place: Indian Ocean: Red Sea | collected 2010
TGAAGAAGAAGATGAAGTGGAGTTGGACCAGATGGTTGCTAAGAGTCAGGAGCAACTGGAAGCCGAGCGAATGCAGATGGAAGCTCAGCGTCGGCCTCGTCCTGGCATGAAATATGAAACAAAGATTGTCAAACGGACGGTGGATGATAACCCTCGATTTAGTTCGGCGTTAAGAATGGCAACGCCTGCACCGGTTGGCCACTTCGTGCGAGTGTTCGGGCAAACATCACGCAACGATTTGGGCGAAGCTCGTGATGACAATCCTTCCATGCGTCAGTCACTTATGATGCTCAATGGCCGTTTGACGCATGAAGCATCTCGTGTGGGAACTCTTGAGCCGGTTGCTAAGTATCTGACCGGCGAAAAACCTCAGTTGGATAAAGCGATTCAATTGGTTTACCACGAAATCCTAACGCGAAATCCGTCCGCGGAAGAAACTGACTGGGCCAAACAAATAATTGCTGAAGCAAAAACCCCTCGTGATGGAATAGCCGATTTACGTTGGGTGATGCTTAACAGTAACGAATTCCGTTTCCTGCCTTAGGCCGGATTAGATTACAACTTTTTTATTAACGAATATTGGTAACTTTACCAAACAGGAGAATCAAACCCATGGCATGTAACGATTACAAGCTGAGTCGAAGAGCGATGATGGGCGCTACCAGCGCTTCTATCCTCGGGTTTAGTATCCGTGACCTTTTGGCTTACTCAAATACTCACCATGAAGGCAAAGCAGAGCATGTGATTTTGTTCTGGAACGGTGGCGGTATGTCGCATATCGATACCTGGGATCCTAAGCCGGGACGTCCGACACAAGGTGAGTTTAATCCGATCAATACGTCAGCTCCTGGTGTTCAGATTTCTGAAATTTTCCCGAAGCTGTCGAAGCAGATGCATAACGCAGCCTTGATTCGTTCAATCGCGGGTACTCAGGGTGCTCACGGTCGAGCCAGCTACAATCTGCAGACTAGTTACCTGCCAGGTCCGAATTTGCGTCATCCTGGTGTGGGATCAGTTGTCGTTCACGAAGTAGATAATCACAGTGATCTGCCTCCGTACATCACTATCAGCGGTCAGGCTCCACGAGCCAGTTATCTTGGGCAGAAATGTGAAGCTTATTATGTTGCTGCTCCTGGCGAGAAAGACCCGTATCTGGCATTCCCATCGGATATCACTCAGGTGCGAGGAGACCGCCGACTTGAACAGCTGGCGAAATTTAATAAGCGATTTTTGGATAAGAAAAACGATACTCGTCTAACTTCGACTCAGACGTCTATCGAAGATGCTGTCCGGCTTATGCGTTCACCTGCGTTAGAAGCATTTGAACTTGATAAAGTTGATTCCAAGACTCTGGAAAGATACGGCGACACTAATTTTGGTCGTGGAGCATTGATGGCCAGACGTCTCGTTGAAAAGGGAGTTCGCTTTGTTCAGGTGAATCGTGGTGGTTTTGACACTCACGGAAATAACTTCCCAGCGATGGCAAATCATGGTGAAGTCATGGATCCGGCACTAGCTTCTCTTATCGAAGATTTAAGTGAATCAGGTATGCTGGAAAAAACAATGGTGATCATGCTGAGTGAGTTTGGTCGTACTCCCCGCATTAATGACAATGCAGGTCGTGACCACTGGGCCTCGGTCTTCAGTTGCTTTATGGCTGGAGGTGGTATTCAGGGTGGTCAGGTCATTGGTTCGTCTGATGAAGACGGAGCGATGCCGAAGGATCGCCCGGTTCAGGTGGCTGATATCCATGCAACACTGTGCCATGCAATGGGAATTGATCATGAGAAAGAAGTCATGACACCATTGCTGCGGCCTATGAAGCTGGTTGATAACGGAGCTCCTGTAATGGAGTTGTTTAGCTAATCTGCCGGCCAGTTTGTTATTCGATAGTTTAGAAGTTCTATAATGAAACCTGGTTGGCCAAACAGATTGGTCAACCAGGTTTTTTTGTCGCTTGAGGCGACATCACAATTTGATTGATCGTAAGATCGAGGTATTCAGGATTATGTTGCGTTTCCCCCTCTACGCAGTAGGCCTCTCGCTAGCCTTTTCATTCTCATTATTTAGTTTTCCGACTGGTCAGGTCAGAGCTCAGGATCAACCCGATGCAGGCTCACCGGCGTCCGGCGGACCGTCTGGCATGCGTGGCTCTCTGGTGGAGGATCGAGCGGCTCGTCAGTTAATTGATGCCGGGGATGCCCGTATGGATGCCAGCGAAACAGAAAAAGCGTTGGAGATCTGGAAGTCGGTCATCGAGCGGTATCCGCGTAGCCGAGTACGCTTTACCGCCCATATGAAATTGGGGAAATACTACCTCGACCGCGAACGGGCTTATGATCGGGCGAGAACGCACTTCGAAGAAGTGACGATTGAAGATAATCGCGATGATGATCAACGAGCTGAAGCTCTGCTGAATGTCGGGGTTTGTCATTATTGGTCCCGACTCTATGGGAAGTGCTTTCAGGTGATGCGGGACGTGATCGAGGAATTCCCGGTTAGCCCGCAGGTGAATCAGGCCTACTACTATATAGGCCTCGGACATTTCCAGCAGGGTCACTATAGCCGAGCGATCGAAGCATTGGAAAAGGTCGGAACAACGCTGACCGATGAAGATAGCAATAATGAAAAACTCGAAGCCGGCAAACGATTCTTTGTCAAAGTGGAAGATGCGGATTTGGCAGTGCTTGACGCCGAAGACAGCGTGGATGTTGTTTGTAAATCATCAGGCGGTGATGAAGAAGTTGTGAAGTGCTTCCCTATCGGTCGCAATGTCCGAATCGTTCTTGGTTCCGTTCAAACGGGACTTGGAGTTCCCAGACCAAATAATGGGACACTCGAGGTAAAGGGCGGGGATACCGTTCAGGTTCTCTATACAGATTCCCATACCGAAGATAAACAGGTCGATGTTGAAGTGCTATCGGAAGTAACCGTCGTTGGGGATGGAGTGGTGCAATTTAAGGATGGGGCGTTTATAGAGTCGCTCAACGGAGTCGTCCTTGGAAAGACGGCTAATCTTGAAATTGTCGACGCGGATCGGGATGTGACCGAGAACGCCGATGCCCTGCAGGCAACGATTTCGATTTATCGCCGAAAGACGGATGAAGAAATTGAAAACGAAAAGGCTGAGTTGATTGCTCAGGCCGGAGTACCGGACGGCGAAGAGACACCGCCGGAGACGCCTCTTGATGACATCCCTTTGTTTGATGAAGAGGAAGAGAAAGTCGACCCGTTTAAACTAATTGAAACGCTCCAGGTCACGCTGACCGAAGTCAAAGTCGAGAAACAACGTCGCCAGATTCTGACGCTTCCTGAAGAGCAAACCGAGGGGCAGTCGGAGGAGCAGGCGGAGGAGCAGGCGGAGGAGACAGCACCGCAAAACTCGGCAGAAAATCCTGTGCCTGATGGAGGTAGTGATTCGACTGATTCGGTAGAAACGGATGCCCAAGACCAACCGACAGAGGAACTCGCAAAGGAAGAGACTGTCGAAGATGAAGCCAATTCTGTGCATAGTGGAATATTTCGCACTACGGTGGCCGTGGTGCGAGCGGAGCAAGCTGTCGCTGACGGGCAATTGCAGGCTTTGCCCGGAGATCAGATTCGGATTACTTATGAAGATCAGTTGCATACAGGTGAAGGGGTGGCCGTATTGACTTCCAAAGGTCGGTGTCTGGAGGGAAATATCGGTGGCGTTCGGGTAACCCGGGCCTTGATTTCAGACGAGGAACTGCGAGTTCAGACTCAGCTGAAAACCGCAGACGCCCTGACTCGTATCGGCAACCGTTACAAAGAATTCGGACTGAAGAAGAAGGCCGAAGAGAAATACGGTCAGGCGCTCGGTGTGTGTGAACAAATTATGCCGGAAGTTCAAAAGTTGCGAGGCCGACTGCTGGAGGAAACGTATGTTCAGCTTTGGCACATTTACTTTGAAATGGATCGATTGAATTTGGCGGCAGCCATGTGTGAAAGATTGCAACGTGAATTCCCTGCTAGTGGATTCGTCGATGATGCTCTTTTGCAACTTGCTGACGTGGCTCGCGTGGGTGGTGAACTTAATAGAGCGATTGGGATTTATACCCGATTGGCGAATATGCAAACGAGCCAATTGCGAGGCGAAGCTCAATTTGGAATCGCCGAATGTTTTGAAGCCATGGCTGAGGCTCAAACCAGCGAGGCAGGTGCAGCTCAGTTAAAAGACAAAGCGTTTCAGGAATATAAAAAGGTATACGATCAATTCCCTGAAAGTGGCCGTGTAGGTGAAGCTGTGGCGAAAATGGCTAATCACTATTACATGCAAAAGGACTATTCCCGAGCGATTGATACGTTCGAGACGGTATTGGAGAGTCACCCGGATGCGAGATTCCTGGATGTGATTTTATTCAATTACGGTCGTTGTCTTTTCCGAATGGACCGACGTGGTCCCGCTCGTCAGCGATTTGAACAATTGATTGCAGACTTTCCGGAAAGCAGTTTGGCACAGGAAGCCAAGAAAATTGCGGAAGCTTTGAAGAATGCAGGCTTTTAGTCGGACGTATCTGCGATTCACTCTCTATATAGATAGAAGCACAAAACATACTCGATTGATTTCCACTGGAAAGCAAACAGAAGAAATAAAACGATGAAAACTCAATTCAATAGTGTCAACGTTCATTCAGTATCAAATGCAACTGAGGTGTTACGGGTGTGCCAAGCCAACGAGGGAATTATAAAACGTCGTGGGTTCCAGATGAGGGCCTTGTTATGGATGGCGATGATGACGCTAGCGATGCCTCATCTGGTTTCCGTTCAGGTGCTTGGCCAGGCAGAGCAGCCGTCGGAGGATTCAGTATCCGAGACAACGGCAATCAACCAACAGTTGAGTCAACTGGAATCTGAGCTTGGCAAGTATAAAGATTCGGCGCCTGAAGCAGCCAACCTAATGCTGCAGTTGGCTGACGAGTATTACAAGCATGGTCGTGGGTTAGGGTTGGTCCGTATCTGTCAGCGTTTTACACAGGTGCATTTCAATCACCCTAAACACAGGGAAATGATGTTGAAGTTGATTGATGGTCAGCAGGTGCTGTCTCGCAATAAAGAGCTGATAGTAGCCTGTCGTCAGTATCTGGATCGTTACGGGGCCTCGGCCGAAGCGGCGGGAATTGAAATCCGACTTGCAGATACTTTAGAGCAGACAACGGACGGCGAATGGTTTGCCAAAGCGGCAGAAGTTATATGGAAACGACATGGGAATTCGGTGCTTGGTAAGAAATACCTGGAAAAGGCAGTCTATGCCTATCAGGTCTTACCTGGAGCAGAACTGCAGCTTCAGGCAGCAGCAATCTCTGAAGAAGGCATGGAGAAAGTTTCTGCTAAAAACTACGCACGTGCGATGGGGAATAATGCTGTCTATATCTACTCGCGGTTGTCCAAGCGAGTAGAGTCAAACCGAGTTGTCAATCGTATGTTTCAACGAGGGCTTGTCGGAGATGCTGAACAGCAGCGACTTGCCTATCTGCAAATGGCAGGCAACTACGAATCACTGGAACAGTATACAAACGCAGCCAATATGTACCAGCGTGCTCGTCAGATTCGTGATGATGCCGATACGCTCTACAAACAGACTATGGTTGTCTACAACAGCAAAACCAACCCAGGTCAGACCGAATCATTGCTCAATCAATTTAAGCAGAAATATGGTCAGGATGAGCGGAAGTGGACTTTGCAGCAGTATGTTGCCGCTCAGTATTACGGAGCCATGAATAACGCTAAAGCATTGCAGTTGATTCGGGATGGATTGCAGGGCGATGCGATCAGCCACAACGCAGCTGGAGTTTTTGTGACTCTTAATGGTTCGGAACCAGCCAAACTTCAGGACACAGAACGTGTCATTCGCGGCGCAATTGGTAAGTCAAAGAATCCTGCTTCCCGGGCTAGACTCTATAAGATACTCGCCTTCAGTATTTATAAAGGTGAAGCTTTTAATCAGAACCGTGCATTACAGTTGTGCCGTGAATTCCTGTCTCGCTATCCAGATGGCGGTAGCGATACAACTCAAATGATCGACTACCTGTTTAAGAATTCTGCGGATGATAATTCGTTTCGAAATGATGTTCGGATGGTTCTCGCTTCCAGAAAGAAGTTTCTGCAGCATAGAGGGTTGGTTGCCTATCCTGCGGCCTGGGTTGCCGCCAATCGAAGCAATGCTGACTTCAAAGCCCGAGCACAGATTCTGAAGCAGGAATTGGCAACGGCTGATAATGACCCACTGGTCAAATTGTGGTCGCAGTCGAGTGGTAATACGAAAGGCGCAGCCACCGTTCGGCAGCAATTACTGGAGTCCGGGCACTTCAACGCTATGAATAATGATATGGCGATGCAGAAGCTGAATGAGCAAACTTCGTATTACCGAAGTTATGCTCCAACCGCGGACCGTGGCGAGGGAAACAAATACTATGCACTTTGGATAAGGCGGTTTCCAAATGATGTAAAAGTTGCCATGGATTATCTCTATATGGCAACCACCTATGGCACTCCGGAAGACTGCCGTCTTGCACTGCAACATTTGCTGAGTAAAGATCCTGTCGATGCAACCAGCGATACGTTTGGTCGCATGCTGACTTGTGCCGCTCGCAATGAGGATGCCAATCTGGCTCGACAGGCGTATAACTGGATTCGACGCGAAGAGCAGCAGCACGGAATTCAGGGCTCTCGCCTTACTGGCATGGGCGATATTCTCACCGAATTGAAACTGGCCGATTTGGCTAAAGAACGTTTTCAGACTGGTGCTGATATACCCGTATTGACTTCCGACAGCCGGCAATGCGTCGAACGACTTGTGGCTTTGGAAGAAGACTATGCTAAAAAGTTGCAAATCCTGGAAGCTGCGTTTCGGAAGGAATCGGATCAGTTTGGATCCTTGCTGCACAGCGTGGTCACCTTACGCCTGAGTCCGCCGGAAGGCACCAATATCGATTGGAATGTCATCATTCAATTACTAAGTCAGGCTCGAGATCGTGATCTGGACAAACCGTTTACCAATTGTAGTCTTTCCCATTACAACGCTGTTTCATACGTTTCCAAACTGCGAGCATCGGAAACGCTCGAGCCGGCACAAATCCGGCAGATTCTGAATCAATTTGTGAAACTGAATGTCCCATATGCCTCGGCAGTCTCAGAGTTGCTTCTGCTAAATGATCCGGAAACGGCTCGTCCGGAGATGATGAAACTACTGCTTACCTATCAACAGGCCACACTTAATTGTGGAGACGACTACCAGGGTTTTGATCAGTTAACTCAGTTTGCTAAGTCTGCTGCAGCGAATCAACAACACGTCGTTGCGACGACCCTTGGAACAGGCGTCTTGGCAAACTTTGCTTCAGTGGATGAAGGTCGCCGCAAAGCTGTCCGTGATTTGGTTAGCCGGAGCTACACTCAGATTGGTGAAGTCGGATTGACCATCGATGAAGATAGTCCAATTGCTCCTTTGCTTCAGGCGGCACTTTATCTGCGATTGGGTGATCATGAATTGGCCTTTGATCTGTATAGCGAAAATACAGACCTGTTTGATGAACATCGAGAGCAAATGCCTGTGGACTTGGTTGAGTTTGTTGTCAGGCGACTGATCGCCGCAGGTGGGGATGAAAACTTTAACTATGTCGAAGACCTTGTCCGTACCTGGCTTGTCAAAAATAGTGAGTCTGAAGAAGTGGGCGATGTTGCCAAGGCGACGATGCAGCTGCTACTGGCTGAGAACTACTTCAAGGCTCGCCGATTTGATATCGCTCGCAGTGAATACACCACCGTTGTGAATCGATATCCGGATTCCGAGCAGGCATTGGAAGCTCAGTTTGGCATTGGTGAATCCTTTATGGAGCAAAAAGTATTTGATCAGGCGCAGCAGGTTTTCGATAAACTTGCTAACAGCAATGAGACCCTGATTGTGGTTCGGGCCGAATTCCTCAGAGGTGTTCTTTCTTTTCGTCGCGGTGACCGTGATGAAGCACGAGATATTTTTCGCAGTGTGCTGGAACGTGTTCCTGATGTCGAACTTGCGAACCAGACTCTGTATAACCTGGCGGAAATCTATCGTGTAGAAGAGCGGTACATTGACCAGTTGAATCTCCTGAGAACCATCGGGAGGCTCGGCCGTCAAAGTAAAAGTCGCCATAACCCCGGAACTCCATTGTCGATCGTTGTCCATGACAGTGACCTCGGGATTAGTCGAGGCCACAATCGTATTCCTGTGGTGGTCACGACGACCGGTGGCGATCGAGAGATGGTTTACCTGATTTCCACAGGTGCCGGGAAAGGCCTGTTTCGTGGTGATCTGGAAACAGTATTAGGAGATGTGACCGCTGACGATGGATACTTGCAATTGAGCGGAAATGATGTCATCCGATGTGACTATCCCGAAGAGTTTCGAGCCGAGTTTAAAAGTGTCCCGCTTTCCGATGTGGATATTCGCATTGCGTCTAATGCAGATTTTGAAATTGCCAGTAGTATCGACGTCGAAAGTGAAGAAACCAGTTTTAGCGATACATTGATCGCAAGCCAGGAAGGTACAGACGATGAACGCCTCAGTCAGTCCAGACCATCCGATCAAGTGAAACCCGGAAACCCACTTTATATTCAGGTAGCGGATTCTGATCGCGATTTGACGAGTGAAATTGACAACCTGGTTGTGAAACTTGTGACAGACAGCGGTGATGCCGTGCAGGTGGAAATCGTTGAAACGTCTCCTCACTCAGGCGTCTTTGAAGGCACCGTGGATACGAGCGAATTACCTGCCGGAGCACTGGCTACAGATTCGGCGATTGACCACAGTCCCCTCATGGCCATCGATAAAGATCCAAAGACTTACTGGCTTAGTCAGCCAGACGGAGCGGCTCCGAAGGACCTGACTGTGGATATGAAAGACCTTTATGGGATTTCCCGAGTCAATGTAGGTTCACCGGATTCAGAGAATAACCAGCCCGTAAGGATGGACCTGTTGGGAAGTTATGACGGTGAGTTTTGGTTCCGCTTATCAAGTTTTCCTCGCCGTAATCAGGTGGCAGGAGTAAGTGAATCGATTTCCGGAATCCAGCAGTTGGTAGTGATGGGAGATCATCGTAGCTACCGCGAGTGGAGTCAGGTGTTAGCGCTGGCTGCTAATAAATCCGATGAGTTTACTGCTGTTGAAAATGAATTGGTGGTGCAGGAAGAAATCGCTGAAGATGAAAAGGCCGTGGCTCGCAGTGTGCTGTGGTCAGGGCTGTTTAACATGGAGCGTAGTGCCGCAGTTCGTTTTCGCTTGCAGGGGAATACAACAGCGCTTTCAGTCGACGGTATTCTTGAACTGCCAGTGAGTGTCGGTACCCAAACAGTAGACGTTTGGTTGGAAAAGGGGACTCACGAGATTCAGGCCTTTAGCGCTTTTGCGAATCAGGAACAGGGCGGGAAATTAGAGTACGCTATCGCGAGTGTGGATACGCAGCAGGTATTGTTGCAGCCGATGAGAACGGAGCAGTTTGTTGAAGCAGTGAACGATGTCGAATTGATCGAAGCTCCGGAAGTTCTGAAAAGCTTCGATATCACCACAGCGCAGTTGTCTAAGTCGACAGAGACGTTTGCCATCGCCGAAAAAGCAGAGTCGATGGTGACTCAAAACTGGAATGCGTTAGAAGACACTTTGAGTATTAGTCTCGAGGGAACACCGTCTGGAGTCTATGAGCTATGGCTCGAGTATAGCCGTAGTGGTTCGGGAGCTCAGGTTCAGTTGACGCTCGATCAGCAGGTGCTGGATCATTCATTGGTTAACACCGGTTCTTACGATAACTATCAATCCGTCTTTGTCGGCCATATTATGATCGAAGCCTCCGGTAAGAAGCAGTTGTTGTTTACTCCGGTTGTTGTCACTTCGAATTTGATGGAGCTGAAGGGGATTGACTTACGACCAATCGACAGAGATGCAGTTGTGAAAAACGGAGATAGCTGGGAATTTAGATTTCCGGAACGACAAATCCGTTATACAAAAGTCGTGGTCAACGAGTATGTGGGAGATGCGGTTGCCATTAACCAAATGGAAGTTGGAAATGCCTCTAACGGGGAAACTCAGATTCCAACCGAAGCCGATATTCTCTCGTTAGCTTCCAATAATGTATTAGAAATTGCCGCCGGAGACCGAGTGGTAGCGACCTATACAGACGAACACACCCTGAATGAACTCAATACCGCACAGTTGTTAACGCGTGAGCTTATGGCGACCTATCATAACGGGGAAGTGAACGCTATTTCCTACAGTCTGACCGCGTCCGGTGCAGGTGGAGTCAATGCGCAGCGAAAAGAGCTAATGCGTGTTGACCCCGGTGAACGCATCGTTGTCGAAGTCGTCGATTATGACGAAGACCGCTCGGATGAAATCGATACGATTTCAGTGGATGTTGTAGTCAATAACGGAGATCCGATTAGGTTGGAGGCCACTGAGACAGGACCTAATACGGGAATCTTCACCAGAGAAATTGATACAACTTCGACGGAGGCTGACGGGAAACTCACCGTCAAAACCGGTGATGTCGTTTATCTGCGATACCTCGATAGCCAGAATACCTTCCCGGGACATACTGTCCCTCGTGAACGAATCGTGTTCGTGAATGAGCCGACAGATGCTCAGATCAGAATTATTCCGTCATTGGCCCAGCGGACTTCTCCGACTTCTCCGGCAACAGTACAGTATCTTGCTGACAGTGAGAAACAGGATGCTGCGGCTGTTGCTTTTGATGCTCCGTTGCTCGTCGAAGTCATCGATCCAGACATGGCAAAGGATACGGGAAGTACCGTCACCGTGGCTTTGGTTACCACAGGTGGGTCAGTCGTCTTTGTTGACTGTGTTATTAGTAACAGTCATTCCAATCTTCCACAAAGTGTGACAGACAATGAAGCATTGTTGGCCGGACGATTCGTTGGTCAGGTCATCATGCAACTAGGAGGGAAGGAAAGCCCTAACATTATTCCCTTGACTTCAGAAATGCCTCGTGGACTGATTGGACGAGTTCATGATGGAAAAGAAGATTCCGAACTGCTTCCAGGGTTGGTTGCGATGGTTCTTAATTTGACGGGCGAGGATACCATCAGCCTGCGATACAAGGACGAAATTACAACCAATGGCGAAACACCAGTGATCCAACATAGTGCTCGTCTGGTTTCCACTGGCAACTTGCAGATTACCGATCGAGAATACGAAGAGGATGTAGAATTGCTGCATGTCGGCGAAAAAATATTCTTAAAAGTAAATGATCCAGACCAGGATGTGTCGGACGAACGAGACAGTATTCAGGTCACCGTAACGACGGAGTTGGGTGAATCCGAATCAGTGTCGTTGTTCGAAACGACGGTTCATAGTGGTGAGTTCACGGGCGCATTTGATCTCGAAGCGACCGAAAAGCCAATGGAAAATAATCTCAATCCGGATTCACCACAGATTGAAACCTATTTTGGTGATCAGATTACAGTGACTTACGCTGACTTGAAGTCTGCTGAATCAACCGAAGCATTAGAGCTTACCAGAGCACTGCCGGTTGTCGTTGGGACTGATGGACTGGTAACCGCGTTCTCCAAAGCATTTGAAAATGAAGAATTGGCAGTGGAAACTAAATTCCGAATTGCCGAGAGTTATTTCGAATTGTTCAAGAGCCATAAAGAGCTCGAACGAGACGAAGAAAAGAAAGTTGATCTGGAAGCAGGGCGACGAATTCTTCAGGAAGTGATGGAAGATTATCCGGATCCTAAGTACATTCCACGAATCTCCTACTTATTAGGGCAGTTCTCTCAGGAATTAGAGCAATGGTCTCAGGCCATTTCTGCTTACGAAATAATCCTGCAACAGTACGGCGATCATACATTGGCCCCGGACGCACAATACAAACTTGCTCAATGTCTGGAACAATCAGGTGATTTTGATGAAGCCTTGGAAGCGTATGTCACTCTGGCCGCCACCTATCCGAAAAGCCCACTGATCGCGAGCGTGATGATTCGAATTTCGGACCACTTTTATAAGTCTGAGCAATATGAGATTGCCGCGCAGGTTGGCGAGAAATTCCTCGAAAAATTCGACGGTCATGAACACGCTCAGCGGATGGCTTTCAGGATTGGACAGGCCTTTTATAAGAATGAAGACTACCAGGAGGCTGGTGATTCCTTCGACCGGTTTATGAAATTGTTTCCGGAAGACGCATTGAGCGCGGATGCGTTGTTCTGGAGTGGTGAAGCGTATCGCATGGCCAACAATAACCAACTAGCCTTTAGACGCTATAACCGTTGTCGCTGGGATTTCCCGGCAAGTGAAGCGGCTAAATTCGCTCGGGGACGATTGGCATTACCCGAAATGCTCAACCAATTCGAAGCAGAAGCTAACAGTATTGATAATGACAATTAAACGTCCATGGAATGAGAGGCTCTCGCTGGCGGATGGATCTGCCACAGACGTCCACCAATAGAAATCTCAGAAAGAAGACTAAGAGAGTAGGCAACAAAATGACTCGACGATCGACACCTGGTGTCAGTTTTCAATTATTGGCGATTCTCACTTTCGGAATGATGGCCTTGACCATCTCCGGGTTTGCACAGGATGATATTCTTGGTGAACTGACAAGTGAACAGGATGATACAGCGACACAAACTGACGATGGGAATCAGGCTGCGGAGGCTGAAGTGGCTGAGCAGGCCACTACGGTGAACTCGGAACAACAATCATCAGAAGATGTAGCGGATGGTGAGTCTGGTCAGGAAACTGAAACAGCCGAGTCAACAACTGACGGAAGTGACTCACAGGACAGTGGTGATGATCAGGCTGAAGTTGCGGTAAGCGATGAGTCGAATGCCATTGAAGAATTTCTAAACTCAGGTGCTCTGGGTCTGCTACTCAATGGTGGGGCCTTTATGTGGCCCATTCTGTTCATGGGGATTTTAGCTGTAGGCGTCATTATTGAACGCTATCGAAGTCTGAAAATGCTAAATGCGGATGATCAACAGGTACGCGAGCAGGTTCAACAGCTGTTGTTCGACGAGAAAATTGAAGAAGCTCTGGAGTTATGTGATACACAACAGGGGCCAGTGCCTGCTGTCTTATCCGCCGGATTGCGAAAGTACTATGTTCTGCGAAAGCTGGATTACGATGTAGCTCGTACCGAAGAACAGGTCGTGAAAGCTATGGATGATTACAGCGTTCATATTGTGGCTGGATTAGAACGCCATTTGCCTGTGCTGGCGACCGTGTCCAGCGCGGCTCCGATGTTGGGGTTTCTCGGGACAGTTCAGGGTATGATCGTAGCCTTTCAGCAGATTGTGGAACAAATGGGAGAGACGAACATTGTAGAAGCAGCGGCCAGCGGAATTCAGGTTTCGTTGTTGACGACCTGCTTTGGATTGATCGTGGGAATTCCGGCTTTTGTGGCCTTTAACTATTTCACCAGTGTGATTAACCGATTTGTCCTACAGGTTGAGCAGTCGGCGACAGAACTAATTGAAAATGTATCCATTCAGTTAGCAGCCGCCGGGATGGATGGCTCAGACGAATCAAAAGTGAGCTGATTCAGTGAAAGAACGACGTCGTAGAAAACTAATGGTGGAACCACCATCGAGTGCAACAGGTGATATCGCATTCAACCTGATTGTGTTCTTTCTGGTCTGCGCCTCCGTGCAGCCGGATAGTGGACGTCAACAAACCTTGCCGCGAAGTGAACAGGAAACCGAGGAACAGTCTGAGAATATCGAAGTTCAGCTCGCTCGTAATACGGTCATGCTAAACGGTAATATTCTGAGACAAGAGGATTTTGACGCTGCTTTGAAGCGAGCTCTCAATGGGAAAACCAGATCAGAAGATCGAGTGGTCATCGTGAAGAGTAAAGCGGACACTCCTTATCACCACTGGGTCGTGGTTACCGAAATGATTGAGAGTGCCGGGGGAATAGTGACGATTCAAACCGAAGAGGAGCAGCAGGTCGTTGTGCCTGGTGGCTAGGAGGCGAATCGGAATATGAAAATTAAACGCAGAACATCACAGGCGGATGTGCCAAGCATGGCGATGGGAGATATTGCCTTCAATCTGCTGATCTTTTTCGTGATTCTGGCGAGAGCTCAGGATGATAGCCATTTGCAATGGCAGCCCGCGTCAGCAGAAGAAATCAATGCATCAGGAACAGCCAAAGTGGCGGTGTTAATTGATAACGAGAACAAGTACTACGTCAATGGTCAACAAGTCGGAGCTTCACAAATCGCCGGGGAAGTCGATACGCTTTTAGGTGATGCTCCAGCAGGAGAACGAATCGTTCTGTTTAAAGTACATCGCGAAGCACAGGCGTTGTATTTCGAACCGGCTATTGAGGCGATTAGTGAAGTAGGTGGAGATATTGTTCACGTACTGGAACAAAAGCAGGAGTAATTATGAACGAAGACCAACAACACGAACAATCGCAGCGTCAACGAGGAATTCTCGGAGATGTGCAAAGCGTCAAGCATAATGGCGTGGCTTCACTGGCGGAATTGCGTGAATTCATTGGCTCTCTTAAAGGTCGAAAACCTCAAGAGGTCATGGGAGACGTGGCTAGTAACGGATTGGTGCAGGGTATTCTGTTATCCACCGTCGGATTTGTTGTCATCCTGCTGGTATTCACCGTGATTCCATTCTTTATGGCAGATGAAGAACCGGTGGCCCAAAAGGAAAACAACTCGACAGTTACCAGCACATCAGAAGAAACTCCGGAAGAGCAGGAGGCTACACAGGAAACAGATCCGCAGGCTCCGACAGCAGAAGGAGAAACTGGCGATGCGGTTTTAGATAATCTAGGAATCGGCGAAACGAAAGAAGCCAATCCGGATGAAAACCCGTTAGGCGATAAGTTTAATGATCTGCTTGAAGGCGTAAAGTAAGCACATGGAGTGTTTAAGCTTCGGTGGTGGAAGTTAAGTGGTGGAAGTTAAATAGATGAGAGCTGTTTTTACAAAGCGATCCTTTCAGCTGGGAAGTGTCATTGCACTTGTCTGGCTGTTCGCTTTGATAGATTGGCTCTGGCTACACCTGCTTTCCGATGTCGTTTTGACGTGTATTTTCTCTACCGTCTCTATCCTATGTACGTTTGCTTTACGTACTCAATTCAAACAACGAGCGTCCAAGACGATACAGTTTTGGGGCATGTTTTCCATTTGTGTTCCCGTTGGCTGGCAGGCGGGTATTTATTTTTCTGAATGGCTCGGTCTTGAAGTGTTCCGCGCCTACTTTGCTCGAGGTGGATTGGCGTTGTTTTTTATCACCGGACTGTCATGGGTTGTCTGGGGAATTGAACGCCACGCTCAGCGAATTGAATCTGCCAGAAGAGATGAGTTTAATCTGGAAACGGTGCTTCAGAGAAAAAGCAGAAAACGCTCCTCCAGTAATCGCCGTATTTGGAATCCGCTGGATCCATTTGCCTGGTATTACGGCCAAAAGTCTCCGCGACTCAATCAATCTCTGAACGGATTTGTAAGTTACACAGTATTGTTCTGTCTAATCTGTATGATTCTTAGTCAATTTCAGGGCTGCACTCAGTATTATGACCTGCCAGCCGGAGGAGGCGAGAATCAGGCTGTTCAGCAGGTCGTTAAAGTTCAAAAGATAATTCGTAAGAAGTTTATTTTGAATCCTTACAGTGCCATTAACTACAACACTCCGGATCTTGATGATGTAAAGCTTGAGTTAAATGAAGTGACCGCACATCGGTACACCAAAATGGGATTTGGTGAAGGGGAAGGAGCAGGGTTTGCTGGAGGCACGAGTGATGGAGTTGTCGGTTTCGTACGCCTGGAATACCCTGGCGGTGATTGGAATCAGGACTTCGGGATCGGTGGCGATATGAATATGCTACTGAAGTATGCTGAACTAACGGGTCAGAAAATCGCTAAGAAAACCAAGGCGTACTCCGCTGCCCAATTGAAAACCTTTGATGGCGTGCGTTGCCCACCGCTGCTATATATTACCGGCCAAAAGAATATCTCCCTCGGGAGTAATGACGTGAAGATATTGCAGGAATATGTCAATGACAAGCATGGCATGATCTTCGGGGATAATGGCGGAAGTCGGCATTTTCATAACCA
>MDTE01068659.1_pt1 | contig 16079 bp, 15 predicted proteins | sample 811231 | NCBI WGS metagenome assembly MDTE01 (sample SAMN05326651, study PRJNA326480) | marine metagenome | isolation source: seawater | place: Indian Ocean: Red Sea | collected 2010
GCGTGAGGCAAATAAATTACCTTGTCCATGTGGTTGTGGTGATCGTCTTGGCTCGTGTGACTATCGGTTTGTCTTGAACGAGTTTCGTCAAGTTGAGCGTCGCCGATGGTTTCGCGCTCATCTATTCGAAGCTTTTACACCGATTCCCCCCCCCCGAAAAGAGATCTGGTAGATTGATTAACAAAACACGTAAAAATGTATTGTGATTTTGTAGGGTAGAGGTCAAAAATTAAGATAGCAGTGAAATGTCATTTTTTGCTTGGGCACAAATCGGGCACATTTAGGGCACAGCTAAGATTTTGTAAGTGGTCACTTACTTGGCAGGCCTTACACTGATGGCCCGCCCGGCAGAATTCGAATCTGCGACCTCTGCCTCCGGAGGGCAGCGCTCTATCCAGCTGAGCTACGGGCGGTTTACAGTGAACAGGTCTCTGTAAGTGGCTGCATTGTATATGGTTTTTTATCAGGGCTCTACTCCCGCCGCGGAGTCTGTGGTGGTCAGATCAGTGCGGCGGTTTTGATGTGTGCGTAAATCGGCATCTTGGGCTTAAGCGCTAGCTGGCTGGCGGACTGTCGGGTGATCCGGGTGATGAGTTCCATGCTCTCAGTTCGTAATTTGACGATCATCAATGCCGGGTTGGGGTCGTGACGGATATCTTCAATCTGGCACAGCAGGCTATTGCTGATGCTGTTGTCTGTTAACGGTTGGTGGCTGAGGCTGATGTCACTGGCGCGTATCCACAGGCGAACAGAGTCGCCGGGAGTCAGGTTATTTGCAGGAACATTGATATGCGTTGAGCTGCCGGTTCTGATTTGTGCGAGGTGCCATTGATCGTCGATGCTGTCGACGGTCCCGGTGACCACGGTACCGGCTTCGCGGCTGATATCTCCCGGAAATTCCGGATCGCCGATCACGTCGTAAAGTGTGCCCTGGCTGACCACCTTGCCTTTATCCAGTGCAACGATGTAGTCGCCAAGGCGTGCCGCTTCGTAGGCGGAGTGTGTCACATAAATGATGGGCAGCTCGAATTCGCTTTTCAGCCGTTCAAGATACGGAAGAATCTCTTGCTTGCGTGCATCATCGAGCGAGGCCAGTGGCTCATCCATCAATAGAATATCTGGCTGGCGTAGCAAGGCTCTGACGATGGCGGCACGTTGGCGTTCGCCGCCGGATAAGCGATCGGGCTTACGCGACAGGGTATGACGGATGTCGAACAAGGTAATCAAGTCATCACGTAACGAGGGTGTGTCGGCGTGCAGTGCATAACGCTCGGCAAAATCGAAGTTTGCTGCCACGGTCATATGCGGAAACAGGCTGGCTTCCTGAAAGACATACGCCAGTGGGCGTTCTGATGTTTTGCGGTGCTCGCCGCTGCCTTGCCAGCAGTCGCCGTTGAACCAGATTTCACCCTCGCTGATCTGAAGCCCCGCTATGGCCCGCAGTAATGTCGTTTTGCCAGAGCCCGATGGCCCGAAAATCACACTTACGCCCTTGCCTGGCAGAGCGAGATCGGCATTGAGTTCAAAGTCTTCGAGGCCGACTCTGATACGTAAGGAAAGTTCGCTTACAGCCATCCTTTCGCCCCCGACGTTCCTGTTGCGCCGGTGCGCCGGGCATAGATCCATAGCAGTACCGCGAAGGAGAACACCAGCAGTATGGCAGACAGGGCATGGGCCTGTGGGTAAGCAAGTGCTTCTACATGGTCGTAGATCTGGACAGAAGCAACACGGGTTTCACCCGCAATATTGCCGCCGATCATCAGCACCACGCCAAACTCACCCACGGTGTGAGCAAAACCCAGCACGCCTGCGGTGATAAATCCGGGGCGTGCCAATGGCAAGGTAATGTAGCGAAAGGTATCCCAGCGGCCGGCGCCGAGTGTTGCCGCCGCTTCAGTCTGGCGCACGCCGATGGCGTTGAATGCATTCACTAGTGGCTGCACCACAAAGGGCAGGGAGTAGATCATAGATGCGATCACCAGCCCGGTGAAGCTGAAGGCGAGCGATCCAAGCCCAATACCATGAAGAAATTGTCCGGGCCCGCTGGTGGGGCTGAATGCGATTAAGAGGTAGAAGCCCAATACCGTCGGTGGCAGGACTAATGGCAGGGCAATCATAGCCTGCACCATGCCTTTTAAGCGATGCGTTCCCATTCGATGGCTGCCACTGTGTCCGCTGCTTAGCCAGAGTGCCAGCGGTGTACTGATGACGAGAAGCAGAAGGGTTACTACGCTCGCCAGTTTGAATGTCAGCCAGAGTGCTTCGATATCGGCCGGTGTCAGAAGAAAATCAGTCATAGAGCGAAGCATACCCCTGTTGGGTAATCTGTGCCTGTATCTCGGGGCGGCGAAGATATTCTATAAAGGTGCGTGCCGCGGGGTTGTTCAGGCCCCGGGGTGTCAGAGCTCCAGTTTGCTGAATAGCTGCATGATGATGCTCTGCTACCAACCAATATTGACTGGCAGGAAGCCTTGCTGCGACGGCTTGCGACAGTGCAATAAATCCGGCCTGTGCGTGACCACTTTCGATGAAGCGGTAAGCCTGCCCGATGTTTTCGCCGGTCACCAGTGTTGGGGTACTGACTTTGAGTGCTTCTATGGTCTGTTTCGCCGCAAGCCCGTACGGGGCAAGCCGTGGGTTGGCGATAGCAAGCGTGGCGGGCATCGTTGATATCCCTGAGAGTGGGTACTCACATTCCTTCGGGCACCAGTAAACCAGCCTGCCGGTGGCGTAGGTGAACAGCGTCGACTCTATCTTCGGAAACTGTTCGGCGAGCTGTTGTGGTTTGTCGGTATCTGCCGAAAGGAAGACATCAAACGGGGCGCCGTGAAGAATCTGAGCATAGAGCTTGCCGGATGAGGCGCTGCTGATCTCCACGTCATGTCCGGTGTCATTTTCAAACTCAGGGAGCAGTGTGTTAAGCGTGTGCGTAAAGTTTGACGCCACGGCGATGCGCAACAAGTCTGCATTGCTCAGAGAGGGCAGGAGCAGGCAAAGAATCGTCAGTGCAAAGCGGATCACAGCAGCCGGACCTCGAATCATAGTGTCAGTCAGGCATAATAGCGGCTTCTGTATCCGATGTTACAGCCCGTTTTATAACCGATAGCGAGAGAGAGTATGCACTGGAATATTTATCTGTCAGGCGAAATTCACACCGACTGGCGCGAACAGATCATTAAGGGATGTGAGGCACTGGATCTGCCGGTGAGTTTTTCTTCAGCGAATACCGATCACGACTCCAGCGATGCTGCGGGCGATGTGCTTGGGCCTCAGTGTGAAGGTTTCTGGCGTGATCATAAATCGGCGAAGATTAACGCGATCCGTATTAAAACCTTAATTGAGAATTGCGATATGGCAGTGATCCGTTTTGGCGACAAGTACAAGCAATGGAATGCGGCCTTTGATGCCGGTTTCTGCGCCGCGCTGGGTAAGCCTTACGTAACATTGCATGGCGAAGACATCGTTCACCCGCTGAAAGAGGTGGATGCCGCTGCCATGGGATGGGCGACAACACCAGAGCAGGTGGTCGAGGTGATTCGCTATACGATTCAGGGCTGAGCTGACGTTCGCCCTGACATTGCCATTCCGCATTGTGAACACATGTCCGGTTTTGCTACTTGCTGACTAACTTTCTGAGCAGAAGGCGCGCTCTAAAGCGTCTTCAAACCGGACATTCCTGTGCTTTCTTCTGTTTCTTCGTACAGCTTCTTCCTCACCTGATAAGGTTACAGAAACGTTAACCTAAACTGATTTATGCCCGGTAAATATATTCCTTCATTAGATGTCGCCTTTGGGCTTTCCTCGTACGGCGTTATTGCAGCGGCCGTGTGTGATGGAGAACTTTTTGCTGTGCTCCCCGGAGACTGTCGTACAGAACTCCTGGATGAGTTGCTGCATCTGTTCCCCAACATCACACTTACCTCTGAAAAGCGGGCCGCACATGTTCTCAATGATGTGCTTCAGTCGGTGGAGTCGCCCAAGCGAACATTGAAAACCCCGCTGCATATGTTGGGCACGGAATTTCAGTGCCGGGTGTGGCGATATCTGCAAACGATTCCTGTAGGCCAGACCCGGACATACGCCGAGGTGGCCGAGGGTATTGGTCAGCCGGGCGCTGTTCGCGCGGTGGCTAATGCCTGTGGCACTAACAAGTTGGGGATATTGATTCCGTGTCATCGGGTCGTCCGTTCGGATGGTTCTTTGGGCGGTTACCGCTGGGGAACAGAACTGAAAGAACGCTTGCTGGCGCGTGAGCAGGAACTCACTTCTGGTGATTCTTTGCGCGATGTGGATAAGTCAAGCCCAAGATTTCAGAATATTTTGTGTTGACGCGATGTAATTCTGTCGTTCTCTTAAAAAAACACTATAAGGCGATGAAATATATAGGTTTTTAGTAAAAACCTGTTTAAGAATTGATCTCTTTTGTCCTGTGGGTATTCCACAGTATCTGTGGATAACTTTGTGGGAAGTTTGCGGGAAAGATGCTCTGACCCGCATAGCCACAGGGGCGCTTTCAATCTGGCTGGATTCTGAGCAGCCAGCTTCATAACCTTTGCTCAGGGCTTACGAGCAGACAGGTAGTACAGGGACCAGCGCATACCAATGAGATTGCTCTCCAGGGTGTCGAAACCGAGTAGCTCCCGAATGGCAGCTTCGGTTTCTTCGGTGCTGGCCAGATCAATGCCGAACAAGCGTTTGCAGTAGGCGGCGGCCTCATGTTCAGAGTTAAAAACCCAGTGGTACTCTTCATTGACGGCAGTGATGTCGGTGAAACCTGTTTCCCGTAGGCTGCTCAGCGTGTCCTCGTTCAGATACCAGCCGTGATGTCCCATGCTGTTGTGGTTTCCCATCCAGCCGTCCAGAAACGCAGCGGTGGCAGACTCTGAGTGTGCATCCGCTATTCTGGCCCAGCCTCCGGGCTTAAGTATCCTGAACAACTCTTTGAATAATGGCGTTTTATCTTCAATGTGATGCAAGCCGGCGAGGCTGCAGGCGAGGTCGGTCGAGTTATCCTGTTCTGGCAGTCTTTCAAGTTCACAGAGCGTAAGCGGGTGTTTGCTTCCGGAGTGTGCTTCTTCTTTGAACAGGCGTGCAAATAGCTCGCTGGTTTCAAGGTGGTGCAGGCTGACATCGTCGGGCAGGTATCGAGCCAGATATCCGCCACCGGAAGGTACATCAATGATGTGCATCCCTTTTTTCAGAGACATACCTTTAAACAAGGTGGTGAACTCGGTATTTCTTGCGTCGGGCCAACGCCGCATGGCTTCGTGATAGGCGTCGGCACGAGCATTAAAAATAGAGGCGTAATCTTCCGGTGAAAACATAGTTAAAGTACCGATTTAAACTCTTCGTATTTACCACCGGCTGAGCGCGGGAGATCGTCTGCTTTCTCTACCGTGATATTAAATGGGTGCTGCATGGCATCCTGAATTATCTTAATGGCTTGCTGCTTATCGTCTGATGAAATCTCTGCTTCAGTCATCACGCGGAAGGTAATGTCATTGACCGCAGTTTGTTCAAGCTGAAAACGTGATAAAGGAAATATTTCCATCAACGCCATCGGATTATATGAGGGCCAGGTTTTGCGACCGTCGGGATAGGTCAGAAGATTTCGGGTTCGACCAGCGATATGTTTAATAACCGGCAAAGTAATACCGCAGTCGCAGCCTTCCCCTGGAACGGCGTAGTCACCTATTTCATAGCGGATTAGGGGCATAATGTAGTTCTGGAGCGTGGTGACTACTACGCGGCCCATGGTGCCTGGTGGGCATGGCTGGTTATTGTCGTCCAGAATTTCGACCATGCAGCTCTCTTGCTGGATGTGGTAGTGGTCGTGCTTCGGGCATTGAAGCGCGATGTAGCCTACCTCCTGCGAACTGTACATATCGCTTACTCGGCATCGAAAAGTCTCTCTAGCCAGCACCCTCGTCTCTGAAGACAAATTTTCGCCTAGAGTTGAAATACCTTTGAGATGTAGCTGTTTCCCATTTTTCTTGTGAAGAGCGGCAAGCTCTTGCAGATTGCTAGGATAAGTAAGCAGGTAGTCAGGTTGGTTTTCGCACAGCCACTGATATTGTTTCTCTACGGCTTCACAGCTATTTAATGCTATTAATTGGCCTGCATATCCCAGAGCATTGGTTGATGGGCCCCATCCTGATTGATGAGCCCCAGGGTAACGTAATTTTTCTGGATCGTGGTATTTGATCGTTGCAATCTTGCCTGACATATTTCTATTTGACCAAATATGGTCTCGTGCCGTAAAAGCACGCCAGAACATCTGGGCATAATCAGATGAAAAAGCTTTTACAGGGCGGCCAGTCGAACCTGAACTCCTGAACTCATAAGCTCTTCCATGGCTCTTAGGCGGGGCCGTACTGAGAAGCCTCTCTGTATTCTGCTGAAGCTTTTCTCTGGTCAGGATTGGTATTTTGTTCCAATTCAGGTTTGCCCCCATTGCTTTGATATCAGGGTGTTCGTTGTAATAGGGTACCGTTTGGATTGCATGACTGAGAATATTACTAAGGCACTTGTCTTGTGCCGCTTTTCTTTGATGCCTCGGCCATTTTTCGCTTTGTTGGAGCTTAAACTGTAAAGCTAATGCCGCTGCTTCTGGGCCAGAGGGTATATCAATCATTGCGTTCAGCCCGAATTCTTTGAATACGTTTTTTGTGTCTATCCAATAAAACCTCGTAGAACTCAGGATTTGACTTGCGTACCTCTTCGAGGGAGTTCATAAACTCCCGGTCTGCTTTTTGTCTCTCTGCTTTCTCGCGTTTTCGAACTTCATCGTTCCTGTGTTCCACCAACTTCCGTTTTACAGTGGCGGCTTCCTGAGATGAAAGGCTACGCCAGTCTTCTCTCGTCATATTGTGGATATCAATATGCTCTGGTACTTCTTGCGTGTCTAAACCTGATGGTGTCGTTTTTATCGCTGCTGGAGTTTGCGATCTGGCCTCCAGTAGCTCTCGTACTGGTTTTAGAGTTGAGGCGATAGTAGGTTTACCTAGAGGTATAACGCCTATCGATTTTAGCATCCCATTACTATCGAAGCCCTTAATTGTGCTGTATTGGGAATCCAGGATCCGAATGACGGAATCGAGTGTATAGGTACCCTTATCAATAACGATTGAAGATTTTATGTCACTGCTTGCTGTTATCGTAAGGTGTGTTCCCTCATTTAGCTCTGTTAATAAATTCAGAACCGCTGGAGAGTCTTCGAGGATGATAACGCCCTGGTTGTCGGGGGCTATCTTAAGGACATCGGCCGCGAAAACGTTGTTCGTTGATACTGCCAGAAGAAGAAATAGGGTATATCGGTTAAGCATTATGATCTTCCAAAAAAAAGGGGGAGTCTCCTCCCCCTTTATTCATCGCATATTAACTACTTACCGCGGCATGCCGTAGTAAGATATGCTTTGGTTTGCACAATTGCCTGTTTCACATTCAGCACCGTGCGCCAATCCGCCGCTTGTGCCTGCGGAATCACCGGTGCCACCTGTGAGGGTCAGATCGTCAGTGCTACGGTAATCCTCAGAGATGCTCAGCATATAAATCTGACCTCCGAAACCACCGACAGAGCCGAACAGGCTCGCATCTGCGTTACCGCCAGTAGAGCTTACAGAACCTTCCAGTCGGGTACTTCCTGATGCAAATAGCCCAATGGAACCGCCGTTCATCGCGTAATTAGCCGCATTACCTGCGTTCAGGCTAACCGAAGCGTCGACATCAACGTCACCGCTAGGGGCGTTAACGAAGAGAGATCCGCCTTCTGCACCGTAGAAGTAGGTTTGCCCGTCTTCATTCGCTTCGTCGCGACCGGTGGAGCTTGCAGAACCCCCATTCGCTGTCAGTGTACCTTCAAGGGATGCGCCATGTGTTCCGTATGCGGATACAGTACCACCAGACGCACCGGTTGAACCATCAAACGCTTCGAACCCAGAAGCATTACCGCCATCGACGCTGATTGTTCCCGTGTATTCGACGGTTGCGTCGACAATCTCAGCCTGGAGCGCTGGTACTGTAGCATCGCTGGCAAGGTATACATAGCCACCATAGCCACCGTTACCAGACTCAATTCCGAACTCGTCAGCAGTAGTTTCTTCATACGTAGCACTACCGCCTGAAGCAATGATAGCGGTATCTGAAATCACAATCGGGCTTGCTGGGGCGTATATCAGTGCGTCGTCGTCTTCGTAGTTGGAATAGGAGGATACATCTACTCCGCCAGCGTATCCGCCTTCTGCACCACTAGAGCCACCCGATGTGTTGATCTCTGTGTAGCCAACGATCTGTGTGTCTACTTCCGAGATAACGGTGCTGTCCTGGCCGATATAAATACTGCCGCCTTCACCACCAATTTCAACGGCATCTGATGAATAACCATCGGCAGTTAAGCTACCCGAGATAGCCACCATTGCAGGGTGAGCCGTACCCTCAGCACCGTATTCAGACTCAGATACATAAATGCTGATATTTCCGCCTTCGCCACCTGCATATGAACCTGCGGGAGCACCGCCGTTGCTGTTCAGGTTGCCGGTGTTGATCAGTTTAGGGTCTTCAGCCAGCGATGCACCCTCACCACCATCAAGATATAGCTGTAATGAGACTCTGCCGCCATTACCACCGCGAGAACCAGGCATACCCTCGCTTTCAACAGCTGAGCTCCCCGCTGCACTGATATTACCGGTATTGACCAACGTGTGATAAGCACGAAGTCGAACATCACTTGCGCTGTATCTTTCAGCCTGAACGCCCGTACCACCGTTAATCGACAATGCACCGGAGTTGGCCAACAGGTAATCGCTGTAGAGGTATATATCGCCACCTTCACCTGCATAGGAGTCGATGCTATCGCCACCCTCAGCGTTGATTGAACCGGTATTCTCCAGGAAGTAATCGCCGTTTAGTTGGACGTAACCACCTTCACCACCAGGAACAGAACCTTCGGCGCCAGCATCGTCGGTATCGAGTCCGTTAGCATTGATCGTACCGCTGTATGCTACGTAGTCAGCGTAAACTCTGAAATCGCGACCATTCGGGTAGTCGTTACTGAATCCAGACATTTCAACAACGCCGGAGCCTGTAAAGCCGTTACAGTATACTTCGACATTTGGACGTGTACTGGTCTCTTCTTCTGCAGGGAGGTTTGCAGTCGTAAAAGTACCGTTGTTGATCAGGTCATTCGTTAAGAAAAGATCAAAAGAGCTATTGTTTGACGCGATGGTAAGTGTTGCACCAGCAAATATTTCAATGCCTGTAACCTGGGTGCTGGTTTTGCGAAGGTAGAGGTCTTCGTCTGAATCAACAGCACCGTCGTAGATATAAATCATGTTCCCGCTGAAGTATGGGGTGCCAGAAGTAAGAACGTTTTCTTCACCATCGTAAAAGTCGATGGAGTAGATTACAGTGTCAGTCGCGACCGCAAGACCATTTGTACCGATGCTTGGAGTGAAGCCTGGTAGCTCGTAGTCAGCATCTGGTGTTCCTCTCAGAGCAACTTTAAGCTCGCCGGCTCCATAGCTTTTGGAGATACCTACTTCTCCACCCCCGCCACCTTCAAGCAGGCCGTTGCCACCTTTGGCACTAATTACAGCTGTGCCTTCATCGTTGTTAGCAAGGCCTGAAGGTGTTGAACCACCACTGCTGCCGCCGCAGCCAGTAAGCGCGATAGCGGCTGCGAGTAGGCTGCCAGCGAAGGGTAGCTTTTGATTGCTCATTCTAGATTCTCCGTTTTAATGAAACACTGCAATCCAGCAGCGACACTTGTCGTTCCTGAATAAGTGAAAATTAGGTGTGGAATCTATTTCAAAAACTTACATAAGTAAACCAATTAGTCCTGATGTGACACATTGCTTTGCACATAAATGACAAACCTCAGGAAAAACTTGGTCCGGTGTTATAAAGAGGAGATTGCCCACGCCCATCATACTGGGCGCGAGCTTACGCTTATCGTGTGGTGGGTTACAAAACGTCCTTCAGCGGAGCATGCTGCTCAGCTTCCAGGCGTGGCCCGAATTGACTGACGACTTGCGCCGACGCCGCGCTGGCAAGGCGACCTGCTGCTGCGAAATCATAGCCATGGGTAATAGCGTACAGGAAGGCACCTGCGAACATGTCACCGGCTCCGTTACTGTCGACTGCAGTCACTGAGTTGGGCGCAATCTCGTGCAGTGTGTCGCCGTCCCATGCGAGGGCGCCTTTTGGCCCCAGTGTGATGGCGAAGGTATTGGCGACTTTTTTGATGGCTTCGATGGCTGTTTCCAGATCGTCGGTGTCGGCGAATAGCTTTGCTTCCTGCTCATTGCAGAACAGCAGATCGACACCGTCGCCGACCATTTCCTGAACACCCTCTTTAAAGAACTGAACCATCGCTGGGTCAGAGAGGGTCATGGCGACTTTCACACCATGCTTACGGGCCAGCTCACGCACCTGAATAGCGGCAGCTCGGCTTGGTTCGGACGTCACCAGGTAACCTTCAATATAGGCGTATTCTGATTTAGCCAGTGCTTCTTCATCAATATGGTTTGAATGCAGTTCGCTGGTAATGCCCAGATAGGTGTTCATGGTGCGCTCTGCGTCAGGCGTTACCATCACCAGACACTTACCGGTTACGCCGGCATCACGATCGTCGCCAAGGTTGGTATCGACACCGGCTGCTTTCATATCTGCTATATAGAAATCACCGGCTTCGTCGTTGGCGACGTTGCAGGTATAGAAGGTTTTCGCACCGAAGTAGCTCGCGCCAATAATCGTGTTGGCTGCGCTGCCACCGCATGCGCGTTTTTTCAGACCGTAGCGTTCTGTCAGGGTGGTCAGCATGGTCGCCAGCTGATCCTCTTCGATCAGGGTCATCATGCCTTTTTCTATGCCTGCATCTTTAAAGAAAGCGTCGTCAACTTCGAATTCTTTATCGACCAATGCATTGCCGATGCCGTAAATGTGGTAGCTCATAGCGGTTCCGTTGTTTATATAATTGCAGTGAGTGTAACCGAAAGCGGACGGAGTATCAGGTGAGGGATCGCAGAGAGAGGGCGGACGGGCTATGATGCGGATATGAATAAACTGACACGCTTCGTCCGCCATCAGAAACGCACTCGCCACGCGATCTATATGACTGATCGGCAGATCGGGCGGAGTGTTCGGAAAATAGCGCTTATTCTTCTCGGCTTTGTCGTTCTGCACATTGCGGCCATGGTATGGCTCGAGGATATGACGCCTTGGCAAGCTTTCTGGCTGACGCTGACTACGCTCACAACCGTGGGTTATGGCGATTTATCCGCGCAGACGGTACCGGGGCAGTTGGCGACGATACTGCTTATCTTTGGTATTGGTATAACGCTGATGACACTGCTCATCAGCGACTACGTTGATTTTCGCATCGCCCGCCGCGAGAGAATCCGAAGTGGACACTGGAACTGGAACATGGCTGAGCACATCCTGATCGTAAACACCCCCAAATATAACCGTGAAGAGTATTTCGTGCGACTTGTCACTCAGGTCCGAGAGAGTCGCGACTACGCCGAGACTCCGATTATGTTGCTGAGCGAAGATTTTCGTGACGGCTTGCCAGACAGTCTTCGTGAACTTGGCGTCGTTCATGTCACTGGGCTCGCCAGTCGCCCGGAAGACCTTCAAAGGGCAAATGCCGATCGGGCAAGGCATATTGTTGTACTTGCGCGAGACGAGTATTCCTCAGATAGCGATAGCTATACGTTTGATGTGGCTCATCGTTTGTGGGAAATGTCGCTTGCCAGTAAGGCGATCGTTGAAGTGGTGGATGACACCAATCGTGGGCGAATCCGTGATCTTGATATTCGCTCGCTGTTGCGACCGATCCGTTCATATCCTGAACTGGTGGTTCGCTCTATGACAGCCCCCGGATCAGAAGTGGTGATTGAAGATATGTTTACTCATGCGAATGACCATACGGTGCGTTACCCGGTATGGCTTGAGGGGGAGCGCTGGGCGGATGTCGTGAATTCTATTGTACAGGCTAACGTCGGAACACCACTGGCTTACGTTACCCGCGACGGTGAAGTGATTACCCACCCTGATGGCGATCACCATGTGCACGCTCAGTCACTGCTGATTCTTGTTCATACGGAGCACGTCCCTGAGACCAAGGAAGTGCATCGCGCGATCGAAAATCACTTCAATTTCCGCCTGAAAGATATAGAGCGTTGATCAGGCCTCATTCGAAAAAGTGGATTGCCTGTAAATCTTTATTCGTACTCTGACCCGGCATCAGCCAGAGTGCGGTATCACTGATCGGTGTCTCACTGGGCAGGTCTGGGTTGTGTAAATAGAAAATAGTCGACTCCCGAAACCGCGATAGCGGAAAGGTTGCACGGGTTGATGGATGCTTCTTCATAAATGCAAGAAGTTGCCCGGATGTAGCGAACTCATGGAGCTTCTCTTCCAGAGAGTTAGCCAGTTCTTCCCGTTGATACGATGTGAAGAAATACATTGGGAAGGTGTAAGACAGTAAGATTCCCTCATATGCAACAAGGTCGTCTCTGTCGGCCGTCGTAAGTTCTCCATACACTTCGATAATGGACCGAGGGAAGTAATCGCAGCGCCCGCCTCTGAGCATCTTGTACATACTCTCGAACTTGGCAACCCTCTCAACGGTATAGTGGTTGCGCTCCATAATATCCGAATCTGGCCATTGATCACCCTGACAGGCAACCATTGCTTGTAGTTCTGACTCCTTAGTAATTGCAGTGAACCGGGCAATATCTGCTTTGCGGATGACAGGGACGCGGACACCTAATAACCCAAGAAACAACGGCACTCTTACCGGGCGGTACAGATTCTCGCGGCGGTAGTTTGTGCCACTCCACGCGATGGTCAGGTCACCTGTGTTAAGAAGTTGCAGACTGCGCTCCTGAGTGACGGGCCTTTCTATCGTGGTCAGGCGGTTATCTGCTGAAAACTGAGTCGCCAGTAAGTCCTGATAGTATCGATGTGAGGCATCATCAATTGCTCTGGGCGGCTGGATGTAAACAGGTTCTGCAGCCGACGCAGGCGTTATTACACCTGCACTTACCGCAAACAGAATCATTGGAATCCAGTGGCGTCGCGTCATAGGCGCTCCAGTATGTTTTTTATTATTCGTGCCTGAATGGATAAATATCTCTCATGAACAGGGTGGGCGTCACCCAGATTTACACTCTGACAGTGAATTGCACTCTGATATAGTGAATAGGTTATCAAAGGTATCCTTTCATGCTCAAAAAACTACTCCTCCACCTGGCAGATGGGCAATTTCATTCGGGAGAGGCTCTCGGCGAAGCGATGGGCGTCAGCCGCGCGGCGGTCTGGAAACAGCTGAAAAAATTAGAGGAACTTGAAGTCCCTTTCTCATCTGTGAAAGGTAAGGGATATCGTCTTCATGACCCTATTGAACTACTCGATGAGGCAGATATACGCAGCGCAGTGAGTCAGAGGCTCGATTGCCTCGAGCTGCTCCTCGAAGTGAACTCAACGAATACCTACCTGTTCGAGCGTGCGTCCGATCATATGGGCAAGCGATATGCTGTCCTTGCTGAGAAGCAAAGCAAGGGTCGCGGTCGCCGTGGGCGACAGTGGATCAGCCCGTTTGGTCGGAATATTTATCTGTCGCTACTGGTATCTTTTTCTGGGGGCATGTCGGCACTTGAGGGGCTGAGCCTTACCGTTGGGATAGCCGTAGAAAAAGCGCTTACCAGGCTTGGGATCGACGGGGTTGGTCTGAAATGGCCCAACGATGTTTATGCCGATGGTCGTAAGCTCGCGGGTATTCTTCTCGAAGTGACGGGCGAGTACAACAGCCACTGTCAGGTGGTCATTGGCGTTGGCCTTAATTTATCCATGTCGGAGTCAGAAGCACGAGACATAGACCAGCCCTGGGTCGACCTGAAAAGCCTGAAGCCCGACCTCTCCAGAAATCAGGTCGCGGGAGTATTACTCGATGAATTGTTGTCCAGTGTTGATACGTTTCAACGAGAAGGATTTGCTCCCTTGCAGGAATACTGGTCACAGAAAGATATCTACCACAATAAAGAAGTGGTTATCAGTTCGCCCACTCAGCAGATCAGCGGCACCGTTAAAGGTGTAAACCGTAAGGGTGAGTTGATGCTGAGAACCGAGCGCGGCATGGAAATTATCAGTGCAGGAGAACTCAGTGTCCGTCCTGTTAATTGATATCGGTAATACCCGGATTAAGTGGCAAACCCGTCGCCAGGGTCAGATTCTGGCCGAGGGCCATGTCGATAAAGATAAAGCCCCGCACTATGCATGGCCGGATGAGGTTGATGAAGTTGCCGTGTCCAGCGTCAGTACCAACGAAGAACTGCACGAACTCTTCGATGCCCGCTACGGCCACAGGCTTCGCTGGATTGCACATCCGGTAGAAGGACACGCTGGGTTTCACCATTGCTATGCAGACCCTAAGCGCCTGGGTGTCGACCGCTGGCTTGCGATGCTGGGTGCCCGAGCGATGTTCACTGACCATTTGCTGGTGGTTGATGCAGGAACCGCACTCACCCTGGATCTACTCGACGAAAGTAATCAGCACCATGGCGGCTACATCGTTCCGGGGCAGCAAATGGCTCAGCGTGCACTGTTTGGTGGTACGGATCGGGTCCGGCCCTTTTCCGATGAACGCCACGATACTGACCTCACCCCCGGAAAAAGCACCGTTGCCTGTGTCAGTGCTGGTGTTATGCATCAGCAGGTTGCATTCGTAAAGTCTGTCGCAGGCAACCATGAAAACTACCGACTGGTTATTACCGGAGGTGACGGGGCGCAACTGGCTGAATGGCTGGATAGTGGATATTATCCAAACCTTATATTTGATGGTATGGAATTGTTATGCGCTGGATAGTTTACAGCCTGATCGTAATTAACCTGGGAATTGCCGGGTATTTCATTACGCGCCCCGCAGAAGATAGCACTGCCCGGATTCAGGACGGCAATCATGGACAAGGCAAAACACTGGTCTTACTGGCGGAGAAACAATCTGGAAATCTGCCATCCAGTCAGCAACCTGTTCGCCCGGAGCCGGGTAAGAAACTCTGCTACGCACTTGGCCCGTACTTTGATGATATCAGCGCTCGTGTGGCTCAGGCGCGCTCGCTTGAATTGGGGCTCACTGGGTTAATCAGCCAGCATAAGGTACCCAACCTGAAAGATGCTGAGTTCTGGGTGCATGTTCCACCGTTGGGTAGTCGTGGGGAAGCGATGACCTTATTGCGTAAACTGCAGGCGCGCTCAGTCGATAGCTACATTATTACGCAGGGAGATCTGGCGGACGGTATCTCGCTCGGTCTCTTCAGACAAAAAAGCTCTGCAGAAGCCTTGCAGAAAAAAGTATCAGCGCTCGGCTTTGCGGATGTAGCAATCCGCGAAGTTGGAAGTACCACGACTGAACACTGGGTCGAGATCCGTGAAATCACCAAACTGGATGAAACCATGCGCCGCCGTGTGAAAGGCGAAGACAAAGATGTTCAGTGGCAAATGGTGAGCTGCCGTCATCAGCCTGCGGACGGATAATCCATAAGTTAATAATAAATAAGCAAAAAAGTTGTTGACAGACCCCGGCTTCGTACTGATAATACGCGCCACTTTGGTGGGGTTCCCGAGCGGCCAAAGGGATCAGACTGTAAATCTGACGCGAAAGCTTCGCTGGTTCGAATCCAGCCCCCACCACCATTTTCAGACAGTGCTTCACTGTCGAAACAGCCTGGAACGCTGAACTGCCTGGGCTGATTGCGACGCGGGTATAGTTCAATGGTAGAACCTCAGCCTTCCAAGCTGATGATGCGGGTTCGATTCCCGCTACCCGCTCCAATAATTCGCTGATATAGCTCAGTCGGTAGAGCGCATCCTTGGTAAGGATGAGGTCGGCAGTTCGAATCTGCCTATCAGCACCATAATCAAAAAGGTAGACCCTAGGTCTGCCTTTTTGTGTATACGACGAAAAAACCTGTACCCACAGAAACGAGAGAGACAAGGTTATGGCTAAGGAAACGTTTGAACGTTCCAAACCCCACGTAAACGTGGGTACTATCGGTCACGTTGACCACGGTAAAACTACA
>MDTE01151941.1_pt1 | contig 16078 bp, 8 predicted proteins | sample 811231 | NCBI WGS metagenome assembly MDTE01 (sample SAMN05326651, study PRJNA326480) | marine metagenome | isolation source: seawater | place: Indian Ocean: Red Sea | collected 2010
GAGGCGAGGGCGAAAGAGGCGGAGGCGAGGGCGAAAGAGGCTGACGCGAGGGCGAAAGAGGCGATGGAGACGGCGGCGGCACCCGCCCCTCCTCCTCCTCCCGTCGAAGCCGCGGCTGCCGCTCCGGCTACCGCCCCGGTCTCCACCTCCGGCCCGGATACCGGCGCCGTCGCGGCGTCGGTTCGCGCCGATCTCGCCGGCGACATCGCCTCGCTCAAGCGCGCCGCCGACGAAGCCGTCGAGGTCGCCAGGCAGGCCCGCGCCGCGCAGACCGAACTTCGCGCCAAGTGCATGGACGAGGTTCGCTCCATTCGAGCCGCGGTCAAGTCCCTCGCGCCCGTCGTCGGCGCGACCTCCGCCGCGGCGCCGCCCTCGCCGATCAAGGACGGGCCAAACGAGACCGAGGATGCGAAGGAGGCCATCACCACCAAACTCCGGACGGAGTTGGACGCCCTGAAGCGGAGGGTGGAGAACCTCGCGGGAATCGCGTCGACTTCCAAATCCGCCGAGGATGCCGCGAACGAGGCTTCGAAGATGGCCAAATCGTCGATGCGGGCCGTGGATAACATCGAAGGCGAGATGAAGAAGCTCGCGGTCAAGGTGGACGACGCCGTCGCGTCCGCGGCGAGCGCGCTGGCCGCCGCCGCCGCCGCGGCTGAAGACGCCGCCGCCGCCGCCGAGAGCGCGGACGCCGCCGAACCAAAAACCGACGGCGCCTCGATCGCCCTCGTCGACGAGGTCGCCGCGAGGGTCGAAGCGCTTCAGACGGAGCTGAAGGAGACCGCGGTGATCGTCCAGACCAACGCCGAGGGTATCGCATTCCTCGGGCAGCAGGCTATGCTCACCGCTAAGAAGGACGACGTGGAGGAACTGAGAGCCTCGGTGAACAAAACCGCGGAGCGCGCCAGGAAGGAGACGGATGCGCTCAAAGCCGCGACGCAGACCTCGCTGGAGGAGCTCGAGGGACGGACGAAGAAGCTCGAGCGCGGCGCGAGGCGACAGAGCGAGAACCGCGAGGCGACCCCGTCGGCGCCCACGCCCGCCGTCGAGACGGTGTCGCCGCAGGCGGTGTCCGCTCTGGAGAAACGCATGGCCGCGCTCGAGGCTTCAACCGCGGCGACACCCCTTTCCTCGGAGGCGACGGACGTCGCGGCTGGAGGCGACGTGAAAGAGCGCGTCGAAAGGTTCGAGTCCGTCGCGAGCGAGCTCACCGCCAGGGTGGAGCGGCTGCAGGAAGCGGTTGGGGTCGAGATGCTCGCGCACATGAAACGTTTGGACGCAAAGCTCAAAACCGTGGAACAATCGTTGGGCGAAGCGAAACAGCAGGGCACGCCCACGAGCGCCAAACAGGAGTCCGGCAAACCCGGTAAGCTCGACAGGGCGAACGCCGCGAGGCTCGCGAGCGCGGAGAAGGCCGCCGCGGAGTCGCGATCCACCGCGGAAGACGCCGCCGAGAAGGCGAAGCTCGCGTCGGAAAAAGCCAAAGCCGCCCTCGCCGCCGTCGCCGAGCACGCCGCGACGACGGAGCGCGTCAAGGAGGCGGAGACGAAGCTGAGGGAGCTGTCCGGCGAGATTGAAAAGTTCCGCGCGGACGTGGCGGAGATGGAGGTGAGCTCCGCCACGAACACGGCGGACGTCGTGGCGATCGAGGGGGAGTGGGCCAGCGCCAGGAGGCACCTGAAGGATCTCGAGCAGAGCGTGTGGAAGAGCATGGTGATGATTCGCGAGGAGGCCGGGGTGGGTACGCCATCGTCGGATGCCGGCGCGGCGACCCCGGCGACCCCGGCGACCGCGCCCGCGGCGACCGCCGGCACGCCGCTGGCGACGGGGCGGACGCCGGAGACGCCCATGTCGGGTCTCAGGGCGCTGTTCTCGCGCGGTCGAAGGTCGTCGACGGCTCCGAGGTCGACCGAGTCGGATTCCGCTCGGCGGCTGCGCGCCAGGCGAACCGAATCGCCGGAACGTCGCGACGTCGCGAGAAGCGAGGCGGTGATCGAGGCGCTGGACATGGGTTCGCCGACGCGGCCCGCGCGTCGGTCGGCTAATCGCGAGAGGTGACGGATGGGGGCTCGAACCTTTTTATTAAAAAATGTGCGAATGTGCTAAAATCAGCGGGGCTTGCTGGTCTGCTCCTCGTCGCTCGTCGCAGGCCCGGGCGCGCTGTCCAGAGCCTCCAAGAACTCAGCCTTGTCCTTCTCCTTCTCCTCGTCTCTCTCCCGCGAATCGTGCTCGGCGTGCTCGCTCTCGTCGATCGCCCGCTGAACCTCCGATTTGGAGCGAACCGTGCCGAAGTGCCTGTCCTCGTCCTCGTCCTCCGAGGTCTCGCCGGGCTCAGCCTCCGCCACCTTCGCAGCCGCGATGGTCGCCTTGAGCTTTCGCAGCTCGGCCTCCGCCGCCGCAGCCTCCGCCTCCTCCCTCGCGGTCGACTCTCTCACCACCTGCGCGGCTTTCGCCACGAGCGAATCCGCTCGTCTCAACGCGAGGTCGAGTTCCCTTCGGTCCCCTTCCGGAAGCGCCCTCGCCGCGTTGATGACCGCGATCGTCTGCCTCGCCGCGGACTTCAGCGCCTCCAGCTTCATACCCGCGGGGGTGGGAGTTCGCGCGACCGGCGGGCTGGACGACGCCCGGCGGCCGGCGTCGTTCGTGTCGCGTTTACCCCCCTCCGCCGCTCCGAAGATTCGCCCGACGCGCTCTCGATCCGCCGTCAACTCCTTCTCCATCAGCGATCGCTCCGTTCGCATCCCCGCGATCTCCCGTTCCTTCTCCCTCAGAAGCTGACGCAGCGCGTCGAGCTCGTCCTCGTACGTGCCCGTCAAGTCCGTCGAGGCGTCTGGAACCCGTCTGGAACCCGTCTGGAACCCGTCGCCGCTCGCCCTGTTCGACGGCGCCGGCGCGGGCCACCTGCTGCGCGACGCGTATCGCCCGTTGATGAGCTCAGATCCGCCGACGTCGGACGCGGCGGTGGTCGACGCGACGAATCCCGACGCCGCGTCGCCGTTCACGGCGTCCCCTTCGTCGTCGTCGTCGCCCGCCGCCGCCGTGAGCGAGTCGTCCAGGGGCTGGTACCTGACCCGGAGGCGAACGAGCTTCGCGGTTGGGACGTCGAGCGGCGGGAGCGCGTCGACCTGCGTCGCCTGCGTCTCGCCCTTATCGCCCTTATCGCCCTTACCGGCCTCGCCCCTCTCCGCGGCTCTCTGCTTGTACCCGCTCACGACCGCGCCGGGCACCTTGGACACCCCCCCGAAACCCTCCTGCCGCACCGTCTTGTACCCCCGAACCACGCCGCTCGCGGACTTTGAGAAGATGCCGCCCACCCCTCGACCCACGCCCTTGACGCCGCCCCACACCCGACCGACCAACCCGCGCGATTCGCCGTCGTTCCCCGCCCCGCCGACGGACTTGATGTCCGCGCCCACCGGTGGCTCGAGCTCCGCGGCGACGGGAACGGGTCCCCACTGCGAGACGGACGCGAAAACCTCCGCGTCGTCCCCCCGGGCGAGAACCGCCTGAGCGCGAAGGTCGTCGAGAACCACGGACGCCTCGCCGTCCAACACCTCGGGTCGGACGATCTTGCCGGTGTCCTCGTCCACGACCGCTCGCGTGTACCACCGCACGCAAAGCAGCTGCGCCTTCGGGTCCTCGACCGGCAGCGTGATCTCCTTGCTGCTGAGCATGCCCCCGCCGGGCAAGGCTTTCACCCTAGCCTCGCTCTGGTTTTTGTCCACGAGGAGATCCGCGACGGGCCAGCGGACTTGGAGGCCGACCTCGCCGGGGTTCACCGCGGCGCCGTCGTGCCCGACGACGGTGATGTGTAACAGTCCCGCGGTGGGTTTCTCGGCTTCCTCGTCGACCGGTAACGTGTAACCGGTGCCGGGAATGGCGACGGTGATGCACCGCGGCCACACCATCCACGACGCTATGAGCGCCAAGATGTACTGCTTGAGCGGCGCCTTCAGTCCGGGGACTAAAGTGACGTCGCCGCCCACGACGCGCAGGTCGAAATCGAGCTGCGGTTCCTCCATGAGCGCGATGGTCAGCGCGCCGAAACACGGGAACACCCCGAGCAACGGGGCGAATATCAGCCGGAGCGTGAACGAGCACTCAAACTCGGTGAGCGACACGGGCACCGAGAGCGAGTCCTGCGCCGCCCTCACCCCCAAGACCACGTCCGGGTCTCCCGCCCAGAACACGCGCAGGTCGATCTCCACGCTCCCGTCGCCGGTGGTTTCGTACACCTTGACGCCCTCGAACCGCGCGGGGATGTTGCCGAACGAGAATCGCTCGAACGAGAGGGTGGTGAGGAAAGAAGGGCGGGTGGCTTTGAGAATCGGGTCCAGCGCGGCGACGATCACGTTACTCGTCGCCTGGTCGAGGTACGGCCAAGCCGCGGCGAGGACCTTGTTCAGCCACCCCGCGCGCTCCACGTCCCTGAACGCGAGCCACGCGGGGAGTTCGCCCACCAGCTCCTGTATCTCCGACTCGTCCAGGGTCGCCAGGTCCGCCAACGCTTGCCTGGACGCCGTCATCTCTTTTCCCTTTGATTTTTTGCTCTGCTGCCAACCCATGAAGAAGCCCGAGGCGACGGCGCCGCCGCCGAAGCCGAGCACCGCGGCGCCGAGCTCGCCGAACAGGGGTTTGACGAAGGCGACCACGGCCGCGGCGACCTGCTCGGGAAGGCTCGGGCCGTCCTTGGCGGCCAGGATATCTTCGCCGATGCCGCCTAGCGTCGTCGTCGTCGTCGACGATGATGGCGCGTCCGCGGCCGGGTCGGGAGCGTCCTCGATGGTGAGAAAGCGGAAGGCGTCGCCCGCGAGCTTGATCTCCGTCCGCTCTCTCTCGCCGGCGTCGCCCGGTCCGTAGCGCTCGCGCGGGTCCGGGGCGGCGCGCGCGCTACCGGAAGACGCGGAGGGGAGCGGAGGGGTCGTCGGCGCGTGCGCGCTCCCGGGACTCGCGAGCGCGGACGCCGGGCCGACGAGCGTCGCCGCGAGCGCCGCGCCCACCGCGACGCGCCGCCCGCTCGTGCTATGCGCCGACGCGGCGTCACCTTCGTCGCGCTCGTCGCGTGAAGCCCTGACGACGACGACGACGCGCGCTCCGGGTCGCCTCGCTCCGTGCCTTTCCGTTGCCGTGATTCTGACGAGTCTCGGAGTGGACCGGGTCGTTCGTGGGACTCGGACCTCGTGTCGCCCGGATCCGCTCGATGCGCGCGCGTATGTCGACGAAAGCGCCGCCGGCGACGCCATCACGCCTCGCCGCATCCTCGCTCGCGGCGCGCGATGCGCCGCTCCGAGTGTTAACCTTGCTCGTAAAATTAAAGCCAAAAGCGCACTTTTGCACCGTCAGCGTTTCGTCCTGACCAAAAGCTATGTGCAATTAAATAAATGCTACGGCAAACTTGACATATCCGAGCCAAAAGATGTGCGATTCATCACAGAACTTGCGCTTTCCACAATCATCGCCGCCCGAAGAAAACTATCGAGCAGGGCTCGGGAGACTTCGCGACGAATCGCAATCGCCACGATTTTGCACGATTCTGAAAGAACGGTCTCTGTTGCGCAAAACTTGCCAGGCCGACAAGATATTCCGCGAGACGTGGTCAAAATCGCGGACCGAGGCTAATTGCCCATAGGTTCTGGCTGCTGGAAAATTGGCTGCTCTGGCATGGCGGCGGGAAAAATCATTTTCACCGTGCATTTCGCCTGGTTTCAAACCAAACCGTGCTTTCGATCGGAAGATTCACTGAAGACCAGCGAAAGGCGCGTGGCCACCTCACCACCACAGCAGCGAGTCAAGTCACGCGGGAACGCACAAGTCGCGCGCGCGAGGGCACGCCACGCCTCGAGGGCCGCGCGGAGAAAAGACACGCAGAAGGTGCGCGAAACTTCCAACCGTGCCCCTGTCCCGACACCGCACCCGTCGCGGCCCCACGGACCCCGCCCGAGCTAGGGATCTGGCGCCCGAGGGGACGGGGGCGAACCCAGCTCAAAAAACACCGTGTTTTTTTTGAATCTTTTCCCTCGAAACGCGCTCGGGATACCGCGCGCGAGGGCGTCTGTGACCAATCTCTGACCCCATCGACCCCGCCGATACGTTCACAGGTAATCGTACCGTCGCAGTGCGCCGGCATGGATGCCAAGATGCAGCCGGTGGGTCCGGACGGGAAGCGCCCGAGGCGGGAGCCGCCCGTCTTCTACCCAACCATGGCAGACATGAGGGGCTCGTTCGAGAAGTACATAGAGTCCATCGAGGAGGACCTGGAGGAGTTTGGGATCGGTCGGATCGTGCCCCCCGCGGGCTGGACCCCGCGCCAAGAGGGTTACGATGACATTGACTTCACCGTTGACCATCCCATCAAGCAGGTGAGCGTCCGACGCCCTTCAAAACCACGCGTCCTCATGCGAAAAGCGACGCGGTTCCTTTTTCTTCCTTTTGCTTCCAATACTGACCCTCCCGCCCAACCCCCCGCCGTAACGCAGCACGCGACCGGCCGCAAGGGCCTTTTCCGCACGCTCCTCGTCGAGCAGAAGCCGTTGTCCATCAAGAACGACTTCAAGCCCGCGGCGATGCTCAAGGAGAACCTCCCATCCGAGGCCGCGCTCAAGGACACCTCGGTGCGTTCACCCACGAAAAAACTGCACCCGCCCGGGGGAGACACGACACGATCGCACTTTTTCAATTTGAACGTCGCGCCGCTCTCCGCCGTCGCCGCCCGATATCGCCACGCGACTGACCCGGTGACATCCACCCGTACCCCGCGCAGATCCTGGAGCGCGAGTTTTGGAAGAAGGTGACGTACAATCCGCCCACCTACTGCGCCGACGTCGCGGGGTCGCTCTTTGATAAATCCAACTGGGGCTGGGACGTGAGCCGCCTCGACTCGCTCCTCTCCAGGACCCTCAAGCGCAAGAACATCACCCTGAAGGGCGTGAACAGCGCGTACCTGTACTTCGGCATGTGGCGCTCGCTGTTCGCCTGGCACACGGAGGACCTCGACCTCTACAGCGTCAACTACCTGCACTTTGGAGCTCCCAAGTTTTGGTACGCGATCGCGCCCGAGGATCGCGAGCGCTTTGAGATTTTGGCTCAGGGTATGGTTCCCGAGATGTGGCGCGCGTGCCCGGAGTTCCTGCGACACAAGGAACTGCTCATCTCCCCGACGCTTCTGGAGCAAAACGGCATCCCATTCACGCGCATGATCCAGCACCCCGGCGAGTTTGTCGTCACCTTCCCTGGTTCTTACCACAGCGGATTCAACACCGGTTTCAACTGCGCGGAGAGCTGCAACTTCGCCACGGAGGCGTGGGTGGAGTACGGCGAGTGCGCCGGTAGCTGCGAGTGCGTCCCAGACAGCGTCAAGCTCGACATGTCCATCTTCGAGGATGAGGAGAACGGCGTGTGCAAACTCGTGGACGAGGACGACTACACGCGAGTGAAGCGCAGCCGAGTGGGTGAACCCAGGCGCCGGCCCACAAACGAGGAGGACGCCGCGCGCAGGCGCGAGGAGGCGAAGAAGGAGAAGGAAGATGCCCGGGAGGAAGCCGCGAAGGGTTGCGGCAGGGCGACGCCGCCGCTGCCGAGGCTCAGGGTGCCAGCCGCCGGCGATAAGGGAGTGTTAGTCCCCGAGGGGTGGAAACGAACCGTCGTCAAGAAGCGCGGAGACAAGGAGGGCGCGAGAGAGACGACGTACAAGTCCCCGGACGGCAAGACGCTCCGCTCGAAGCAGGAGCTCACGCGGTACCTCGGGTCGAACCCTCGGTGCGGCGCGACGCTTCGAGATTTTTACTTTGAGACGAACGCGGAGGACCTTCCCCCGGCTCGGCTTCTCGCGCCGGGCACGCCCTCGCCCACGGCCTCCGGCGATGACAAGGGCGCGGGCGAGGGTAAGCGCAAGGGAGGGTCGCAGGGCGCGTCCTCCGCGGGGGGCGCACGCGCCGCGCTGAAGGTTAAGAACGGCGGAGTGAGCAAGCCCTCGGTCGCCAAGCGCGGGTCCGCATCTTCGACTCCCACCGCCAGGGACTCGTTGGGCGGCTTTTTGGGCCTCGATTCCATCCGCAAGACGCTCAAGATGGAGCCCGTCGCCGCCGGCAAGAAGCCCACCGTCGCGAAGGCGTCTAACGCCAAGTCCACGAAGGCACCGTTGAGTCGCAACGCCCGCGCCAACGCGGTGCCCGTCGAGGAGGATACGTTTCGGCGGTGGAAGAGCGGGGGTTTACTGGAGGGTGCCATTGCCAAGGTGATGAAGCGCGCAAGCGGGGTTGGCAAGTCCATCCGCGGGAGCTCGCTCGTGCTGCAGGTGGAGCAGGCACTCGGCGTCGGAACCGGTTCGCTCAGGTCGCACGGGAACCAGATCCAGACCATGTCCAAGACCATCTCCAGGCGCGCGAGGTGAGGCGTCGGAGTGGACTGACGAGTCGGTGGTGTATATGTATGTCGGGCTTGAGACGAACGTACGACGAACGCGCCCGCGGCGCGACGCAAGGGGTTCACACTGCGCACATTCGGGAGCAATGTCTGTCCTTTTGTTTTCATAATTGGGGAACGGGGAACGCACTATTAGCGCACTGGCGCCTGAGCACAAGGCTGCCATGAAACACACACGAGTTGAAATATTACGAAACTTTTAAATGGTCTTCTCGTTTCCAACCTCGCACGAGCAAACAGTTAGATTGGTCGTCCTTATAAAACGAAGCGCATCGGACGCCTGAAGATAAAGGTCGACCGACGTGTCAGCCACAGGTCTCGGAACCCGACCGCCGTCAAACGTCGTCGCGCTCCGGGCGCACCGACCGATCATGATGACCTCGTTGCTCGGCGCCTCGCCCACGCGCGTCGTCCTTACGCCGCGCGCGAGCGTCCGCGCCTCGGCTCCCTCCGCCGCGCGCCTCCCGCGCGCTGAGACCGCGTCCCGCCGCCCCCCGGGTCGTCGATCGTTCCGGCTGCGTGCGGTGGACGCGGACGACGAGGTTGCCGTGGTGGAGGCCTCCCCGGAGGAGGCCGCGGAGGTCGCCGAGGCCATGTCCAGCGTCGACGACATCCCCGACGCGATCAAGACGGTGCCAAAGGCGGCGGTGGAGCGCGACCTCGGTAAGGAGGTGGAGTCGCGCAGGACCTTCGCCATCATCTCGCACCCCGACGCGGGTAAGACGACGCTCACCGAGAAGCTTCTCTACTACGGAGGCGCCATCCAGGAGGCGGGCGCGGTCCGCGCCAGGCGCGGTGCCAAGTCCGCGACGTCCGACTGGATGGAGATGGAGAAACAGCGAGGCATCTCCATCTCGTCCACGGCTCTGTCGTTCGCGTATAAGAACTTTACGCTGAACCTTCTGGACACGCCGGGTCACGCGGACTTCTCCGAGGACACCTACCGCACGGTGAGCGCCGCGGACAACGCCGTGATGCTCATCGACAGCGCGAAAGGCCTGGAGCCTCAGACCAGGAAGCTGTTCGAGGTTTGCAGGCTCAACGGGCTCCCGATCTTCACGTTTTGCAACAAGATGGACCGGCCCGCGCTCGAGCCGCTGGAGCTGCTCGATCAGATTGAGAGCGAGTTTAACCTGCCGACGTACGCGGTCAACTGGCCCATCGGCAGCGGCGACACCTTCAAGGGGGTGTACCACCGACCGAGACGGGAGGTTCACCTGTTCAACGCGGAGGCGAAGGACGGCAAGGCGAAGAAGGGCGAGGACAAGAGCACGAAGGGTCTCGAGGTCATATCCGTCGACGACGCGAAGCTCGAGTCGGTCATCGGCGCCGAGCTCCACGCGCGGCTCATGGAGGACATCGAGCTGCTGGACGAGCTCGGCGGCGAGCTCGACCTTCAGGCGGTGCACGACGGCGAGCTCACGCCGGTCTTCTTCGGTTCCGGCATGAACAACTTCGGCGTGCAGCTCTTCCTCGACTCGTTCCTGGGGTACTCGGTGCGACCGCGGGGCAGGGACCTTCTCGGCGGCGACCGCGTCGAGCCCACGGACGAGGGCTTCACCGGCTTCGTGTTCAAGCTCCAGGCGAACATGGACCCGCGACACAGGGACAAGGTGGCGTTCGTTCGCGTTGTCAGCGGCCGGTTCGAGCGCGGGATGAGGGTGACCAACGCGAGGACGAAAAAGTCGGTGGCGCTCTCGCGCCCGTCGCAGATGTTCGGGCAGGACAAGACCGTGCTCGACGAGGGGTTCGCCGGGGACGTCATCGGCCTGAACAACCCCGGCTCGTTCGCGATCGGCGACACGCTCTACATGGGCTCGCGTAAGGTGCTGCCGCCGATTCCCACGTTCTCCCCGGAGCTCTTCGCGTACCTGAGAAACTCGGACACCGGAAAGTATAAGCAGTTCCAGAAGGGCGTGCAGGAGCTTCTGGGCGAGGGCGCGGTTCAGGTCATGTACTCCAGGGACGCGGTGAAGCAGGATCCGATCCTCGCGGCCGTCGGGCAGCTGCAGTTCGAGGTGGTGCAGGCGCGCATGCTGGCGGAGTACGGGGTGGAGACCACGCTGGAGCCGTTGCCCTTCGCGGTGGCGCGTTGGGTGGTTGGGGGCTGGGACGCCGTCGACGCGGCGGGACGAATATTCAACGCTCAGTGCGTCAAGGACATCTGGGGTCAGCCGGTGCTGCTGTTCAAGAACCAGTGGAACGTGGATCAGATCGTGGCGGACACGCCGGAGATTGGCGAGCTCTCGCCGTTCTCCATTCCCCCGGCTGCGGAGTGAGGTCAGGCAAGAGTTGCTTGCGATTTGTAAAAGTGACACGATTTTTTCTGACTTTTTCTGACTTGGTGGCGGAGTGTCCGACCAAAAGCCAATCGGCCATTCATTGACTTGTCCACTTTTTAGTTTTTGGTCGGTTGACAAAAGTAGCGTTATTCGTGGAGGTCACGTGGATGGTCACGTGAGTGAAAGTTCACAACGGCGGGACGACGCGCCATGCCAGCGACGCAAGGCGCCTCCGGGCGTTCCCCCAAGGACGAGTCCTACGGCGAGAATCTCAAGGCGATGGACGCCTCGGATCCTGCGGCGGGCGACCTCGGCACCCTCGCCAGCGGCAGCTCCGACGACGCTCTCGTCATAGATCCCGCGGCGGTGTCCGCTGCGTTAATGGACCAGGTCGACGACAGCCTAATGCGCGACGCTCTGTTCACGCTCGGCTTCGACGAGATCCCCCCGATGAGCTTCACCACGAGCGTCGGCGGCGACGACGCCGACGGGGACGGGGAAGACGGCGGCAAGAAGGCGCGAACCACGGGAAGCAACCAGCGCGCGGTGCAGAAGCGATACCGCGAGCGGAAGAAGCAGCACACCGCATCGCTGGAGGCCAAGGTGGCCGAGCTTCAGTCCCGGATCGACGAACTCGAGTCCGAGAAGAGGGAGATGAGCGATCTCGGGGCGAACGGCGCGACGGATCGGCGCGCGGCGCAGGGCGGCGACGAGTCCGGCATCGCGTCCACGGCGTGCGGCCTCGTCGACGCGGCATCCATCGGCGGCGACGGCCGGATGTCGTCGACGTGCGAGAAGGCTAGGAAAGAGTACCTGCTCAAGTTCGGCGAACGGGTCAGGCACATGCGAAGCGCGCTGGAGCGCGGGGCGTCCGACGGGGAGCTCAGGCAGACGCTCAGGGCAATGCTCGCGCACTGCCTAGGAAAGAACCCGGAATTCGCGCCCAGCGGACCGGCGCTGAACTCGATGATAACGTCAAACGCTCGGATGCTCAACAGGGAGGCGGCGGCCGCGGCGAACGTTCGGGGCGGAACCGTCAGCACACACAGTGGCGGCAGCGAGGGAAGCGACGGGTTCATGGCGCATCCCGAGCTCAAGAGGGAGCTCATGCGTTCCAACGAGGGAATAGTCTGCGCAAACGGCGCCGTCTGCCAGAGCGTCTGCGGCGGGCCGCTGCGCGTGACGATCGACGGCTCCAACCCGTCCGAGGAGGAGGCCAGCGCGCATTGGATCACGGTGGCCGGGGCCTTGCGGGACAGCGTGCCGCCGAGCGAGGTGACCAAGCTGATTCGTTGGAGAGACGAATACGTCGCCGCGATCTCGAACATTTACGAGGAGCGTCAGCGCATTGGCGCGAAGCTCGCCGGCGTCGGCCAGTCGTACGCGAGGACCGGTTCGAGGGGCGACGACTCGCCGCCCAGCGACGAGAGCACGCCAGGCGACGGGACCTCGCCCATCGTCGCCGAAACGACGCAAGGCGAGGCGTTCGTCGATACCATCGCCGTGGTCGAGGCGCTGCGCGAGAGCGTCACTCGCGAGCTGGAACTGAAGATGCGCTCCATTCCCGCGCTGGTGCTCGAGACGCTGTCACCCAGGACGAGCGCGGCGATCATCGTGTCGTCGTACCCGTTCCTTCCAGACGCGGTGGCGATCGCGTCGCTGATGAAGACGTGGAGGGACGACGGGAATAGCGTTAAAGTGTAGTGAAGCGAACGCGACTTTTACCGGAACACGCAGTGACTTTTACCGGTAGAACCGGGACCGCCTGCTGGTCAAGACTGGCGCGCGAAACTCGACGCGAGCTCGTGTGAAGCCGAGACCGGCGAAGGAAGCCTCTCCGCGCGTCGAGCCACTGTCGACCGCGCGACGCGGGGCACGAGCCGAGCCGAGCGCGGGGAAAGATACGTCCGACGCGCATGCGCGACGAGTTCGCGCGCCCGGTCACGAGGTGAGGGGTGCGCGGCGAGATCCCCCGCGTCGGTCTCGGCGCACGTGTTTGTTCGCGGAAGCGCCCTCTTCGCGTGACCGACGGCGAGCCACGCCATGGACCCGTACCACGTCCTCGGCGTGCCTCCGGGCGCGACCGACTCCGAGATCAAGGCGGCCTATCGCAAGGCGGCGATGCGATGGCACCCCGACAGGAACACCGCGTCCGGGCCGGAAGCCGCGGCCATCGCCGAGAGACGGTTCAAGGCGGTGAACGACGCGTACGACTACCTGTCCAACAGCGGCGGCCGGGGACCCGGCTCGGGATCCTCGTCGAGCGGCGGGGGCGCGTCATCGTCGCAGGGATCGGGGAGGTGGAGACGACGGCCGTGGTCCTCGTACGCGGCGAGCGGCGGGCACGCGAGCGGCGGGGGGGGAGGAGCGTACACCGGCGACGATCCCTTCGGGTTCAGGACCGGAAGGGGCACCGTCGGCGACCACATGAGACGCATCGATCGAAACCTGCGCGTGCTGTACGTCTCGCTCGCCCTCCTCGCGGGGCTCGTGTACGTCGCGCCCCCGGCCCCGTCGCCGATGGAGGCGGCCAAGGCGCGACGAAGGCGGGAACGGACGGCGCACGCGAGGGGCGAGACGCATCGGTTCACGGAACGAGCCAACGTGTCGCTCGCCCCGGGATCGCCCCTCTACGCCGCCAACGGCGCTGGATCGTCCTCGGGTCGTCGCGACGGGACACACACGACGACGGCGGCGGCGTGGTTGGATCGCGCGGCGGGGGACGCGGCGTGGGGCGGGGACGCGACGTACGAGCGGTTCGCGGCGGCGGCGACGTTTGAAGATCGAACGTCGCTCGAGTCAGATCGGCCCGGTCGTCGGTGGCGTCGAACGCGGTCGCTGGGGGAGGCGGAGCAGCGCGCGGCGCTCCACGCGGGGTGGCAGCGCGCCAGGTTCGGCGCCAAGGTGGTCGCGGGCGTCGGCGGCGGCGACGCAGCCGGCGACGGGGAGGTTAGCAATCGGTCTTCGTCGTGGGGGGACGTCGCGCCCGAGTGGGCCAGCGGCGGGTTCGCGGGGGTGGGCATATCGCGACGCGTGCTCCCGTATCAGCAGCGCGATTCGGGGGGCGGGTCCGGCGCGGAGATACGGTGCGCCAACTGCGGGTACGACGTGGCGAGGGCGGCGAGATACTGCGCCGCGTGCGGAGTTCGCGTGACGAGCCCGGGGAGCGTGGTTCGGCGACCCAGGGCGGATCCGCAGGACACGGGCACGAACTTAGGGCGGGGCCGGGAGCGCGCGAGGGCGGCCGCCTCGGCGGCGGCGGCGGCGAGGGCGGAGTCGGAGTCGGGTGCGAAGGCGGCGGCGGATGGCGCGTCGGGCGACGGAGTTCCGAGCTAGCGGCGGCGGGCGGCGAGACGAGAATGGTTGGGAACGAGTCGCCTCCTCTCGTCGCTTGCTCTTGTTCTTCTATCGCCGTTCGCGCGGGTTTACTTCTTGTAGTGGTCCCCCTTCATGGTGACGGCCACTGCCTCGTACACGATCGACCACGCCTCCTTCACCTGTGGCGTGAAGGCATCGCCGAGACCCTGCTCCAGGGTCATGAGCAGCGCCTTCCCGACGACGTCGTAGTGGGGCTCCAAGATGCCGTACTCGACGTGTCTCTCCCCGAGCGCCGCGAGCGCGGGGACCAGGGTGTAGAACTCCCGCAGGCCCGCGACAGCCTTACCGACGGTGTTCACCACGTTCACGCCGTGCGCCTTGAGCGTGAGGGAGTCGTACAGGTTGGGCTCGTTCCGGAAAGAGAAGAGCTCGAGCGCCTCGGGGGCGATCGTGAAGATGTTCTTGAACAGGAGCACGCCCACGTTCTCGACGCCCAGCGCCGCGACCTTCTTCCAGGAGTTTTCCACCTCCTGGACGTGGTTGGGTTCGACAGACATCTTATGCGGCTAGGGCTGAGTTTGCGATGCGCGATGATACACACGCGCGGGTTTGTGCGCAGCCTCGGACGAGTCGACGGTTATTCATCGCGTTATTGTCCAGACATGACGATCCGAATCGTCCGAAAACTTCGGTCCCCGGTCCCTGTCGGCGACCCTCGTCAAGTATCCGTGCATGATAGTTCTCCACCTGCTTCCTTCTGATTGGTGAAATACTTCTCAATCGAACTTCTGATTGGTCAAGATCGCAATGACGAAAGTCGACGGTTTACCTATCACATGTATCGTCCACTATTTCATCACATGTATCGTCCACTATTTTATCTGTAGGTTATGGCACATCGAGTTTGGCGCGACGAACAGTCACTACACGCCCTCGACACACGTCGTCACGTCTCCAACTCGCTGAAACACACCATTAGGCGTCAATTCCCTCGGTGCAAGCTCGATACCCTCATCTCCTTGAATGTCAGCGCCGTTCATCACTGGCGGCAAAACTAGCAGGATTTTCCAGATAATCAATACACGTATAAGTTTCTGGGAAGCGGTGTTGGATCGAATAACTTGTTCTCTTTCGAAAGGCACGCAACAAACACAAGCATGACTCACCGAGGTGTTCACTACCCTCGTGGGGAACCTCGATCACGAGGTTGTCGGCTCGCACGTGATGCGGTCGGGTCACAGACCGGATAGTTTTGCGACCCGCGGTGTCACCCTACTTTAAATTTGATGAATTGGAAGAAGAGAGTGTCGCCAGCAAACTCAAGCTCGCTGTATCATCCATGAGCTTCGAGGTGAGTCACGTCGCATTCAACTCGTCGAAACATCACACGTACCCGTGAGCTGACAGATTGCTTCGCAGGGTGCGTGGAAGATGCATCAGCTAAGATGCGCCGCGTTTGACTAACGACTGTGCCAAATCAGACATTACAAATTCGCCAACCTAGTTTCATCAAAAGTGGACATCGTCGGACGCGCGCGCGACGATGGCGGCGCCGGGGAGGCGGAACCCGGCTCGGCACCGGCGAATCCGAATCACGGAGGATCTGGTGCTATCCGAGGCGCCGGCGCGGGAGAGGCGTCCCTGGCGGACGGTCGGCGCGAGCGCGCGGCGGGAAGTGAGGACCGTCACGGTCGTCATCGTGGCCATGATTCGTGCGTTCGGTTCCGTCGGATGGGCGTCGACGGAGTGCGAAGCGGAGTGGGAAGGTGGTGCCGACGACGGTTCATCAAAGTTTTCCCGCGGTCGACGTGGCGAAAGTTCGTGGTTGCGGAGCCGCCGAGACACAATCTTCATACGAACGGATAATCACGGTTAGACGCGCATTTGCCTGACCGTTTGCGCGTGCGTAATTTATCGAAAATAACCCAAACGATCCGGGCCACACATCACGCCTAACCGTCCCGCTTCGATATGTCGAGGCCCACAATTCGATGCGCGGCCCGAGTTGTCTGAGCTGTCAGGGGGCCTCGACGTCGGGTCGCGCCCACCGGGCACCC
>MDTE01003185.1_pt1 | contig 16074 bp, 8 predicted proteins | sample 811231 | NCBI WGS metagenome assembly MDTE01 (sample SAMN05326651, study PRJNA326480) | marine metagenome | isolation source: seawater | place: Indian Ocean: Red Sea | collected 2010
AGAACTGTGGCGGCCGGGCGATCTGGTGATGTCGTGTCTGAACATCGCCCATCGTCTCCGGGACGACATCCCCTTGGTCGCGGAGCGAAGGCTCTGCTTGCCCGACACGGCGGAGCCCCCGGCCAGGATCCTGATGGTGACCTTCCCCGGAGGCTGGGAGGCCGACCGGGTTGGCTTGTGCTGGAACCAAGGATTCTCACTCCTGGACAATGGGTACCGTGTTCGCCTGTCCGAGGACCGGTTCTTGCCGCCACATGACGAGGGGACCAACTCGTTCCTGGAGTCGGGGATCCGCCTGATCGTCCTGGAGCGGAGCGAGCCCGACCCCCAGGGGCCGGACATCGTTCCGTGGCATCTCGAGTTTGAGCCCTCCCTCCTGGGTGGCACCCGGGGCGCGAGTGTCACCGCCACCTGGTTCACCAACGGGGACGCCGAGGACGAGACCCATCCTTTCGCTTCCAGGGTTCGCCTAGCCCGCCAAACTGATCAGCTGCACGACTTCAGCCTCATCATCCACCCAAAGAAGCCGCCGGCCTGGCTCGTAAAGTCCACATTCGGGTTGCTGAGGCCCTTCGATGAACCACTCGCCCTGTGGCCCAACATGCCGTTGCCGCCCGATCCCATCATTCCGTCGATCAAGCTGCGAACCTATTCCGTTCAGGAGCCCGCACTGCGAGTGTTGGGGCGGCTCCTGAACGCCCTGATGGGTCTCGGGGCGCTGACCGGAGCGCTGGCGAGCCTCCGGCGCCGCAAAGAGGATGCTGAGGTGAACCCTTGATCTCGTCCCTCGCGTCGTCAGCCAGACAACATCTTGCCGGCCCGCTCGTCGCGTTGCTGGCCGTGCTCGGTGGATGCGGACCCCCTGCCACCGACAGCGCGCCGACGGTAGTCGAGCTCAGCGGGAGCCCTGGCAGCGTTCCCGACAGAGGAGCCACGCCACCCGCGCCGCCAACGGTCCCTCCCGCCCCCTCCACCGAGGGTGATGTGACCCCCATGCCGTCGTTTCCCGACGGCAACCGACCCTCGTGGGGCGAGTTCGAGGCGCCCTTCATGGAGAACGTGCACGGTGCCAACGGCTGGGCCTGGGTGTCGACCATCGGCGGATCGCCGAGAGACTTTCCTGGAATCGGGGGCGTCATAGGGGAGACGGGACTCGAACTGCGTCCCAGCGCAGCGACGGTCGTTCTCGATGACACTCAGCCTCTCAACGGCCTGCGTGAGATCGCCGGTGTTTGCCGGGAAGCTCGAAAGCTTGATGGGCAGCGGCTGGCGCTCGCTCGACGCCTTCCGGCCTCCGGCCTCGATCTTAACGAAGCCGGCAACAGGGAGTCCCCCAACCCCGATGCCTATTGGTCTCAGACCTGCCCCGGCTGCCCGGGGGCGCCGACTGAGGAGGATCTGGCGAAGCGTGAAGACGACTCGGCGCTGGAGCGGCACGCCCTCGCAGGGGTTCGCCTCGCGGTCCTAGGGCCGCCGGAGGGCCAGGGCAGTTGGGAACCCGGCAGGCTTCGAAGCAAGCTGTTGAGGGAGGTGTTTCGGCCACCACATCCCGACTTCTCCATCCTCAAGGGGGGCCGAGAAGCAGCCCGACAGCGGAACCGGGAGCTTCACCTGACCGCGACGCTGTCCATGGCGTCTGGCCTCCACAGCATCTGGTCGGTGGCCGGCATGCTTGATTTGGTGACCCTGGACGAGCGCGCCGGGGGGGCGCCAGTCTCTCCGTCCATCGGGATGGCGCACGCGAAAGTTCTGCGCGCCCGTGGCAAGCGATCCTTGCGCCCCGCCCCAACGGGCACCGGCGATGAGGCTGTGGTGGACACAGCCTTGCACCTCCTGGGTGGAGGCTCCTTCCTGGCGACAGAGGGCTCCGTGCCATCGGCTCCCGTTCGGGCTGCCATTGCATTGGCTCAGGAGCATCCCGAGCTTCTCTACATGCGAGCCGGAAGAGTCGGTCTGTACTACTCCTTAGCGTCGGCGAAGGCTGCGGCGCTGGCCGGTTCGGACGCAGTCAATGAGGAGTTCATGGCCACGGCCAAGATTTTGGATGAGCTGCATATCCCGTACAAGGTGGTGTTCGCTGGAGATGGGATCTGGGTGGACAATGCCTTCGACATGGAGCGCCTTGGGCTCTACGACCTGGTCATCGTTCCCAGAGGCACACACCTCCAAGACGCCGAGTACAAGGCGTTGGGGGAGGCCGCGCGCGTGGCGTCGCTGCTCGTCAGCGGGCCCGTGGGAACCCACCGGCTGGATGGAACACCCGCCAATCGTGCTCCACTGGCCAGCGGCGCGGGGGATCGCCTCTTCCAACTGGACGGGTCAGCCGCTCAGCTAGTAGTCCAGCCCAGTGCTGCTGGCCGGGCCGCGCTCGAAGAGACGCTACTCTCAGCCCTCAACAAACAGTCATCACCGCTGCCACCTAGGGTCGTCACCGACGTGCCTCCCTCGGTTCTTGTGGAGCGGTTTATGGACCCTCGCTCCCATCTCTTGACTCACCACTTCGTCAACCTGGACGTGGTCGCGCAGACGAACAGCGTGAGGAAACTCGAAGGTCACATCCTGCGGGTGCCCGCGTGGCCCCGGCAGCACGGAGGGCAGTTTGAGGTGCATGGCTACAGCCCCGAGCAGCGGAAGGCCCAGGTGCTGGACTACACCTGGCTCTCAGAGTCCGAGGAGGTGGAGATCCGCCTGCCCCCATTGGGGGCCTGGACCTCGGTCAGTGTCCGCCCGAAGCTTCCGCAGCGCGGCACAGCGGCTGGGCCTGGTCGGCTTCGCATCGACCCACCCACCGTGGATGAGAACAGCCAGGGTGAGGGGGTGAACCAGATGATGTTCGACGTCCCCTGGTGGTGGGGTGGCAACCGAAAGCTGACCCTCAGCGCCCCCGAAGAGATCTTCAGCGCCAACAACATCCCCGATCTGGGCCAAAATCTGGTCCCCTCGTGGGACTACGCACCCGATGGGTCCCGGTTGACTCTGACGGCCACGAATCAATTCGTCCACGTCACTGTAGAGGCTCGTGTCGTTGAGCCCGATGCGGTGTCCGTCAACACCACCATCAAGAATCAACACTCAGAACGACTGCGCCGGGTGGAGGCCATGTTTTGTCTGGATCCGGGCGATCTGGGTCAGTTTCCCGACAGCGGGCTCGATCGAAACTATGTGCGCCGCCAAGGCGAGGATGTGGCGCTGGGCAACGACCGTCACTTCTCGGGGACCCCACTGTTTTCCGAGGGGACCGACTTTGACGTGCCGCTGACCGTCTTGGAGTCGGTCGATGATCTGTGGTCCCTAGGCCACGCCTACCAGAACAGCCAGACGCTCGGAGCCAACGGGGCAGGCGGCGGAGTCTGCATTCACACGTTGCCCCGCTTTGGCAGCATCAATCCCGGCGAGTCCCAGTCACTCTCTGGGCGCATCTACATGGCCAGCGGGAGAGCAGGGGACTTGTTGGATCGATTCGTTGCCGACCCCCCGTTCCCCATGGAGGTGCCGCAGCCCGACCCCAACCGCGCCAAAGGCCCCGTGTGCCTGCTCGGTAGAGAGGGTGGCTAGAGAGCCATCTCGTCGGCTCTCTTGGTTGGTTCGAGCCAGGTCCAGTCGGGCTTGCCCCAGAGGAGACCAAGGACCGCGAGGAGGGATGCGAGGGAGGTCCACAAGGCGGTCAGGATGTGGGTGGGCCGGTAATCGAACCGGACTGTGACCGATCCGGACTCCGGCAGATCCACCGCCAGCAGGCCAGCCTGGTCCACTGTTGGACCGATGTTCGTCACGAAGTCCTCATCGTAGTTCTGGTTGATGATGAGACGGCTGCCACCCCTTGCGATCACTTGGGCCGAGACCGTGTTCTGGGTGAACTCCACATCGACGACCTCACAGCCCCCACCGTCGCACCAGGCCTCGCCACGGTACTTGTCGTTGGGGACGCGGCTGCCATCTCGTCGGACGAACTCCCGGGCCCAGGGGTGCTCGTCCAGGTAGATGTCTGCGTACCACTCGATGGTTCCGATGCCGCGCGGCACGTTGAAGAACTCCCGCGTGTCATCGTGCCGGTGATGTTCTCGGTCGCTGCGATCAATCTCAGCGAGGTCCCCGAAGCGGTCCGGCATGTCGGGGTCCACCTGGCTGGGCCGGCGCATTTGATAGTACGAGTCGGCTGGCTCCCCCACAGTGGCAGGGAGCCGGAACAAGGTCTCGAAGAGCGGGGCGTTTTGAGCCAGAGGCCAAGCGAGGACAAGCGCACCTATGGACAGCACGACACGCCGGCCCCCGAGACTGGAAGCAACCCAGTGCAGGGCGCAGCCAAAGCCCAGCGCCACCGGCAACAGGAGGAAGAAGTTGAAGTACTTGTAGGGCTGGTTGATGGAATAGAAGCCGGGAAGCCCCCAGACGAGCGTTCGATAGGGATCTCCGGGCAGGTTGGGGCCAAAGCAAATGGCGAGGTAGATGGCAGCGACGCCCAACCAGGCCGCGAACCGAGCTCGCGCCATGGCGAGCAACGCCAGCGCTACGACGGGGAGGGTCAAGCCCAGGGGGGCGTACTCCGGGTCGGTAGGTGCGTCGTCGCGATAGCTCGTCTCTTCTGTCAGGGGCCGGTGCAGATAGCCCAGAAAGCCTGAGAGCGAGTCATAGAAGCACTCTCTTGCCTCCAGCTTGGTGCCGTATTGGTAGTGCCAGCCAACCGCACCAGCTTCTTGGGCCTGCTGGGTCGGTTGGTAGTCCTCAAAATAGTTGGAGCGGTCGAGCAGATCTTGCACCGACACCCACTTGCCCGCTCCCACAGACAGAACGACCACCATGGCAACCACCAGCCTCAAGAGCGCTGGCCGCCACCGCACCACTAGGTCACGTAGGGGTCGTGCCGCCAGGACAATAGCGCCCACGCCGATGAGCAGCAGAGCCGTGACCAGGGGGCCGAGCTGGGCGTGGTAGCTGATGATGGACGACACGCCCACGATGCACAGCAGGGCGGCGATCAGGCGCCGGATCACCGCCCATCTGCTCTCGCTCTGCACACCAGCGCATGCGCCAATCAGAAACGTCGTGACGGCCAAGAAGTGGCCGATGGCGGGGAGCCCGGTGCCGGCCTGAAACAACACCAAGCACAACAAGAGCCCAGCCAAGACTGCCCGCCTCAGTCCTCGTCCAGGCTCCAGCAAGAGGTACAAGACGGCTGGAGTCACCAGGTAGAACGCCTGTACCAAGAACCCGGTCAGCATGAACGACGGGAACCAGCCCGAGAACGCGAAGGCGCCGGCGGCTAGGAGAGCGAAGGGGGGGTCGAGCCCACATGTCCTGCGGGCAAGGCCGAACATGCCCAGTGTTCCGGCCCAGAGCAGCAGCACCAAGTTGAGCCGAACCGCCCACTCGGTGGGAAGGAGTACGAACGAGAGGGATGCGGGCGACAACGAGCCATCGGAGGGGTGTCCCAGGATCGGATAGCCGCCGCCCACGAGGTGAGTTCGGAGGGGAAACTCGCCATAGCGAAGAAGGCCCTCCTCGAGGAAGAACGAGAAGGCAATGTCGTGCAGCCAGTCTTCATCTCGAAAGTCATCGCCCTGGCGGAGCCCGTCCGGGTGCCGCATCATCGGCGCACAAAAGAGCAAGGTCAGGGCCAGGGTGCCGAAGAGGGCAAGTCTTCGAGACGAGGCCGCCGGCCCCGGTGCTGGGGTCGGAGTCTCTGGTGCCTGGCTGTCTGGGCTTGGGGATTCCACTGGCGGCGAGCCTTTCCCCCGAAGACTACCGCCCCGCGAGGGCTCCAGCTATGCCGGGGCCCTGGTACCGAAGGAGGGGCTCGAACCCTCACTCCCCAAAGGGAACTGGATTTTGAATCCAGCGCGTCTACCAGTTCCGCCACTTCGGCAGGGCAGGGAAGGGGTACGTGAGGGCGGGGTTTCTGTCAACGGTCGGAGTCGTCCTTGTGTTGACAAGGTGGCCGCCAGAGACCCTCTGTGACTCGATCCCTTGTCCCCGAGCAAGGGGGCAGGCAAGCTCCAATGAATGCGCCTGGCGATCTTCACCGCGATACTTGCTGTCGGCACAGCGATGTTGGCTTCGGGTTGTCTGTCACGACCCCCAGACACCCCCCTCCACGTGCGGCCCACGGACGGCAAGCCCCGGGCCCCGGGCGAGAAGAAGGGGGGGCTCTACGACACGGTCGAGCTCAAGCCCAGCCAAGGGCGCCGAGACTGGAAGGCTGTGGAGGGTTCCCACCTGAAGTTTACGATTGGGGTCGACGATCGTTTCTTTGCCTTTGCACAGGAGCCGTACCTGCGGTCGGTGCTCCATCGCCAGAATCTAATTGGTGTCGTCGGAACCATCCCCATTGAGGGCGGCTTCCAGATGGATGGCAATCGAATCAATACGGCGACCGGTGCCTTTGTGCTTCGGCTGGACCAGCTCACCCTGGAGGATGACGAGCGTGCAGCGGCGGTAAAGAACATCGTCTTCGGGATCCCCGAACGTGGCGATGGCCAGGTGGAGGCTCGCATCATCGACATGAAGTTTGGCAGCGGCCCACGGGAAGGATTCGCCATTCAGGGCGACATCACCCTTGAGCTACCCGTGGGGGCAGCGCAGCGAAAAATCACCGTGTTCATGACCCTGGACCGGCAGAGCTACGACCGCTACCGATGGACCACCTACCAGCCGGTGGAGGTCAAGGTATCCGAGGACTTCGCCTCTCGGGAGGACGTGCGAGAGGTGGGGGATCGCTGGGATGTGCGGAAGATCGCCGACATGGTGCGTATCCACGCGGAGCTGGTGCTGGAGCGCCCTCCCGGGTGAGGAGCCGGCGCGGCTCCGAGCCTCAGTTGTCCTGTCGGTCTCTGGGTGGCGAGGGCCGAACGTTCCTGACGAGTTGAAGGTCCGTCACCCTCGGCGCCGTTGTGCACCGTGGCAAACTAGGCTGGTTGGAACCTCGTGTGCCGAACCCGAACGGAGCGCTCTCCTGCAGCGCCTGCAGTCAGAGTCTCGAGCCCTTGGACCGCTTCTGCCGTCGATGTGGCAGGCCGGTCAGCGGCAAGACCCCATTTCACCATCGGCCCTGGTTCGTCCTGGTAATGCTCTTCGCGGTAGTGGGGCCGTTTGCCTTGCCGCTCTTGTGGCGGAGCGCTGGCTTCAGTCGTCGCCAGAAAGTAGTCATCACCGTGCTACAGGGTGTCTTCGTGTGGTTCATCCTGTCCGGGATCGTGCGCGGCTACATGATGTATCTACAGTTCATCTCTAACTTGGGTGTCGGATGAATGAGGGCTTGGCTGAGTCCGAGCCCACATGAGGCAGATGCGGAGGGGTTTGTGATCCGTAACAGGTACCATCAACGAGGCATGCAGAACTCCACAGGTCCATCGCACATTCTCTGGGCGCTCCTTCTCCTGGGAGGGCTGGGAGCGCTGTCTGCGGGCTGTGCCCAACGCCTCGTTGATGTGGGTGGCGGTGCCGACGACGATGACGCAGGCGACGATGACGCAGGCGACGATGACGCAGGCGACGATGACACAGGCGACGATGACACAGGCGACGATGACACAGGCGACGATGACACAGGCGACGATGACTCGGCGTCGGACGGACCTTGCGGGGACGATCCGTTGTCCGAGCTCATCGACGTGGACGACGACTGCCGAGTGGACTACGTCATCACCCAGGACCCGAACCTGGATGTGATCTGGCAGGTAAGCAGCTTCGCCGAACACCCCTGCCACCGAGAAGTGATGATGACACCCTTGGTGGTGCCGTTGACCGACACTGACGGGGACGGGCTGGTGGGCGGCAACGACGCCCGAGCCGTGGTGTTCACCACCTTTTGCGGGAACGACTACCACCAGGACGGCATGGTGCGAGCGGTTGCCGGCGATGGCTCAGCCGTCCTCTGGACTGCCAGCGAGACCGCCTACCGGGTTCAGCCAGACGCTGCGCTGGCAGCGGGCGACATCGACGGCGACGGTTGGCCAGAGATTGTGGGGGTCCACGAAGATGGTCGCCTCATCGCCTTTGACCATGAGGGGAACGGCATCTGGCAGTCAGCCTCGAACGTGCCGGACGGCGGGGAGCGGGGAGCGCCCTTCCTAGCGGACCTAGACGGGGATGGGAGCGTCGAGATCTTGTTTGGCAATCAGATTTACGACGCCCAGGGTCTGCTCGTGGGCGAAGGAGCTCACGGACGCGGGGCCAACGCCTCTCGTCAGGACTTCCCCACGTCCATTGCCGCAGACGTGGACCTCGATGGCACCCAGGAGGTGGTCGTGGGCAACGCCCTCTACAGTCGGGAAGGCAACTCGCTCTGGTTCAATGGGGAGCCCGACGGCTTCCCAGCGGTGGGCAACTTCGACAGCGATCCAGAGGCTGAAATCGTCGTCGTGTTTACCGGCCAGGTGCGAGTCCAAGACACCAACGGCACCGTGATCGCAGGGCCTGTCACCTTGCCAGGCACGGGCTCCGGCGGGCCCCCAACGGTGGCTGACTTCGATGGGGACGGCTCCCCCGAGATCGGGGTGGCTAGCCTGGCCTACTACACGATGTTCGACAGCGACCTCTCCGTTCTGTGGTCGAACCCTACGGTGGATCTGTCCTCGTCCATTACGGGCTCCTCTGCCTTCGACTTCGATGCCGATGGCAGCTCTGAGGTCGTGTATGCCGACGAGCACGATGTGTGGGTCTGGCATGGGGCCACAGGCGACCTGGTGTTTCAGGGCTCCGGTCACGCCTCCGGCACACACCTGGAGTACCCAGTGGTGGCTCAGGTGACCGGCGACGGTGCGCCCGAGATTGTGGTGGCTTCCAACCACCTGATCGACCCTGGCTGGAACGGCATCACGGTGCTGGCGGACTCGGGCCGCACCTGGATGCCCACGCGAGCTGTCTGGAACCAACACGCGTTCATGCCTACGCATGTGGGCGACGACCTCTCCATCCCTACGAATCCGACGATGCCTTGGCTCCAAGGCCAGGGGTTCCGCCAGAACGAAGTGACGACAACGCCCGGGGTGGCCGCTGCGGACCTCAGTGTGGAGCTTCACGCTCGCTGTCCCGATGGCAGCGGAGAGCGCCTTCGCCTGCGCGCGTCCAACGCTGGCAGCGTTCCAGCAGGCGCGTTCGACGTGGTCGCTACCGACGCCGTGAGCGGCAACCTGTTGGGCACCAAGAGCCTCACGGGGTTGTCAGCGGGAACGTTGGGAAGTCCCTTTGATATTCAGCTCGGGAGCCTCGCGCTGGGAGCGACTGTGTTCGTGACCATCGATCTGGACGGGGATGTCGTCGAGTGCGACACCGACAACAACGCTATTCAGGTGGATCCCTGATCAGGAACGTCGCCTAAGCTAGGAGGGAAAGCGAAGGTGCCACGAGCCAGAAACATCAACGACTACCTCTGGAACAAGCTCGACACGAAGCACAAGCTGATTGCGATGGGGGCAATGCTGGTGTTGGGCCCGATCGCCTACTGGGTGGGAGACTCTATTCCCACCGGCTACGAGGGGCAGATGGGCATTCGGGACGCTTGCGAGTCCGTCAGCAAGCCCATGTCGCCCAAGAGCCTGATGGCCCACTTTCCAGAAGGCTCCTACACGGGACGCTGCATTCCCGAGACCCAGGAGTGCGGCGAGTTCACGGACGCCTCCGGTGTGACCTGGCACTTCCCGTGCCCCAATGGCAGGTGCGCCATGTACTGGTTGGTCGACGGGTGGACCTGCCGGGTGGACCTGAGCGACGGGCATCTTCGCGCCATGGGGCCGGGGGAGCTGGAGATCCCCTGAGCTGATGGGGAGGGCGACCTAAATGTCTAAGACACTCCCCCACATGGAGGTTGCGCGTGCGCCCTTGTGGTTGGTCGGTCTCATCACCGTCGTCGCGCTCGCCGGACTGCCACGACTGGCGATGGACCAGGGCTACCAGCTGGCCAGCGACCACCCCCTGGTCCAGCTGAACCAAAGAGTGCGCGGCAGCACCCTGTCGGATCAGGCGATGGGCGTCGTTGTGTGGTCCAACCGGTCGTTGCTCAACGCCGACGGTGTCCGAGACATCGAGGCTGCTCGGGAGGCCGTCGCTGCCATTCCATACCTCGAGCATGTGAGGGCCGTGACGCGGGCTCCCGTTCTCGCATCCCAGGACGGCGTCCTCGTCGTGACAACGCCGCTCTGGCCTCCGCCGTTAGATGAAGGCGGCTGGACGGAGGCCCGCAAGGAGGTCTTCGCGGACCCCTTCATCCCCGGGCAGCTCATCAACGATCAGGGAGACACAACGGTCATCGTCGGCTGGGTTCGTTCACTCACCGCGGACCAGGCACTGGCGGCGCTGGCGGCCTCCTCGGTTGCCGGTCCCCAGGCTTCTGATGGACCCCTCGAGAGCGCTGTGCGCAAAGAGATTGCGCAAGCCAGACTCGCCGTGGGGCTGGGCGAGGTGGCGGGGCCTCCCGACCTCGTGATCGCCCAGCGCCTCAGAGCACTGGCCAGCGTCGGCAGCCGATCCGAAGGGGGTGCTCCCCCGGACATTCAGGCGGGCCTAGAGGACTGGATCGCGCGCGCCGAGTTCATCGCCCAGGATCCCGATGCCGAGGTCAGCCGGCTGCTCGGGGAGCGTGTCGACGGCCTCGTCCTCACGACAGGGACCAGGGCGGCGCCGTTCGGGTCGAAGCTGGTGGAGTCCGGTCTGCAGGCCCAGTACCCGGTCGCTTTCCTCCTGGGACTTGTGGGTTTCCTTTGTGCGGGGTTTGGATTCATCGCTCATGGCAGGGGCGTCCTGGCGGGCCTGGGGGCGATCTTGGCGGCGATTGCAACCCTCGGCGCCACACTGGGCACCCTCGGCTGGCTGGGAATTCCCGCCGATCCCCTCTCGATCCTGGGATCCCTGGCGGGCGTCGTCTGGACCCTTGCGCTGGTGATGCAGGCCCCATGGACTCCCCGTGCCCTCGGTCGGGCCGGGCTGGTGCTGGGCTTGCCCTTGTTGCTGCTGTCACCACTGGGCCCCTGCGGATCGCTGTGGGTAGCGGCCGCCCTTGGCCTCGGCTTGGCCCTGCTCTTCGGAGCGACCTGCAGCGGGTGGGCGCCCATGGCGGGCGGCCGAAGTCCACAGCCGCTCCAGGCTCCCGTGCCGTGGTTCCTCAAGGACGGATCGCGCGACCTCGGGTTCGTAGCAGTGGCTCTTGTGCTCTTTGCCCTGAGCCTCTCTCTGAGCCCCCCAGGGGGAGGGGATACGTCCCGGCTCCTCGCTGGCCGACACGTCATCACCGGCCAGGAGACCCGTGGTCTTGGCGCTGCCATCGTCCGGGACAGGCTGGGTGGAGTGCCCCCTGTGTTTCTGGTGGCTGAGGGGAACGAGCCGGGCCACTTCGCCGACCCCACGGCAATCGCGCACCTGAGCGAGCAGGTAGAACAGCTGCGTGACGGCAAAGAGGTGAGTGCTGCCTGGGGCTGGCCGGATCTCATCGGGCATCTGCACCGGCGCGTCGCTGGTGTCGACAAAGGATCGATGCCCAGCCACCGGGATGCTGTGGAGCAATACCTCTTGTTGCTGGGACGCCCTCAGGACACGCGCAGCTTCGTCTCCCGCGACCTGGACCTGGCCCTCGCACGACTGAACCTCAGCAACGCGGGGGCGAAGCGGGCTGGGCGACTCTACGACAGGTTTCCAGCAGAGGGAGAAGGCCCATTCCTTGCGGGCGCGGCCCTGGAGTGGACGCTCGCGTCCCGCGAGCAGTCGCGGGCACTGCTACTCAGCCTGGTCCTCGGTTGTCTGGTGTTCCTGCCGCTAGTCGGGTGGACGGGTGCTCACGGTCGAAGAGAGCGGCTGCGCGTGGGCCTGGCAGTCTTCTGTTACGCCATGCTGTGGTCGGGGTTGGCCCTGATCTTCGGCGACGTGTCCGGCAGAGGTGGTCCCGAGTCCTGGGTCGGAGCGGCGCTGGTCGCTGGGGTGGGGGTGCAGGTGGTGATGTCGCACCGACGGCACGACCGCACGGCCCTGGCTCTGCTCCTGGGAGCAGGCGGGCTGCCGCTCTTCTTCACACCCGTGCTCCCGCTTGTGCAACTGGCGGCAGTGCTGGTGACGGGCAGCCTTCTGCTTCTGATGTGGCAGAAGCCGATGGACTTCTCAAAGCTCTGAGATGCCGATGTTCTCTCAGCGCCCCCGGTCGACCAGCAGTGCTGTCCCCAGGTAGCTGGGCTCGAGGTCCCACTCGATCACGTTGGCGAGCAGCCAGGCCGTGGGATCGGGCAGCACCTCGACCGTCGCCGAGGCCCCCAGGCGCTGGCGCACCAGCTGGGTGGCGCCGTCCATGAAGGTCTCGGGGAGCCGCTCGCTGATCTTGCAGCGCTGGCGCTCGTTCATCCAGGTCGTACGGGGCAGCAGCCAGAGCCTCACCGCCGTGTAGCGGGGCAGCGTCTCCCCCTCGGGGCGCACCGCCTCCACGTTGCGGAAGCCCTGGAACACGAAGGGCCAGGGTGAGAGGGGCGGCAGGGGCGGCATGACGATGCTGTCCGGGTAGTTCCACTCCCAGCCGGTCACATCGAGGGGATCGCCCAGCTGACAGCCCAGCTGGCCGCCGTAGCTCGGGTCCCAGCTCAGGTCCAGGATGCCGATTGTCGCCACCTCACCCCGCCCCTCTGCCGCCGCCAGCTTGCGAGCCACACGGTCGCCCGTGTGATCAGAACGGCTGATGAGGTGATGAGTCGTGTAGTGCCGACCCGAGGTGGACCGGCTGTAGGGCCACAGGAGGCTCCCGGTATAGGCCTTGGGGCTCACCAGGGGGTCGGGACCAAAGGCCGATGCAGCCAGGGGCCACAGCGTCATGACCGCGCCGTTGAGCAAGAACGCCGCGGCCCAGGCCGAGATCACGCGGCCTCGATGCGCCCGATACAGCGTCGCGACCTGCGCCCCCAGCCCCCAGCGCTCCAGCGGACCGAGGCCCTCGATGCGGCCCACCCGGCCGAGAGCCACCATGACCAGAACCGTCATGCTGGGCACCAGGAAGAGCCAGTCGTTCAAGAAGGCCTTGTTGCTCGTGGCGAGCAGGATGACGGGGAGCTGGGCCACCACCGAGGCCGCCACCAACAAGCCAACCCAGCGCTGGTAGCGCTCTTCGTCGGTCTGGGCGCCTCGCCAGAGCAGCAGGATGGGCGCCGCCAGGATCCCCGGCAGCATGAGGAAGGACGTGCCCCGCATCAGATGGATCCACTGCACCTCACGGATCAAGTCGATGACCAGGCCCAGCTGGGCGACGAACACAGACTTTCGCCACCACAGGGTCGCCATGTAGCCACCGCCACCCACCTTCTCGGGCAGGTAGTGGTGCAGCGAGTAGCCCGGCTCGCCAATGACGGTGCCGTAGACGCCCAGGTACCAGATCACCAGCAGGTGAGTGATGCCCGCGGCTGCCAGCAGTTGCCGGATGCGGGGGCGCACCGCATAGCCCCACCGGCGACCTACCGGCAAGAGCAGGATGCCGATGCCCGCATAGGTGATCGCCACATCACTCACCACAATGGGGTGGGTAAACATGCGGAGCCCCTGCAGGACGCCGAAGCCAATCCACCAGGGCCACGCTTGCTTCGGAGCCGTTCGTAGCGCCCGCAGCCCCAGGTACAGGGCAATGGGCGTCAGTGCGGCGGCGTGGAACTGAACGTCCCACTTGCGGCTGTAGTTGACGACGATGGGCAAGGTGCCAACGACAAACGCAGACAACAGAGCCAAGCGCCGCGTGGCGAACTCACTGGCCAGTAGGAAGGTGCCCCAGACAAGCAACAACAGGAAGGGGAGGTTGGTCAGCCGGAACATGGCTCGGCTGGGCCCAAAGGTTCCCAGTGCCGCCAGCAGGGTCGTCTGGGCCAGGGGCGGATGGAACTGGCCCGGTCCCTTGACCATGCGTCGGGTCAGGATCTTGAGCTTGCCCGCCAAGCCAGCCTCTCGATACGCGTGGACGTCATCGGCGAGGGCTGCTGTGTAGAAGTCGTCGTGGTCGTTGGGAGGTCTCCGGTCCAGAACACAAAAGACGACAAAGCTCAGGCCCACAAAGAGCAGGATCCAGAGCAAGTGGCGATGCTTTCCGGCGCTGTTGCGGATCCGCTCGAGACCCGACTGCGGTTCCCGCAGAGGCGAGCCAGGATCTTCGGGGGATTCAGCTTCGTTCACCACAACTCCCACTCTCGCATCCTACTGTGCCTCGGAGAGCCGAGCACGCCCTCGAGCCCATCCACGCCCGAGCGCCTCGGCGCCAGCACCCTGCCCGAGCGCGCCAGACCAGGGCCCCCGGTCCCGCTCAGTGACCACCAGGCCCTCCCCAATGCCCTCGACCACCGACTCCCAGCCCGGTGCCCCAGCGGCGGACTGAAGCAAGGATACGACGACGTCCGGTTTCCAGTTCCCCACCATGGCGATTGCCCAACCCAAGTTCTGGAGGCGCTGATCCGCCTGGGGAGCCGCCAAGCCCGGCGGCGGGGCCTCGGAGGCCACCAGTTCCGCGATGCGGGTCGCCGTGATGGGTGGGTAGGGCTGCCAGCCTTGGGTGCTGAGGTCATTCTCGGGGCGAAACAGCAGGTCAAACCCCTCGAAGTCTCGATCGGCGCCCGTCGTTCGCCGGTACTCCAAGAACTCCACAGCCTGGTCCCACAGCGGCACGGGGGGAAGGGCCCGCAAGCCCGCGCGACTCAGCCAAATGCCCGGGTTGTATCGAAGCGAAGGGCCCCATCTCGAGCTGTCGATGACCTGGAGCAAGTCTTGGGCCCCTGGCCCCACCCAGGGCGCAGCAAGGCACACCGACACTCCGAGAGCTGCCACGGCCCCCAGAGCCCGGGCGGTGCCGGCGCGATTCGCCACGGACGCGACCAACATCCCGATGATCCAGGCCAGTGCCACCAGAGCCATGGGATAGATGCCCGTCAGATAGCGCAGCGCAAGATCGGGCCCCACCAGGCCAACAAAACACAGGGTCAGCCAGGGTCCCAGCGCAAGAGTCATGGCTACCGCCCCAGCAAAGCTCCGTCTCCGCCAAAGGGCCGCCCCAAAGCACAGAGCTGTGAGGCCCACGAGCACCATGTTGGCGGGTCCCGAGTCCCCCGCTGGGAGCCCACCATACGCGTGTGCTACCGACACAGAGTCCATGTGGACTATCAGGTGGAAGGGGCTCTGTACGGCTTCTAGGAGAGTGGGCCCGGCTGCCCCCGCCAAGATCGACGGCGGCGTCGCCTGCCCATACTCCACCACCGGGATGGCCAGCAGCGACTTGGGGGCGAGCAGGGTCCGCAGAACGTAAGGAAACCCGCCGCAGAGCAAGCCGCCCAAGCCCCACAGGATCGTCCGCGGCTGGGGCACCAGGGGCCTCGGCCCCACCAGCACATAGGCCATCCCACCGGCCACCAGCAGGGGCAGAGCCAATGGGGACAGGGCAACAGCAGCACCCGCTGCCACACCGGCCCCCAGCCACCGGCGAGGAGTGGGTGGCCCAAAGAGGAGGGCCAGGGCCAGGGCCCCCAGGGCCTGGGCCTCGGTGTGACCCGAGTAGGGGCGCACCTGGAGCATGGCTGCTGGCATGGGCGCCAGCGCCAAGGCAACCGCACCGATACGTCCCGTCCATGCGGAGCCATGCCGGGTCAACAGGGCGGTCCATGCGCCGGCGCCCACCGCGCCAAAGAGCGCTGCGTACAAGTGGAGCCCGAAGAAGCCGGCCCCAAACACCTGAGCGAACAGGGCAAAGCCGAGGCAATAGGGCACGAAGGCAGCCTGGTGAAAGTTGAAGTCGTTCCAGGCCAGAGAGGCGAGGTCGGAGAGCGGTGGGAGGGAGCCCTGGAGTAGGTCTTGCGCCAGATCAGCGTGCTTCCAGGTGGCTTGATCGACCATCGTGAGGAGGTCGGGCGCCGACAGGATCAGCAGCAGCCGCGCCACAAGAAACAGACCCGCGCCCATCACAATGGCACCCCGAAGGGAGCCACCCCCATTTGGTGTCGGCCCTCCGGCTCGGCTACCGTGCACAGGATGATCTGGGACGGTTTCAGGAGCCTCGTCGCCGGGCGCCGAAGCGACTGGGTGCTGCTGGCTCTCGTTGCTGTCTACCTTGTCCAGTTCGCCCTGCTGTTCTTCGTTCCCGGCGGG
>MDTE01115471.1_pt1 | contig 16071 bp, 15 predicted proteins | sample 811231 | NCBI WGS metagenome assembly MDTE01 (sample SAMN05326651, study PRJNA326480) | marine metagenome | isolation source: seawater | place: Indian Ocean: Red Sea | collected 2010
AATTCCTGCTACACAATCGGACAATATTACGACAGGTGGAATTTATAGTGACATAATAAAAAAAGAAAGAAGAGGAGATTACTTAGGTGGAACTGTTCAGGTGGTGCCACATGTTACAGATCGTATAAAAAAATTTATATCACATAATGTAAAAAATGAAGATTTCATAATTTGCGAAATTGGTGGGACAGTTGGCGATATAGAAAGCCTACCTTTTCTTGAAGCGATTAGACAATTTTCCAATGATATAGGAAAAAAAAATAGTTTGTTTGTCCATCTAACTTTAGTCCCATATTTAAAAGCATCAGGTGAACTTAAAACTAAGCCAACACAGCATTCAGTAAAAGAATTAAGAAGTTTAGGAATTCAACCAGATATAATTATTTGTAGATCTGAAAGAGAAATTCCAAAAGCTGAGAGAAAAAAAATATCTTTATTTTGTAATGTTCCTATTGAGAATGTTATTGAAACAGTAGATGTAAGAACAATATATGAGGCACCAATTAGTTTTCACAAAGAAAAATTAGATAATCAAGTTTTGTCCTATTTTAATATTAAAAACAAAAAAACACCTGACCTTACAAAGTGGAAAAATATTACAGCAAAAGTTCTCAACCCAAAACAGGATGTGAATATAGGTATTATAGGTAAATACGTTAATCTCAAAGATGCCTATAAGTCCCTAGATGAAGCTCTAATTCATGGTGGTATATCAAATAATCTAAAAGTTAATTTAAAAAGAATAGATTCAGAAAATTTAAAACCCGAAAATGTAAAACCATTATTAAAAAATGTATCAGGGGTCCTCATACCAGGGGGGTTTGGAAAACGAGGCAGCGAAGGCAAAATTGCTGCCATAAAATATGCAAGATTGAATCGTATACCTTTTTTTGGAATTTGTTTTGGTATGCAAATGGCGATTATTGAGGCAGCTAGAAATTTATTAAATATCAAAAATGCTTCTACCAGTGAGTTTGGAAATAATTGTACTCCAGTTGTTGGGCTACTTGAAGAATGGCAAAAGGGAAAGAAAAAAATTAAAGGAAGCGAGAAAAACTTAGGTGGAACTATGAGATTAGGTTTGTATGACGCTATATTAAAAAATAATTCATTAATATCTAAAATATATTCTGAAAAAAAAATTAAAGAAAGACACAGACATAGGTATGAAGTGAACATAAAATATAAAATCAATTTTGAAAAAAAAGGACTAATTTTTTCTGCTTTATCTCCAGATGGAACACTTCCTGAGATAATTGAATTAAAAAATCACCCGTGGTTTGTTGGTGTTCAATTTCACCCAGAATTTAAGTCAAGACCTTTTACACCCCATCCACTATTTTCTTCATTTATTAAGGCTGCAGCTAATAATAGGAGAAAAAACTAATGCAAAGCAAATTGGTTAAATGTGGTAAACTCAATATTTCAAACACGAAACCATTCACTTTAATTGCAGGTCCTTGTCAATTAGAAAGTGAACAACACGCTTTAGACGTCGCATCTAAGTTAAAAAAAATTACTGACAATCTAGGCTTAGGTTTAATTTATAAAACATCATTTGATAAAGCGAATAGAACAAGTTTGAAAGGAAAAAGAGGGGCTGGTTTAGATAAATCTCTTCCAGTTTTTGACAAAATAAGAAAAGAAGTGGGAATTCCAGTTTTAACAGATGTTCATTCTGTAAGTCAGTGCGAAATTGTTTCTAAACATGTCGATGTTTTACAAATTCCAGCTTTTTTATGTAGACAAACTGATTTATTAATTGCTGCTGCAAAAACTGGAAAAGTTGTAAATATTAAAAAAGGACAGTTCCTAGCTCCATGGGACATGATTAATGTAACTAAAAAAATTTCTGATTCAGGAAATAAAAATATTTTAGTTACAGAGAGAGGTGCAAGTTTTGGTTATAATACTTTAGTATCTGACATGAGATCGTTACCTATTATGGCAAAAAATGGGTACCCAGTAGTTTTTGATGCCACACACTCTGTTCAACAACCTGGAGGAATGGGGGACAAAAGTGGAGGACAAAGAGAATTTGTAGAACATCTTGCCCGAGCTGCTGTAGCAGTTGGAGTTGCGGGAATTTTTATAGAAACACATCCAGATCCTGATAATGCGCCATCAGATGGACCAAATATGGTTCCATTGTCACAAATGTCTGGTCTATTAGAGCAATTAGTTAAAATTGATAAATTAATAAAGAATGTCAAAAATTAAAAATATCAAAGGCCGACAGGTTTTTGATAGCAGAGGAAATCCTACAGTCGAAGCAGAGATTTATACAACAGACGGACATTATTCTTCAGCAATAGTCCCATCAGGTGCATCAACTGGAACTCACGAAGCTTTTGAGTTAAGGGATAAATCAAATGATAATTATTTAGGAAAAAGTGTATTTAAAGCAATAGAAAATATAAATGGACCTATTTCAAAATCTTTATCCAATACTAATGTAGAAGATCAAAATAAAATAGATAAAATTTTAATAGAACTCGATGGAACAGAAAATAAAAAAAAACTTGGCGCTAATGCCATTTTAGCCGTTTCCATTGCTTCATCAAAATTATCAGCTATTGTAAAAAATGTTTCATTATACAAAAGTCTAACAAGTTCCAAAAATTTTAAAATACCAATTCCACTCTTAAACATTATTAATGGAGGAGTTCATGCAAAAAACAATTTAGATATTCAAGAATTTATGATTCGACCAGAAAAAAATAAATCTTTTTCCGAAGCAATGCGAAGAAGTTTTTTAATAATTCAAAATCTAAAAAAAATGCTTGATAATACGAACGTAGGTGACGAAGGAGGTTTTGCTCCAAATTTAAAAGACTCTGAAGAGGCAATTAAATTAATTATTAAAGCTATTGAAAAGTCAGGATTTGTACCTGGTGAAGATATTTCTATTTGTTTAGATGTGGCTGCAAACGAATTAAAAAAACAAAAAACTATTGATTTTTACGCCGAGTTAATAAAAAAATATCCAATTAAATCTATAGAAGATCCTTTCGGAGAAGACGACTGGGATTCCTGGAGTAAATTAACTAATATTGCAAATATTCAAATTGTGGGAGATGATTTATTTGCCACCAATAAGAAAAGGTTAGAAAAGGGAGTAAAGGATAAGTCAGCAAATGCAATATTGGTAAAGCCAAATCAGATTGGCACTGTAAGCGAAACTTTGGAGGTAGTTAATTTGGCACAAAAAAATGGTTTTCAAACTATTATCTCACATAGATCTGGCGACTCAGAAGATGACTTTATTGCTGATTTAGCAGTTGCGACAAATTCATCTCAAATAAAAACTGGATCATTAGCTAGATCTGAGAGGGTTGCTAAATATAATAGGCTTATCAGGATAGAAGAGGAACTTGGAAATTCCGCTAAAATGGCTAAAATCTAGATATGAGATTTTTTGATGTTTTAAAAAAAAGAAAAATACTTTTTTTAAATATTTTTTTATTTTTATATATAGTAACCAACCTTTTCACTGGCGAAAGAGGCCTGATGTCCTATTTTGAAAAAAGGGAGATAGAAAAATATTTAAATGAAAATAAAGCTTCTTTGGCTTTAGAGATTAAAGAAATTGAGAAAAAAAATTTGTTGCTCTCTGAAAACTTAAATTTTGACTTTATTGACATTCTCATTAGGGAAAAATTAAAATTTGGCAATAAAGACGAAGTGATAATTAAATTAAATGACTAAGCCGCGACATCCAGAAAAAGTAAACAAACCTATTAATCCAATTAAAAAGAAACCAAGTTGGATAAGATCTAAAATTTTAGATACAAGAATTTTTTTTAAAACAAAGGAAGTAGTAAACAGAAATAATTTAAATACTGTTTGTCAGGAAGCCAACTGTCCCAACATAACTGAATGCTGGAGCAAGAAACATGCAACCTTTATGATTATGGGTGATACATGTACAAGAGGCTGTGCTTTTTGTGATGTAAAAACTGGAAAACCAAATAAATTAGATCCTTTAGAGCCGTTAAAAATTTCCAAGGCAGTAAAAGAATTAAATCTTAATCATGTTGTAATTACATCAGTAGATCGAGACGATCTTAAAGACGGTGGGGCAAAACATTTTAGAGATGTTGTTTTAGAAACAAAAAAAAACAATCCTAGTACAACTATAGAAGTTTTAACACCAGATTTTCTAAGAAAAGGAAATGCTTTTGAAAAAGTTTTAGAATCTTCACCCGATGTTTTTAACCACAATATAGAAACTGTTCCAAGTCTTTATTTAAAAGTAAGACCTGGATCAAGATATTTTGCATCTATAAAACTATTAGAGTCTGCAAAAAAAATTAAACCAAGTATATTTACTAAATCAGGTTTAATGGTTGGTTTAGGAGAAAGTAAAGATGAAATTTTACAGGTAATGGACGACCTTAGAACTGCAAATGTAGATTTTCTTACTATAGGACAGTACCTGCAGCCGTCGTCCAAACACTATCCTCTTCAAAGATATTATCATCCTCACGAATTTGTTGAGTTAAAAAATATTGCTAAATCAAAAGGCTTTTTATTAGTTGCTTCATCTCCATTAACAAGATCTTCTTACCACGCAGACGAAGATTTTAAGAAATTAAAAAGTTCGAGGGATAAGCAGGTTAAATGCCAAACGCTTCAATAAAAAAATTTATACCCTGTAAAAAAAAAGATCTTATAGAAATGATACTAGATATTGAAAAATATCCAGAATTTGTTCCTTGGTGTTTAGGTGGCAAGATACACAAAAAGGAAGATAGAATTGACATGATTGAAATGGAAGCTGATTTAACAGTAGGAAAAAAGTTTTTAAACCAAACCTATAAAAGCCATGTTACTTATTATAAAGAAAAAGATAAAATCATAGTAAATAATATTGGCGGTCCATTAAAACATCTTAAAAATGAATGGTATATAAAAGAAATTAACAACCAAAGTGAAGTTAATTTTAAAATTGATTTTGAGATAAAAAATATCTTTTACAACATGATTATGAAAAAATCGTTTGACCAAGGTTTAAAAAATATTGCTGATGCTTTTGAAAAAAGAGCTATAGAACTATTTAATAAATAATGTTTACTACTTTGCTTTTTATAATTTTATTTATGTTTATTTGGTTCTATCTGAGAGACTGGATTAATTATTTTAGGACTGGTGATCCAAAAGAAAACGATCAAAATTACTGGATGTTTTCTTATGATTTTAAAGATCATAAGGATTATAAAAAGTACTGGAGCAAAGATGTGCAGTTATTAAATAAAAAAAAAAGAATAAGAAACAAATTAATTTTTCTTTTGTATGTAGATATGATTATTATTTTTATACTTATAAATAGTTTTGCTGCAAAAATGATGATTTTTATATTTAATTAAATAGTATTTAAGATTAATTCCAAAGACTTTCTAACAGCAGCTTTTTGAATATTCAAACGCCCTTTTTTTTTAAAAAAATATCTATTTATATTAACTTTATTGCCCATTTTTATGCCTATATAAACTAATCCTATTGGTTTATTTTTTGAACCACCTTTGGGACCTGCAATTCCAGTAACTGAAATTGAAATATTACTTTTACTGATTTTAATTAAATTGTTAGCCATTGCAAAACAACACTGGATACTTACGGCTCCATGTTTTTTAATAATCTGTTTTGGTACTTTTAGAAGATCAATTTTTGATTGGTTAGAGTAGGTGACTATGCCTACTGTAAAAATTTTAGAAGAACCACTTACTGAAGTGATAGCACTAGAAAGTTTACCGCCCGTACAGGATTCGGCGATAGATAATTTGAGGTTTTTTTTTCTTAGTAATCTTACTATTTTTTCATTTAATTTATTCATTAAAAAAAGAAGGTCTTCCCAACCATGAATAATATAAAACACAAAACTACATAAATTCCAGCTAAAACATCATCTAACAAAATACCAAAAGTATTTTTATATTTTTTATCAACATAATCTATTGGAAAGGGTTTAAGTCCATCAAATAATCTAAACAATAGAAAGAACCAAAAATATATTTGTAATGTTTCAGTTGTTGAATTTGCACTATTAGAATGCGAAAATTCATATAAAATTATAGGAATTGATTGTCCACAAAATTCATCAATTACAATTTCTTGTGGATCATCATTTTTAAAATTTTTTAGGCAGGATTTAATTGCAAAAAAAGAATAAAAGAAAATTAGAATTATTGTTATTGCAACAATTAAAACTGGAATCTTTAAAATAGAAATCAATAAAAATAAAAATAATGTAGTAAATAAAGAAGCCCAGGTACCCCTGTATCTTTCAATTAAATTTCCAAAAACAAAAAGAGTTACAAAATAATAATTTAATTTACTAATCATATTTAATTACTGAAGCCAATACTTCAGTGGCTATAGCTTTCTCTTTACCTATTACACCCAATTTCTCAGTTGTCTTACCTTTAATATTTATTTGATCTTTTGAAATTTCACAAATTTTTGAGATATTATATTTTATTTTATTTTTATATTTTTTAATTTTAGGTGTTTGTGAAATTATATTAATATCTATATTCTTAATAAAGTAATTCTTAAATTTTATTTCATCAATTACTTTTTTTAATAAAATTGTTGATCTCATATTTTTGTATTTTTTATTTTTATCTGAAAACATTTGACCTATATCTCCCATTTTACATGCTCCGAGAATTGCGTCTATTATAGAATGTAATACAGGATCTCCATCTGAATGTCCTAAAGTTCCAAGTTTAGATTTTATTTTTAATCCTCCTAAGTAAAGTTTCCTATTAGGAACAAGTCTATGAACATCGAAACCTATTCCTGATGAAGTTTTTAAGTTCATAAAATTTTTCAGAAAAAGAAGATCTTCTTGGTTGGTAATTTTAAAGTTATTCTTTTCACCATCAACAAATCTAACTCTTTTTAGAGATTGGACTAGAGAAAGGTCATCATCTTTGTAGTTAAATTTATTATTAGAATGCAGATCTAGTATTTCTTTGAATTTAAAAGACTGAGGCGTTTGAGTTGAGAAGAAATTTTCTCTTGGAAGATTTAAAAAAGTTTCTTTGTTTACAAGTTCTTTTAAAGCATCGTGTATTGGTATTTTTGGAACAACGCTGTTTTTTTTTGATGCACTTATAATTTTTTTTATTAATTTAATTGAAAAGTTAGGTCTAGCTGAATCATGTATTAGTACGTTTAAACATTTCATTCTGCTTTTATCAATGTATTTTAAAGCTTTGTTAGTAGACTCTTGTCTTGTTTTTCCTCCGATAATTTTTGAAAAGTTCTTAAGATTTATATCTTTAAAGAATTTATTATGCTTTTTATTAGCAACAACAATAATCTTTTTAATATGTTTTATTTTGCTAAATTTGAATAATGAGTGTTCCAATAGTGTTTTTCCACCTACTTTTACGAAAGGTTTTGGGATTTTCGATTTAAATCTTTTACTGCCACCTGCCGCTAATAAAATTAAGCAAAAACTCATTATATTAATTTACCCTATATTTATGTAAAATGTTAAGAAATTAAAATGTTAAATACTATAAAAAATTTTAAATGGTTTTTTACCATTTCAATCTTAGCTGTTTTATTAGGTGTATTCACTTTTATAACTTTTATAAATCAGAATTTTATTTTTTTAAATGAAAATAATCTTCAATATCTTCTCATATTAGATGTAACGATATTGCTTATTTTTTTAATATTATTAATCCGAGAGACATCTAAACTATTTTTACAGTACAAATCAAAAAAAACTGGATCAAAAACTAGCTTAAGTTATGTATTACAATTTTCACTATTTGCTTTTATACCCTCTCTTGTAGTCGCTATTTTTTCTTTAATATTATTCAATGTTGGATTACAAAAGTACTTTGATCAAAAAATAACCTCAGCAGTCAATAATTCTTATGAGGTTGCAAAAAATTATATTGAAGAAACAAAGAGATCTGTCGAAGCTGATATTTTCTTAGTTGGTATTGATCTTAATAGATATTCGGGAATTTTATTTTCAGATCCTAAAAGAGTTCAAAAAAGTATTAAAACTCAAAAAATTTTAAGGAGATTAGATGAAATTTATTTAATTGATGGTTCAGGAACTATTTTTCTTGGAGAAACAAATAACCCGGAAGACGAATTCGTACTTCCATCAGATGAGGAGTTCGATCTTGCACTGGATGGAAATGCGGTCTCTATAAATGTTTCAGCGGAAAACAAAACAGCCTTCATGTTAAAATTAAATAATTTTATAGATACATATTTATATGTTTCAAAAAATGTTCAGCCACAATTATTACAATATTTGGATGATACAGAACAAGCTGTAAATTTTTATTATACAGTAGAAAATAATAGAACAGGTATTAAAATTACTTTTGCAATAATTTATATTGTCGTTATTTCAATGCTATTATTTTTAAGCGTTGTATTTGCAATTGCTTTTGCTGGAAGATTAACAAAGCCAATTATCAATTTAATATCTGCATCTAAGAGTATTAGCTCTGGTAAATTAGATAGCAAAGTTCCTAATATTGAATCTGATGAAGAAATTAAAATTCTTAATGAAAATTTCAATAACATGATTGAAAGATTAAAAAAGCAACAAGACAAACTCCTAGTTGCTGAGAGATATTCTGCCTGGGAGTCAGTAGCAAGAAAGCTTGCTCATGAAATAAAAAATCCTTTAACACCAATTCAACTCTCAATCGATAGATTGAAGGCAAAATATTCAAACAAATTAAATGATGAAAAAAAAGAATTTAATAATTACCTTGAAACAATAAACAGACAAATTTTTGATATAAAAAAATTAGTTAATGAATTTTCTGATTTTGCTCGAATGCCTTCTCCAATTTTAAAAAAAACAAACATTTTGGAAATAATTAATAGAGCAATTAATTTTTATAAAATATCTGATAAAAATTTAGATTTATCATTAAAAAGTATCTCAAAAGAGAATTGCATTATCAATGGAGACTCCGATCAGCTTTATAGAGTATTTATAAATTTAATAAAAAATTCTCTAGAGGCAATCCAAGAAAAAAAACAAAAATATGCTGATTTACAGGGAAAAATTACTATAGAAATTAACAAAAATAATGAATATATAGTGATCAAAATGCTAGACAACGGTACTGGCTTTGTTGATACTAAAAATATTACCAGGCCTTATTACACGACAAAAAAAGATGGAACAGGACTGGGATTACCAATAGTTACTAAAATTATTAGTGAACATAATGGTGATATTAATTTTGTAAAAAATTCTTTTGGAGCAGAGATAGCAATTTTTCTACCCACTTTTTCATGAAACAAGAAGTATTAGTTATTGATGATAATTTTGATATTCGAAATCTAATTTCGGAAATCTTGAAAGATAAAAATTATAAAGTAAGAGAAGCTGCAAACTATGACCAGGCAGTTTTTGAGATAAGTAAAAAATTACCAGATATTGCTGTTATTGATGTAAAACTCGATAAAGGAGATAAAGACGGCATTGATTTGTTAAAAAAGATTAAAAATATTACAGATCTAGTTCCTGTAATAATGATCTCTGGTCACGCTAATGTAGAAATGGCAGTGGAATCTTTAAAATTAGGGGCATATGAATTTATAACAAAACCTTTTGCTCCAGAACAATTACTCAATTTTATAAGCAGGGGATTAGAGAATATAAGTTTAAAAAAAGAAAATGTCCAACTTGAAAGTAAATCTTTCCACTCTTTTGATCTTATTGGAGAGAGCCCTCATATTTCTAAAATAAAAAAATTAATAACAAAACTTTCATCTGCTGATAGTCGGATATTAATTTATGGACCTACTGGTTCAGGAAAAGAACTTTTAGCAAGAAAAATACATAAAAATTCACAACGAAGCAAAGAACCATTTGTAGTTCTTAATGGCGCTTTACTTCAACCAGATAATTATGAGATTGAACTTTTTGGTTCAGATAATGAAGACGGGACAATAACTTACGGATTTTTAGAAAGAGCTAAGGGTGGAACGCTTCTTATTGATGAAGTTTCAGAAATACCTTTAGATACTCAAGCAAAAATTTTAAGAGTTTTGATGGATCAAAAATTTAAAAGATTAAATGGAAAAGAAAACATTTATGTTAATGTAAGAATAATTTCCTCGACCTCTAAAGATTTAAAAAATGAGGTTGATTTGGGGAATTTTAGAGAAGATTTATATCATAGACTTAATGTCGTACCTGTAGAGATACCCGCTTTAAAATCCCGTACAGCAGATATACCTTCATTAATAAAATACTTTCAAAAGAAAATTTCTGAGATTAATGGTATCCCAGAAGTTCAAATTAATGTTTCTGATGAATTGTTATACAGTTATCAGTGGCCAGGAAATGTAAGAGAACTGAGAAATTTAGTTGAAAGGGTATCAATATTGTCCCAAAATGAGAATAAGTCTAACGTTGGACGTTTATTGCATGAAATTTTAAGTAAAAACTCATCCGAAAGTATTGATGACACTAAAACTGCTATGTCCTACCCATTAAAACAGGCTAGAGAGAATTTTGAAAAAAATTACTTACTCACTCAACTTAGAAAAAACAAGGGTAATATATCTAAAACAGCAGAATTCATTGGAATGGAAAGGTCCGCTCTACATAGAAAACTTAAATCTTTAGGTATAAAAGGTATTAATTAACAATGAATATTATAATCTGTGGCGCCGGTATGGTTGGCTTTTCAATAAGTAAGCAGTTACAGGCACAAGGACACTCTGTAACCGTTATAGACCAATCATCTGAAGATATAAAAAAAATAAACGAAACCCAAGATGTTAAAGGAATTGTTGGTAGAGCAACTCTACCTTCAGTTTTGGAAAATGCAGGGGCAAAAGATGCTGATATGATAATTGCTGTTACAAGAAATGATGAAATTAATATGATTGTTTGTCAGATAGCAAGCTCATTATTTAATATATCTAAAAAAATTGCACGAATTAGATCTCAGGAGTTTTTAGAGGGAAAATGGAGTAAATTATATAGTAAATCCAATATACCTATAGATGTTATTATTTCGCCAGAGCGTGAAGTTGCTCAATCTTTGTATAGAAAACTTGAGGCACCTGGTGCTTTGGACAATGTTCCATTTGTAAAAGACAAAGTTAAATTATTGGAAATTCTTGTAGAAAAAAAATGTCCAATAGCTAACATTCCGTTAAAAGACTTAACAAAAAAGTTTCCTGAATTTAAAGCATATATTTTTGGAGCTGAAAGAAAAGAATCATTTGTTTTTTTTAAAAAAAATGACCAGATGAAAGTTGGAGATAAAGTTTACGTTGTTGTTAGCACTGATCAAATAAATAAACTTTTATCTGCATTTGGTCATGATGAAAAAATAGCAAAAAAAATCTTAATAATTGGTGGAGGGAATATTGGACTTCATTTAGCAAAACTTCTTGAAACTACAGAGGGACTAAGAACTAAAATTATAGAAAAAAGCAAAATCCGAGCGGAACAAATTGCGGGAGAACTTTCATCATCGATAGTTATATGCGGAGATCCACTTGATGAAAAAATTCTTAAAGAGGCAAATATTGAAGAAGCCGAAACAGTTTTTGCTTTAACAGACGATGATGAGGATAATATAATGGCTTGTGTATTAGCTGAAAAATATACTCCTTCAAAAAGGACTATCGCAATAATTAACAAGCATAATTATAATATTCTTCAAGATTCGTTAAAAATTGACGATTTAGTTGATCCACGGATGACTACAGTTTCAACTATAATGAAACATGTTCATATGGGAACTATAGATACAGTTTATTCATTGTTGGATGGTCAATATGAATTCCTTGAAGCTAAAATTTTAGAGTCATCAGAGCTTGTCAATAAATCTATAAAGGACTCAGATTTACCTGAGGAAGTGAGAATAGGAGCTATTGTAAGAAAAAATAAAATTTTGATGCCTAAGTCAAGTTTTGTTTTTGAAAAAGACGATATAGTAGTAATTCTTTCTAAAAGGGAACAATTAAAAGAAGTTGAAAACATTTTCAGAGTCACTTCATAAAAATGAAAACAAAAACCTGCTTGTATTTTCTAGGTCTTAGCTGTTTTCCTATCAGCATAATGGCTTTAGTAAATATATTTTATTCTTTTTATTTTGATTATTTACTAAATGTAGAATCTTATATTTTGGTTTTATTACTATCTGCTTTTATAGGTTTTTTTTTATATAAAATAGGAAATAAAGATAAAGATGCAATAACCATCTATGAACAACTTTTATTAATTTTTTTAATTTATTTTTTGTTATCTTTTTTAATTTTAATACCTTTTTATTTTAGTGCATATAATGTTTCATTTATTAATTCCTATTTTGAAGCTATATCAGGATTAACAGGAACAGGTTTTACCATTTTTAATAAAATTCAGAATTTAGATGATCCTTTAATTTTATGGAGATCTTCATCACAATGGGTTGGTGGATTCTATTTCTTAATATTTCTTGTGTTAATTTTTTCAAACAAACAGATTAATTTTAAAATGATTGATATTTCTTTTAATCTAGAAAAAAAAATAAATTTTTCTTCAAACTTGATGCCAGTTGCGAATAGGATTTTTTTGATCTATCTTTGCTTAACACTATTAATTTTTTTACTATTTCAAATATCAGGAATTAGACTTTTTGATAGTTTAAATTTAACTATGACAGCTATTTCTTCTGGTGGATTTATTCCTACTGATTCTTTGAATAATATTATAAAAAATAATTTTCAAACAGCAGTTCTATGTTTTGCTTTTTTCTTATCAATTTTTAATTTTTATCTTTTTTATAACATAATTCTAAAAAGAAATAATCTTAGGGAGCATAGAGAGGATATCTATTTATTTTTGTTAGCAATTATTTTTTCAATGATTTTTTATTTGTCAAATGACCTAGGTTTAATGACTGTATTAGTTACTGTTTTAAGTAGCATGAGTAACTCAGGAATTAGCAATATTGAAATACCTGGTAACTTTGCCTTGTTTTTTATTATTTTGGCATTACTTGGTGGATCAGTTCTATCAACAACCTCAGGTCTTAAATTTTTAAGAATTTATATTTTAATAAAAGCTTTTTTCATGGAAATTTATAAACTTGTTAAACCAAATGTTATGTTAAGTACCAAAATAATGTTTTCTCAAAAAAAAATTAATAATGAAAATATTAAAATATCTTTTTTAATTTTTATTTTATTCTTTCTAAGTTTATTTATTTTAAGTAGTATTTTATTAGTTGATATATTAGATTTTGAAAATTCCTTTAAATTATCAATTCTTACTCTCACAAACACTGTTGCATCAAGTATTTATGGAATGGAGAAGATAGATTTTACTAATTTATTCACATTTACAAAAATTTCACTTATTATCTTTATGGTTGTTGCAAAAGTAGAATTACTTGCTGTTTTTATTTTAGTTCGAAAGGTTTTTTTTAAAAATTAATTATGAGTAAAATATTGATTATAGGTGCTGGGGCAATGGGATCGGCATTTACATTTCCATGTATTGACAATAAACACGTTATTACCCTTGTTGGATCTCCATTAGAAAATGATCAAATCGAAATTTTAAGTAAAGATAAATTTCATACACATCTTAATTGTAAACTTTCAAATAAAATAAAATTTTTAAAAGCTGATAAACTAAAAGAGCAAATAAAAAATAACTTTGATCTTGTGGTGGTAGGCGTAAATTCTAAAGGTATTAATTGGATTTCAAATGAACTAAATTCAGTAGACATAAAATCACCAATACTTTTACTAACCAAAGGTTTATCAGTCAAAAATGACAAGTTTGAAATATTAACCAATTTATTTAAAAGCACTAATATCACCGCAGTTGCTGGTCCATGTTTGGCCAAAGATTTATCTAAAAGAAATAAAACAGGTGTTATTTTCACTAATAAAAATATTTCATCAGCAGAAAAGATAGGAAATTTAGTTAAAACTGATTACTATTTTATGGACTATTCTGATGATTTAATCGGAGTAGAAATATGTGCTGCAATTAAAAATCTTTATTCAATGGTAATCGGTTCATCAAGAGATCTTAATACCGCTGCTATACTTATGCAAAAATCTGTTAATGAAATGGGAAACTTTATTAAATTATTTGGTGGAGCTGAAAAAACAGTTTATGGCCTAGCTGGTTTAGGAGATCTTTACGTAAGTATAGCGGGCGGAAGAAATAGAAAAATGGGTCAGTACCTTGGTGAAGGCTACTCTTATTCTGAAGCTAAATCAAAATTTATGAAAAATGATACTATCGAAGGAGCAGAATTAGCTTTTGAAATTGGACCAAAAATTTTAAAAGATATAACTAAAAAAGATTTTCCTATTATGTATTCACTAATTGAATCTCTTATCAAAGATAAAAAATTTGTTATTAACTTTTTATAAAGAGTTTATTTATAGTGACAAATATCATAATTTGGATACAAAGATCTTATAAAAAATTATAATGGTAAAAATTGGAATTAATGGCTTTGGTAGGATTGGAAGACTAATTCTAAGGGCTCTATTAGAGAACTACAAAGATAAAATTCAAGTTGTTGGTATTAATGATCTTGGCTCTATTGATACTAACGCGCATTTAATAAAATACGATAGTACACATGGAACTCTGCCACATGATGTGAGTACGTCTAAAGATGGTTTTAAAATTTTAAATCAGAATATTAAAGTTTTTGCTGAGAGAGATCCAGTAAATATACCATGGGGAAAATTAGGAGCAGATGTTGTCTTGGAGTGTACAGGATTATTTTTAAATAAGGAAACTGCTGGCAAGCATTTAAAAGCAGGAGGAAAAAAAGTTATAATTTCTGCACCAGCCAAAGATGTCGATTTTACAATTGTTCAAGGTGTAAATAGTAAAGATCTAAAAAAAGATCACAGCATTATTTCAAACGGTTCGTGTACAACTAATTGTCTGGCACCTGTTGCTATGGTTTTTGAAAACAATTTCGGCATTGAATATGGATACATGACTACTATACACAGCTATACCGGTGACCAAAAATTATTAGACACACTTCATAAAGATTTAAGAAGAGCAAGATCTACAGAAGGAGCGATGATACCAACATCAACAGGAGCGGCTAAAGCATTAAGCTTGGTGTTACCTAGTTTAAAAGGAAAGCTAGACGGAACTGCGATTAGAGTTCCAACTCCCAATGTTTCGTTAATTGATTTTACAGTTGTCACAAAAAAAGAAGTTTCAGTTGATACAATTAATGATGCCATGACAAAAGCATCTCAAAATAGTTTGAAAGGTATACTCGGAATAAATAAAAAACCTCTTGTTTCAAAAGACTTCAATCATGATCCACATAGTTCAATTTTTGACGTGACTCAAACACAAGTAATCAAAGGTAAATTTAGTAGAGTATTATCTTGGTATGATAACGAATGGGGTTTCTCTAATAGGATGTGTGATACTTCTATTCAAATATCGAAACTAATTTAATTTAAGAACACTTTTTAAGTGATGAAGAGATATCTCGGATAAGATTGAAGTAAAGTTCCTTGCCATTATCTAAGTTTGCACCCAAAGGATCTAAAACACCAACTTTCACTTTAGTACCTTTGGCAATTGATTTTATGATATTCGGATTAAATTGCGGCTCTGAAAATAAACATTTTACATTTTCATGTTCTATAATCTCTTTTATTTCAGAGATTTGCTTAGCGCCAGGCGCAACATCAGTATTTAGAGTTAAAGCTCCTAAAGCACTTACATTAAATTCTTTTTCGAAATATTGATATGCATCATGAAAAACAATGTAACTAATCCCTCTTTTCATTTCCTTTTTTGTTTGTTTTATTAATTTCTCAATATCTTCGATAGCATTCTTTGAATTTTTTCTATAAGCAACAGCATTTTGAGGGTCTATAGCAGCCAATTGGTTAGCAATTTCTTCAACCATTACTTCAGCATTGTGTGGGTCTAACCAAATATGAGGATCATATTCTCCGTGGGCATGTCCATGATCATCGTGTTTTTCTTTTTTCCCATGTCCATGATCGTCGTGTTTTTCTTTTTTCCCATGTCCATGATCGTCGTGTTTTTCT
>MDTE01138030.1_pt1 | contig 16070 bp, 8 predicted proteins | sample 811231 | NCBI WGS metagenome assembly MDTE01 (sample SAMN05326651, study PRJNA326480) | marine metagenome | isolation source: seawater | place: Indian Ocean: Red Sea | collected 2010
ATCCAAAGCGCGCTCAAGACCAAGCATCTGCAAGCGCAACTTCTCCAACGCTCATCCGATCTTCGCCGGTTGGTGCAAACGATCGGGGAAGGAATTGTCGTCACGGGACCCGACGCGCGAATTCGATATACCAACGCCGCCGCCGCACGCCTCCTTGGCGCCGCTACCGAAGCCCTGCTCGGCACCCGAATCCCGCTCCGGGCACCGCTGACGAGGGGCCGCTACAGCGACATCGACCTCGCGCAGGGCAATGGCACGAAAACGCTCGTTGACGTCAAGGTGACCCCCATCCAGTGGCAAGGCGACTCGTGTTTCATGATCAGCCTTCATGATATTTCCGACCGGACGAAGCGCGAGGCCGAACGGATAAGTTCGGAGCGGACCTCGCTTCACCAAGAAAAGATCGAAAGCCTAGGTCACTTTGCCGACAAGATCACCCATGATTTCAACAACTTCCTCGCCGGGATCATGGGACACTCTGAAGTCCTCGGCCTCGAGCTTCCGGAGACCGCTACAGCGGCCAGATCTCTCGAACTCATCAAACAATCCTCACGCAACGCGGCGAGCCTTTGCGAGCAATTGCAAGCCTGCGCCGGGAACGGCGCCTTCACTCCCTCGCCCCATGAATTAAACCAACTGATCCGAGACCACACCTCGTCGATTCAATCCTCCGCCACTGGAAACATTCGTCTGGTCTTTGAGCTTGATGATTCCATTCCCACGGTGATGGCCGACGCCGATCAACTGGCCGAGATCATGATGAACCTGGTCATCAACGCGGAGGAGGCAATCGAGGCACAGCAAGGAACGATCACCATCCGAACCTGTCGCATCCCCTCGAGTCAAATCGAGCTCCGTTACGCCATCACGGCACCGAAATCGCCGAAAGACAGCTACGCCTGCCTCCAGGTCCAAGATACCGGTTGCGGCATGACACCGGAGATCTTGAACCGGATCTTCGAGCCTTTTTATTCCACCAAAGAGGGCTCTCAAGGCCTGGGCCTATCAAAGGTCCATGGAGTCGTTCAGGGTCACCGCGGCATTCTCACCGTCGATTCCATTCCAGAGCAGGGAACGACCGTTTCCATCTATCTTGAGGAAACCTCCGCTCCCCCGACGAAAACCGAGGGGCCCCTTGATTCGAGCGACCAATTGCCACAGCACGTCTTGGTTGTCGACGATCAGCGTCATGTCAGGGAAGTCGCGACCCGGATGCTGGAACACCTCGGATGCCGCGTCAGCATCGCCCGCTCCGGTTCCGAGGCCCTGACCATGATCAACGACTCCCCCGATTCCTATCGAATAGTGCTTCTCGATTTGTCGATGCCGATTCAATCCGGCCCATCCACTCTCCGAAAAATTCGCGACCTCGATCCCAACATCAAAGTCATCATGATGAGCGGCTTTGAAGTCAGTTATACCTCCGAGCTTCTCGGCGAGCTCAAACCGGATGGATATCTGAGAAAGCCTTTTGAGATGGAGACCCTCAGCAACCAGCTTCGTTCCCTGGCGAGCAACCGCCGTTGAGGGCTAGGCCTAGCCATTATCCAGCCCCGAAACAAGCGGCGACTGCTCCCAAACCATAGGGAAGGATCCGGACGATCTCGGCAGGGGTTCTTGCTTTACAATCGGAAGGAGCCGTTTTTAGGTCTTAGACAGAAGCATGAAACTCATTCTCACCACGTTTGTTGGCCTGATCACCTATGGTCTCATGGAGGCCTCGACCCAATCCTTGGACCACTTAGTTTTTGATCCCAAGCCCGGCACCGCTAACGGAAAACACATTGTCTTGATTTCTGGAGACGAGGAATACCGTTCCGAGGAATCATGCCCCATGCTGGCGAAAATCCTCAGTCAGCGCCACGGTTTCCGATGCACCGTTCTCTTCTCGATCGACCCCGAAACCGGCTGCATCGATCCAAACCAAATCTCAAACATCCCCCAGACGGCACAATTGGCCGACGCCGATCTGATGATCATTGGGACTCGTTGGCGCAAGCTTCCCGGCAAACAGCTTCAACCCATTCTCGACTATTTGAACGCCGCCAAGCCACTCATCGCCTTTCGCACAGCCACCCACGCCTTTAATAACAACGATCGCTATGGAGGTTACGACTGGCAGAACTTCGGCAAGAGTGTGGTCGGGGAGAACTGGCTCAGCCACCATGGTCGCCACAAGATTGAGGGAGGACGCGGGGTCATCGTGGATAAACACGCCGATCATCCCATCCTCAATGGCGTCTCCGATATCTTTACTCCATCGGACATCTACGGCATCGAATATCTGAACCAAGCGGAGGCGGTGGTCTTGCTGCGGGGCGCCGTAACCGAGACGCTCGATCCCGCCTCCTTGCCCCTGACCAACGAGAAGAATGACCCGATGATGCCGTTGGCCTGGCTCAAGACCTATCCCACTCCCGATGGACAGAACACTGGGCACTGCTTTGCCACCACCGCCGGGGCCGCCGTGGATCTTCGCTGGGAAGATCTCCGAAGGTTATTCGTCAATGCCTGTTATCATCTCACCGGCCAAACCGTGCCCGCGAGAGCGGACGTGACGCCGATTGATCCCTTTGAGCCCTCATTCTACGGATTCATGGAGAAGGAGTATTTCATCCGTCGGCAACTTAGGCCATCCGACTTCGCGCTCGGCTCATCGGCCAAGTCGATTCTGCCTGAAGCGGACGTCGCCGCCTTGGAGCGCCAACGAGCGGCTTCGCATCCCCCGATTCCGCCCCCCGCCAAAGCCGAACGGATTGTGCTGCTTGGAAACGGACTGGGAGAGCGCATGATCCACTACGGCTTCTTGGAGACCGAGCTCCAACTCCGATTTCCCGAGCATCAACTGATCATCCGCAACCTTTGCCGCCCTGGCGACACCCCTGGTTTTAGACCCCATCCCTCCCGGAAATCTCAATGGGCCTTCCCCGGCGCAGAGACCTTTCGCCCCCAAAACAAAATCCACAGCGGTGTGGGTCACTTCCCGGAGCCCGATGAATGGCTCACCCTTCTCAAGGCAGACACGCTCATCGGGTTTTTTGGGTTCAACGAATCCTTTGACGGACCCGAAGGGATCGAATCCTTCAAAGGGGAATTAAGCGCCTTTGTCGAGCACACCCAAAAACAGACCTACAACGGTCAATCGGCACCCAAATTGATCTTGGTCTCACCCATCGCCTTTCAAGATTTGAGCGCCCAATCCGATCTCCCTGACGGCGTCAAAGAAAATGCCAATCTGGCACTCTATTCCGGCGTGATTCAGGAAGTCGCCAGCAAGCACGGCGTCCCCTTCATCGATCTCTTCGCCGCCACCACAAGCTGGTTCGCATCAGACCAAAAACAATGGACCGTCAATGGAGCCCATCTGACCGAGGCCGGCTATCGCAGGCTCGCCCCAGAATTGGTGAATGCGATCTATGGCGTGATCAATCCAGGACCCACCCCCCACCGCGCGGCTGTCCGCAGGGCGGTCAACGAGAAGAACTGGATCTGGTTCAACGACTATCAAATGTTGAACGGCGTCCACTCATACGGTCGACGATGGAAACCCTTCGGCAACGTCAATTATCCTGAGGAAATCGAGAAACTTCGAGAGATGACAACGCTGAGGGATGAAGCCATTTGGGCCGCCATTGACGGAAAGCACTATGACCTGACGGCCGCCGATTTGACGACCCGCAAACTATCGAAAGTGGAAACCAACGCTGAAGAACGTCGGCAAAACTATTACCAATATGGCGAGGACGCCCTTGCGGCAATCACGGTTGCAGACGGTTACCACATCGAATTGTTTGCATCGGAGAGAGAATTCCCGGATCTTGCCAATCCCTGCCAGCTCTCGTTTGACAATCAAGGACGGCTCTGGGTCTCCACCATGCCCAGTTACCCCCATTTCCGTCCCGGAGACCCTCGGCCCAACGACAAACTCCTCATCCTCGAGGATACCAACAACGATGGAAAGGCTGACCGATCCACCGTCTTTGCCGACCACCTCCATGTTCCCGTGGGATTCGAGTTTGCCCCTGAAGGCGTCTACGTCTCCCAATCGCCCAACTTGATTCTCCTCCGCGATACCGACCAAGACGGCGTTGCCGATTCCCGGGACATCATCCTCACCGGATTCGATTCCCACGACACGCACCACGCCATCAGCGCCTTCTGCGCCGATCCGTCGGGTGCATTCATGATGTGTGAAGGGGTTTTCCATCACACCAATGTCGAGACGGCCTATGGCCCGGTTCGCGGCGTGAACGGCGGTTTCTTTCGCTTCAGTCCCCAGCGCCAACGACTCGAGCGAACCGTTCAAACCAATATTCCCAATCCATGGGGCGTTGCCTTTGATCAGTGGGGTCAAGATTTTTTCCTCATCACTTCGGGAACGGACATGCACTGGATGCTCCCCGTCGAGCTCAAGGCGAAATACGGGGTCTCGACCAAAGGTACGGCAAATCTGATCGAGCGAGACCATCGTGTCCGTCCCACATCGGGGCTCGAATTCGTTTCAAGCCGCCACTTTCCAGATGACGTTCAAGACGATTTCATCCTCAACAACAGCATCGGCTTCCTCGGCGCTAAACAACATACCCTCGAGGACGAGGGAACGGGCTATGTGAGCCGGCACCGCCAGGATCTCTTCACCTCCTCCGATCCCAACTTCCGTCCGGTCGATCTCGAGTTCGCCCCGGATGGATCCCTTTATGTGGTGGACTGGCATAATCAACTCATCGGGCACATGCAGCATTCGGCAAGAGATCCGCTGCGGGACCACGCACACGGCCGCATTTACCGGATCACCGTTCCGGAGCGTCCACTGGTGGAACCGGCCAAGATCGCCGGGGCATCGATCGCCACCCTTTTGGACAATCTTCAACTCCCCGAGTATCGGACCCGTTATCGTTCGAGGCGGGAGTTGAGAGCCCATTCCGCGGATCAGGTCGTCCCTGCCGTGCGACGTTGGGTCAACCGGCTGGACCGTTCCAGTTCGGACTATGAACGCCTGCTCCTGGAAGGGCTCTGGGTCACTTGGGGAGCCAACCGCATCGATACCGACCTGTTGCGCAATCTCCTGCAAGCCAAGTCCTTCAAGGTTCGAGCCGCAGCCGTCCGGGTCTTGCGCTACAATCTTGCCCATTTCAGTGATCATCTCGGGCTCCTCAAAACCGCAGCGCAAGATCCGGAGGGACGCGTCCGCCTCGAGGCCCTCATCGCAGCCTCCTGGGTCGATCATCACGATTCCCTTGGGATCGTCGATCTCGTCGGGTCGCAACCGATCGATCAATGGACGAAAAACGCCTTTGAGACGATTAAATCCAACCTGACCGGAACGGAACCTGAACTCGAGGTCAGCGCCAACCCCATTCCCTCCCATCTCCCCCCAAATGCAAGAGGACTCTTTCGCTTGGGGGCTGAAATCTATCAACGCGACGGCCATTGCGTCACCTGCCATCAAGCCAATGGTCAAGGTCTCCCCGCCGCAGGCTTTCCTCCCCTCGACGGAACTCGTTGGGTCAATGGAGATCAGGAGCGATTGATCAAACTGACCCTCAATGGCCTTCACGGCCCGATTGAAGTAAAGGGCAAACAATACCCTGGCTTTGTTCCGATGACGCAATTCCGGGGACTTCTCAACGACGAGGAGCTGGCAGCCGTTCTCACCTACGTCCGGAATGCCTTCGGCAATCAGTCTTCGGCGATTACGGCCCCTCAAGTCAAATCCGTTCGGGACGCGACAGCTGGGAAAGCTGGGTTCTGGTCTCCCGCCGAGCTCGATAGATTGCATCCGGAGGCCGAATAGGAAATAGGACTCTCTGGCCTGAACCTTGTGAGATCAACCTGACCTTACCCAGCTGAGAGTTGCTGATAAACCGCGAGGGTCCGGCGGGCGTTGGTCTGCCAACTCTGTTCCCTCCGGTATCGTTCGAAATCGAACTCACCAGATCGTGAAAGGGTCGAGGACAACTTCCTCAACTCGCTTGCGATGGCCTCGGCCGTATCACCGGCACAGACCCGGCCAATCCGATACTCCTCGACCGTCTAGGCCAGGGTGGGTGCAGGCGTCACGAGAACGGGCAGGTCGAAGTGGGCCGCGACGTTGAGCACGCCACTCTGTGAGGTAAAGTCAGACCGATAGGTTAAGCAGCCAAAATCGGCAAGCTGGTATAAGTCGCCGACCTCGTTTTCGTCGATGAAGCGGTTGACGATGAGCACATCCTGAGTCAATTGGAGGGATTCGATCAAACTTCGAAAGACCGATTCCGACTCTTGGCCACGTTCAGCCATTCGCCCCGCGATCACGAGAAAGGGACGGTTCACCCGCAGCATTGAAAGCGCCTCCAACAATGCCGGCAAATTCTTATCGGCCCGAATCATACCGAAATGGAGACCAACCGTTCGGTCTGGCGCAATTCCCCATTTCGCTCTCATCGCATGACGATCACTGTTTGAAGGTGGGTAAGCATAGACACCATGAGGCACCTTGTGGATGCGACCTGATGCACCAGGGGCATACTCAAGGAGATCAGAAAGCTGCTTTTCGCTATGAACAAACAGCGCGTCCGCATCCTCGTAGAAACAGCGGAGCCACCGGCTCTCCCATCGACGGTTCAAAATCTTTCCCGCTCGACGAACATCGTGAACGGTCGCGACCACCTTATGGGATGGACGATGAATCTGATTCCGCCAAAAGCGATAGGTGAGATGATTGATATTCGAAAAATGGACCACATCACACTCCTGATCGCGGAGATACCCCACGAAGCGCCGCGGATTCCTCCACTGCCCCATGAGAAACTTCGCTTTCCTCACGAGAGGGTTCTTCGCTCCGATCGGGGCAAGGCCCGACCACACCCGATAATCGGCCTCGGCTAAGTGGTGGTATTCCGGCGAACAGACCAGCTCGACATCAACCTCGGAATGCCGGTTCAGCTCCGAGGCCAGCAAATGAGTATACCGCCCAATCCCGCCACCGGGAAAAAACTGGTAAAATAGAACTCTAAGCATTGGCTGCTTCCTCTCACTCTCCCCGCTCTCGGTAAAGGGCCAATAAGCGTTCCAGGTGTTTCTCACGGCCAAATTCCCTCCGCACCTTCTCCATCCCTGCGAGCCCCATGCGCTTCCGCAGTTCGGAATCATCAAGCAGCACTTTGACCCGATTGCTCATGGCCGCCGTATCGTTTCGTCCGACCAAGTATCCCGTCTTTTCGTCTTCCAGCCAATCCCTCACACCACCGACATTGAACCCGACGACGGGCACTCCCCGTGCCATCGCTTCGATTCCCACGATCCCGAAGGGTTCCGCCCAGAGAGACGGGAAAATCACAGCGGTCGCCGCCTGAACGAGATCGGCGACCCCCTTTCGATCCCTCCAACCGCTCATCTCGATCCGATTCAGGCAACCCCGCTGATCAGCCTCGTCGCGGATCAATCGGCGCATGGCATCATCAGGATCTCCTACAATCGTTCCCCGCACGTTTTTCGGCAAGCGGCTGACCACATCGATGAAGGGCAGGATTCCTTTGGCTTCACGGACTCGTCCCACAAAAAGAACGCTCGGGGAAGAAGTGGCCGACGGCGGGCTTGTTCCCACCTCGACCGGAGAAAAGTAGTGGAGGACCTCAAGGTGTTCTTGAGGGCCGATGCTTTGAACGAAGCGACTGGCAACATAGTGACTGTTTGCCAGGATCCGCGTAAACCGGGACGCGTTCCTCCTGATGTATTGGACTCGCGAATAAAAGGCCCACCCCGCCGGCATCCGGATCGTTTGACACCCTCTGACAAAACCGATTGGAAAGCACAGGGCGGAGCACCCTCGGGAACAGATCCCCCCCCCGGCGGTAATAGAGCCCAGAGGAAGGGCAGAGGTAGCGGTAGTCGTGAAGATGAAGGATCGTCGGTCCGTAATCCAAACATGATTCCAAGGTTCCCGAATTGAAGACGCCGTGGACATGGCAAACGTCCGGTCGATACGACTGCAGGACGGCATCCATTTCCGTGCGGCCCTGCCGATGGCGTCCCCATGACACCGACGAGATCGATGGCACATGAAAACTCGGAGAATGGGCCTCGGAATCACCACTGCCGAACGCGAATCCGACCTCAAGCCCCCGCCCCCGAAGAGAACGGATCAGGGATAAGGCGTAAACCTCAACGCCTCCCTTATAGGCAAGGTGGTCGTTGATATGAAGCACTCTCATGCCAAGGTGGCTCAAGCCACATTCTAATCAAATCGACGACCGCAACCGGGTCTTCCTGTCGCCTCAATCCGGCGAAGACAAGATCGCCAGGAGGGCGGCATGAGTCACCGGGAAACGTCGACAGTGTTTGAGCGGTTTGGTGGAGCCGAGGGGAGTCGAACCCCTGACCCCCACAATGCCATTGTGGTGCTCTACCAACTGAGCTACGACCCCAAAACCGTGTCAGGGCGGGGAGTCTCTCATTCGTCGCTCAGAATTGTCAAAGGATAAATCGCCCCATAAAAGAGACCTTTCTGCTATCTCGACTCACGCGTCCTCAGGCTCACTTTCAAAAAAGAAACTGGAGCGTGGCTGGAGAGTTCGCTAAGCTCTCAATGATCTCACCGTCGCCACATACCCGAACCCTGAACTCTTTGGCATGAAAGCATCATTCGCCCCCTGCTTACTCTCTCTGTCTATCATCTCTTTGCACGCTGCCGCTCCCTACACCAAGACGCTGACCAGCGTCAGCCAGAACATCCAGACGACCCACTGGCACCTGGATCATCAGGATCTGTCCCTGCAGACCTCGGAAAAATGGTCCGTCCGACACCGCGTGCTCCATGGTGGCAAGCAAGAGGGAGTTGAGTTGATCGAGGTGGACAACGGCAAGCTTCGGTTCAGCGTCACCCCCACCCGCGGCATGAGTGTGTTCGAGGTGGAAACGGATCACGTTCGACTGGGCTGGCAATCCCCGGTCAAGGAGATGGTCCACCCTCGCCACATGAACCTTCAAAGTCGAGGGGGACTGGGATGGTTGGAGGGCTTCAATGAATGGATGGTTCGCTGCGGTCTCGAGTCAGCAGGTCACCCCGGTCAGGACAAATTCATCAACAACGTTGGCGACGAGGCGACCATGGATTTGACGCTTCACGGAAAAATCGGAAACATTCCCGCCTCGGAAGTCCAGGTAATCGTTGAACGGCAGGCCCCTTATCGAATTCGAATTCGGGGTCGCGTCGATGAGCGAATGTTTTATGGCCCCCAACTCGAATTGTGGACGGAACTCTCCACGACCATGGGGAGCTCCACCTTCCAAATCCAGGATTCGCTGACCAATCACGGCGGAAGCGAACAGGAGTTTCAGGTCCTCTATCATGGCAATTACGGTCCCGGGCTTCTTGAGGAAGGCAGCCAACTCGTCGCTCCCATCGAGCGGGTCAGTCCCTTCAACGCCCATGCGGCCCAATCAATTCAAACCCACGAGACCTATGGCCCCCCGACTTCCGGATTCATCGAACAAGTCTATTGTATTCGTCCCTATGCCGACCCACTGGGTAAAACCACCCTTCTCCTCCACAACGCTGGGGGTGACCGAGGCGTGAGCATGACCTACTCCCTCAAGGATCTCCCCTATCTCACCCAGTGGAAGAATTCGGCCGATCTCAAATCAGGTTATGTGACAGGAATCGAGCCCGGCACGGGTTTCCCTTACAACCGGCGTGTCGAACGACACTATGGCCGAGTTCCCAAGTTGAAGTCGGGTGAAACCAGAAGTTTTTCCCTTCGATTTACCATCCTCGAGAACTCAGAAAAGGTGGATGAGGCAAAACAGACGGTGGAAGCCATCCTCGGAGGACGCCCCACCACGAAACAAGAGGAACCGGAGGCCGATCTGAGCCAATTCCAATAGCCCAGCAGGAGGATCATCGCATGAAACATTCCATGACTCGTCGCACCTTCATCAGGGATTCGGCCAAGGTGACGGCTGCCGCTTCGGCTCTCAAGGCACCGTTTTTGGGGCGGGCCCAGTCATCACCGAGCAACCGGATTGTCGTCGGGGTGATGGGTTTGGGCCGGGGCATGGCGCATATCAACAACTCCCTTGCCCTTGCCGATGTGGAGGTTGGAGCAGTCTGTGATGTCGACCAAACGCGGATCGACCGGGCCCTCGCCGCTGTCCGCAAGGCTGGATCGGACAAAACAAAGGGAGTCCAGGATTTCCGCCGACTGCTCGACAACAAGCACATCGATGTCATCATGATCGCGACCTGCAATCACTGGCATGCCCCAGCCACCATTCTCGCCTGCTCGGCCGGGAAACATGTCTATGTCGAGAAACCCGGTAGTCATAATCCTCATGAGGGAGAAATGATGGTGGCCGCTGCTCGGAAGAATAACCGCGTGGTGCAAATGGGGAACCAGCGACGCAGTTGGCCGGCGATCATCGAGGCGATCACGCGGGTCAAGAGCGGGGATATCGGCAAGGTGACCTACGCCCGTTGCTGGTATAACAATGCCCGGGGATCCATCGGCAAAGGAAAACCCGCTCCCATTCCCGCTCATCTCGATTACAACATCTGGCAGGGCCCCGCTCCCGAACGTCCCTACAAGGACAATCTGGTTCACTACAACTGGCATTGGCATTGGCATTGGGGTAACGGCGAACTGGGCAACAATGGCATTCATGCCCTTGATCTTTGCCGCTGGGGATTGGATGTGGACTACCCGTTGCGGGTCACCTACAACGGCGGCCGGTTCCATTTCGATGACGATCAGGAAACCCCGGATACCGGCACTGCTGTGTTTGATTTCGGCGACAAAGGAGCCTCATGGGAATGCAGCAGTTGCCTTCCCCGCAGAGATGAATCACTTGATTTTGTCAGGTTTTACGGCACCAAAGGGACGCTCGGGATCGCCGGATCGGGATACCGCATTTACGACCTCACTGGAAAGGAAACCGAAACCGTCAAGGGCGAAGGCGGCGACCGCTCCCACATGGCCAACTTCTTCGATTGTGTCCGTTCCGGAAAAACCCCCAATTCAGAAATCGAGATTGGCCAAAAGAGCACTCTCATGTGTCACCTGGGCAATATCGCTTACCGAACCGGATCGATGGTTCACTTTGATCCGAAAGGACGTCGGATTGTCAACAACGCTGCCGCCGAGGCCCTATGGGCGCGATCCTACCGCCCGGGATGGGAACCCGTGGTGTAGCCCTCGTTACGAGGAATCCAGACGCGGCGAACCGGATCCTGGAGCTAGAGCCCTTCCACTTCCCAGCCACGCCGGTATTCACGGCGAATGAAGGGCGCGGCCTCCGGGTCACCCGGAACACGAAGCGCTGCCGAATCCCATTGGATCGAACGGCCGAGCCGCAAGGCAACATTCCCGAGAAGAACTGCCTCGGTCAACGGCCCCGCATAACTGAAAGGACAGGTCGCTGTTCCCTCGCCGCGACAGGCATTCGTCCACTGCATGTAGTGATTGGCCGCTGGCTCGCTTTCGATGACATGACCCCGGAAGTTCTCTTCCGGCCATAGATACGGACCTCGATCATACTCCACGTAGAGGTTGCCCTTTTCTCCCACAAACAGGATTCCGTTCTTGGTCATTTCAAACCCAGCCGGAGCCTTCAATGTTTCGAGCGGAGGATGCTTCATTCCGTCCCACCACACCAAATCAAGGGAACCTCTCGTGAACGGGGTTCCGGGAAAGCGATACGTGATGATGCTCCATTCTGGGGGCATCTCTTGACTGACCGGAGAATGGGTAACCTCCACTTGCGTTGGGGCACCCAACTGCAACGCGTTGTATACCGGATTGATTCCGTGGCAACCCATGTCACCAAGAGCACCGGTCCCAAAATCCCAATACCCCCTCCAGTGAAAACGATGGTAGACCTTTGGCACATACGGACGGTCAGGAGCCGTCCCCAACCACTGGTCCCAAGCCAAACCATCCGGGACTGGATGCGCCCCCCTTGGACGCCCCCCCCCTTGCTCCCAAAAACCAACCGGACGATCGGTCCAAACATGCGCCTTCTGAACCCGACCGATGACGCCGTCCTGGATCAGTTTCACCGTAGTCTTGAAATAAGTCCCCGAGTGATGTTGTGTTCCCATCTGGGTGACCACTCCGAATTCCTCTGCCGCCCGGGCCAGTTGACGTGCCTCATAAACATCATGAGTCAGCGGTTTTTGACAATAAACATGCTTCCCCTGTCGAATCGCAGCCATGCTGATGGGGGCGTGCATGTGATCCGGCGTGGAGACGGTGATGGCTTCAATATCGGAATGCTCCAGCAATCGCCTCCAGTCCTGATGACGCTTGGCCCCGGGAAAGCGAGCCGAGGCTCGGTCGAGTTCCCGATCATCGACATCACATACCGCCACCACGTTTTGCCCTTTTGAGGTTTCCAGCAAGTCCGACCATCCCTTACCACCGACCCCAACAGAGGCCATATTGAGACGGCTATTGGCCCCCATCACCCCGATTGAGAAAGGGTGGTGCGTGGCCAGGACCGCGGCACCGCCTACGCTCTTTCTAAAGAAACTTCGTCGACTCGTTTTCATATCGATGATCATTTTCCCCGACTCCGAGGCATCCGTCGAATCCTAGAAGAGGGCAGACTCCTGCAGGTGGTGAATCGTATTGTGAATCACTCGTTCAACCGGTTTTCCATTCTCGCCGGTCACGTTCACCTTGATTTCCATGCTCCACGTGGGGACCAAATCAGGAATCTTCAACAGAACCCGTTTCCGATCCGCCGATAGTTCAGCACCACTGATCCGCAAGGGTCGTTCGTTGTAGTGACGTGAGCCATAGTTCTTGGTCCGCTTGAGCGACCAAATTTTCACCGCATAGTTGGCCGCGTCTCGTCCGGTCTGGCTACTTAAGGGGTCGGAAAAACTGAGTTCAACCCCCCCATTCAACGCCTTTAAGTGGGTCACCTGGTAGGCGGGTTGTCCCGTATATCGAATGCGATAGAACCCGCCATCTTGATGCTTGTTTCCCGCCCAGGCGAACATGCCGGTAGAATAGAGCTGACCATTATCGGGATGAAAGCGTCCTCGCATGGTACCCGTGGGGAATTCCAGGCCCAAACTCACCATCCCGCCTTGCGCCTGGCCATTGACGATTTCATGGGGCACGAGGAACACCTTGCCGGTTCCGTAGCTCATATTGAGCAATTGGCCATTTAACGCCCCCCACGATGCCGTCTCCGGAACCCAGAGGAGTTCCCCCGGGGATCGATCAAAGGCATTGGTGATCCAACACAGTGGCTGCTCCATCGCCTCATCCCTTTCATCCACCACGCTGTGGTAACCCATCATATTCCCATAGAACCCCCCCTTGCGGACGTAGTTAATTCGATTCTTAGGATTCCAGTGTCCCTCTTGATCCGTCACAATGAAGCTGCCATCCGGATTGAGACACACCCCATTGGCGGCCCGAAACCCCACCGCAAGGATTTCAGTGGTGCTTCCATCAGGTGAGACTTTTAGTAAAGTCCCATGGTGAGGCACGACCGCCGTCTTGGCGTGGCGCGCCGATTTTGCGTAATAGAAGTTTCCCTCCTCATCCGTCTGCAGGCCCATGGCAAACTCATGGAAGTGTTCGGTCACCTGATGGTCTGAATTGAAGGCCTCAATATAATCAATCTCCTCATCCCCATTGTAGTCATGCAGGCGCGCGATCTGATCCCGGCACGTCACGTAGATCACCCCATCGACCACCCGGACCCCGAGCGGCTGGAAGAGGCCCGTGCAGATGCGTTTCCAACGATGCCTCTCCAGTCGACCATCGATTCCATCGACCAACCAAACATCCCCCAACCATGTCGCCACGGCGGCTCGTTTCGCTCCGGGTAAAAAATCGAAGCCCCCAATTCGCATCCAGCTGTTCCATGGGTTTTCATCGGGATAACGGATTTCATCGACCTCGAAGGCGCTGTCATTGCCTCCATTAATCCCCTTCGTTTCGACGATGTCGGGAAACCGCGGTGGCCCTCCGGTCAAGTATCGTTCGAGCGCCTCAGGCGGGGCGGTCACCATCGCTTGGAAACCAAGCTTTCCTTCATCGACTCGCCCGACCAACGCTTTGAAGTTGGCCGGTGTTGCCGAAGCCGGAACCGTGGCCACCTGAAAGCCTTCGACCGCCTCAATTGTCACGTGATCGTTTCCGGCAATGACGGCGGAAACATCGACCGGGCACAACCGCAACTTCAAGTCGTAAGATGATTTCCCGATGTTCAAGGTTCGCGTGTAGACAACATTGGTGTCACTCCGTTCCATGCCGGCCAGTTCGAGAACCCGGGCATCCCCCACCGTGTAGTCGACGATGACTTTGTTCCCGTGCAAGTACTGACCACTGAACTGTGCCCAATCCCTCGGCAGCGGACCGTAGGGTTTTCCGTCGCGCCCAAGAAAGCGGGGATCTTCCCACCGACCCGTTTCAGGATGAGCCCAACCGGGACCGACCGGATTGGTAAAACCAACCTTCCCCACGATGCTCGCATGGGTTCCGTGTGATTGATCCAGGGCGATTCCCTTCCAATCGATGAATTCGTCCCCTGACCATCCCGCCGCCATTCTCAGCGTGTCATGGTCAAATACCTGCCAAGCCCTTCCCTTGCTCACGCCACCGGGACCGTCATCGAGTCGCAGGGCAATCGCCTTGTAGGCGATATTGTCGGGCCCAACCTGGTAGGTCCAATCCAACATCGGCCCGAAGTCCATCCTCATGTACTTGGGCCCCTTGGCGTATTCAAGCATTTCGGATGTCATCGTTCCGGTCAGACTGACCCCCTTGGGCAGACTCGAAAGATAATCTTCCGTAACGTCAAAGTACTGGGACTGATTGGTCGGCTTGACCAAGGCCTCCCGAATGAAGTGGATGACGTCATATCGTTGCTGAACGCTCAAAAACGGGAACGCCGGCATTTGTTCAAATCCCGTCCCCAGGGTCTGAAAAAGAGAGTAAGGATCTTTGCCGTTCTTGAATTCGGCCTCCCAGAACTTGCGGGATGTGGGCAAGGTTCCTTCCTTTTCCAAATTGCCGTGGCAAGTGATACAGATTGCATCGTAGACCCGCTGTCCCCGGACCAACGCGTCGTCATCCCAATTTCGAATGATCGAGGCGTGATCAATGTCCCCCAAGGGCTCGACCGAAAGATTGGCAAACCTCACTGCGGCTGAGTCCGCCTGGAGACGAAGCGGTCCTTCGGCCACTTCCGGACGCTCTTGCCCTTCGCCTTCCCCCTCCTCTTCGTCTTCTTCCTCCCTTGCTGACTCACGGTAGAAGACACGATAGGTCTTCTCTTTGAGCTCGTAGCGGCGCCACAGCGTCCAGTTTTCCCCCTCGCTCTTGGTCGGCTGAAGCGCCTTCACCTCGGTTCCTGAAAGCGCCTTCTTCAAAAACCCGACATGGGAGATGTCTCCCGGGAAGTGGCGCGCACCCCCTTCCGGAAAGTCGCTGGCGCAAGCCCCCACCTTGAAAACGTGATCTCGCTCGTCGGGACGCCCTAAATCCTCGGCCTCATCCACCAAGCGCCCGTCAATATAAAGTCGGGTGTGGCCCCGGTCATGGGTGACCGCAGCAAGGTGCCATTCGCCATCCGCAACCGGCACCTCCGACCCTATGGCGCCCACCCAACCAATGTCATAGACCAAGCGCCCGTCCTGGAGGAACAACACCTTTCCATCGGGTGCCCAGGGACCACGCCGCGGCGCCTTCGAGAACAAGGGACCATCCTCCTCCGTCCGAAACCGAACCACCGCAGTGAATGGGTTGCCCATCTCCAGATCGCGGCCCGGTTGACGCCCAATGATTTCGACGCCCTCATCGGAATCCCAGGCAAGGGCCGACTCGGAAGCAGGCGCGTTCTTGAGGGATTGATCGGTCCGATGGGACGTAAAGAATTTAAACGCACCGATCTCTCCTTCCCACCTCGAGGATCCACTCTCATCTGGAGGAAAATCACCGGCCACGTGCCCCAAAACCACTCGACGGCCTTCGGGGTCATTCGATTGCAGTGCTTCAGACTTTCCTTCCACTCGACCATCCACCGAAAGGTGAACCGTCCCCCTGTGCGATCGCACGACGACCTCATGCCAA
>MDTE01085962.1_pt1 | contig 16067 bp, 8 predicted proteins | sample 811231 | NCBI WGS metagenome assembly MDTE01 (sample SAMN05326651, study PRJNA326480) | marine metagenome | isolation source: seawater | place: Indian Ocean: Red Sea | collected 2010
AATGCAAAGCCCCTTCGATCCCCCGCGTTTATCACATTGAGCGCGGCGATCAACGCCGAGCTTGAGAGCCTTTAGGTACCTTTGATGATAACGTATTATTAGAAGTCATCGAGTGGACCGACCGCTAGCTCGATCTCTTTCACCCTCTCCAGGTTCGCCTTTGTCGCGGCGTCCTGCAGCTCGATTTCCGCGGCGATCGCCGGGTCCGACGCCGCGAGCCTCTCGAACACGTCCCCGTCGCCAGCCGCCAGCCCACCGATTGTCGCGAAATCCTCCCCAATCGCCTCGCACCGCCTCTTGAGCTCCTCGAGCTTCGCCTCCAGGAGCGGTAGGTCGTCCGCGTTAGCCTGCAGCGTTGTCTTGAACGCAGACTCCGCGCGCGTGAGCGGGTGGGGCAGCGAACGCTCAGCCTCTGCCAGTTTCCTGAGTCGCTCGCGAATTTCCTCGTGATTCGCGACGCTCTGCTCAATCTTCGCGGCTAAGATCTCCTTACGCGCGACCACAGCCTCCAGGCCCTCGCGAATGACCTTAGCCTCCACTCGCTGCCGCTTGATCTCCGCGCCGAGGCGTAGGCTGTGCCGTTTAGTCGCCGCGTGGACTCGATGCGCGTACCGCAAGTGCCTCTCCTTGAGCGCGATAGCCCCCGCGGCGAGCGCCGCGTTGCCCTCAATCGTGCCCGGCTTGAGCGCGGCCGCGCCCGCCGGGGGTGCGGGAGGCGGGCCGGGAGGACCGGTCGCCAGCGCGCGAAGCTCGGCGCTCGCCTCCGCGCCGCCCGCGAGCGCGGACGCCGCCGCGGAGTCGATCGCCGCGGAGTCTTCTTTCCCCGCGTCGATCCCCTCGGGAAGCGGCGGGGCGGGACGCAAACCGTACGCGGCGCCCGTCGCGTCCACCGCCAGGAGGAGACCCTCCGCGAGCGGATCCCCGCACGGCGCCACGCCCAGGAGCACCTCGGGCGAATCCATGAGCGTGACGACCGCGGGTAGCGACAGCTCGCTGCCGGATTTTTCACCCTCCTCCTCCTCGTCCACGGCGCCCTCGACGGCTGCGAGCCACGTGAGGGTCACGCCGTGAACCGCACCGCCCGCGCAGCAGAACACCCTGTCGCGGCACGACGGGTCCCATACGACAGACACGAACGGTGCGAGCTCGTTCTGCGCCGCCGCGACGGAGGTCTTCGGCCTTCGAAGCGTCGGCTCGCCGCTCGCGAGCTCGACTCGGTCGATGGCCAGCAACGGCTGGAGCGATCCGTCGTCGTCGTCCGCGGCGAGGGGCGCGAGGGTCAACACGGGCCCGCCGTCGCACGCGGCCGCCTCGTACGCGGCCGCCTCGTCCTCCTCGCTGAGGGCGGCCCACGCCGGGGACGGTTCCTGCGGCAGGATGAGCACGTCCAGCGTGGCGGAGACGCGCCCCTCGTTCGGCGCCCGCTCGTCCCCGCCCGCGACCACCCTCTGATGCGCCACCGCCAGGAGCGCGCCGCCGCCCTCGCCCGCGGCGAAGGGCGCCGCAGCGAGCGAGCGCGCCACCGCGCTGCGACCGATCACGCCGCCGTCGCCGTCCACCGGGTCGGTGCCGAGCGGCAGGGGGCCCCGGAGCGCCGTCGCGACGCCCTCGATTCGAGCGGGTCTGGCGGCGACGGTGGGTCCCGCGAAGGCGTCGTCGTCGTCGCTCGGCGCCCCCCCGCCGCCGCCGCCGCCCGCGTCGGAGGAGTTTGAATCACCCAGCGACAGCTTGACGTCGTGCCCGTCGTCGTCGTACCCGTCGTCGTCGTACCCGTCGTCCGCCCCCGTCCCGTTTCTGCGAAGCGTCGGGAACGTCGTCGCCAGCCAAACCTCCGAGGTTTCATCCGGCGGTTGCAGGCTCTCCAGCGTGACCCGCGGGTACCTCGCCCCCCACGGCGCGAACGGGCACATCACGTACACGTCCCCCTCCCGCCCCAGCAACACGAGCGACAGCGCGCCCCAACCGTGCGGCGGCGCAAAGGCGAAATCGACAATCTCGGGTCGAAGCGGATACGGCCCCGGTCGGGATCCTCGGCCCCACGGATCCAGCCTGAAGGCCTGCTCCGCGACGGGCCCCGCGGCGGCGTCGAACACGCGCAACGTGCCGTCGGAGAGGAGCACGCACAGGTGCCCGTCGCTGTTTGGGTGCCACGCGGCTCGGAGCGGGCGCGCGGACGGATGCGTGTCGAAAACGTCCACCAGCAGGTGAACGCATCGGCACCCGGGCGCGCCGTCTTCCAACGCCTCGAACCCGGACCGATCGCCGCCCGTCCTCAACGAAACGATGGCGAGCGCGGAGGACGGTGGGATGGACCCGGAACCCGCGGATGCGTCGTGCCTCAGGCCGCCCACCGCGGCGAAGTGCCCCGATGGGGAAACCGAGATGGTGCGTGGCTCGAAGTCGATCGGGGGCTCGGGCTTGAAGACGCGCGTGGGGAGCGCGTCGTCGGCGATGGACCCGCGCGCGGCGGCGTTGAGGAGGCGCGCGGGGCACGCGCGGATCACGCCGTCGGCGCCCAGCGCGTAGAGAACCCCTCGCCCGTCCTCCGCCAGCAGGTTCGGCGCCGGCGAGAGGGATGGGTCCAGCCGTTCGCCGTCGCTCCGAACGCAGGGGTTCAGGAAAGCCTCCATGGCGCCGTCGGGTGCACGTGGATCCTTTCCTTACACGCGTGCCGTGGGACCTGTCACGCGTCCTTCGTCGGCGAGTACTTCTTCAGCACCCACGCCACGTCCTCGCGGCTCCGTTGGATGATCTTGCCGATCCTCTCGGGCTCGTCCTCGTCCCGATGAGCCACGACCTTCTCACGCGCCACGACGCGGTAGTAGCTCTGCGTGTCCTTAGGCAGCTTCCTGATCGCCCGGCAGACCTCGCGATAGAACACGAGCCCAGCAGATGACATGCGTGCCGTCCGTCTGGTGGCAGACAGGCAGAGGCGGCGAACCTAACAAATAGAAGGACGACTGCTGGAGGGCGGTTGTCAATTTCAAAACCGAAAGTGCAGCGGAGACCACTCTCCACCGGCGCGGGTCTGGGGGTTTCGGCGCGGCGACGATGACCCAGGAGACGTTCCCCGCGGCGGGGATTCGCCCCGCAGGGGAGCGCGCTCAGGAGCTAACCCCGGGCAGAGAGAAGGGGCAGCACAGCGTGTGGGACGCGCTGACCAACATCTTCGAAGACCTTGACAAGCAGGGTGGCGGACCCGAAGCGGAGGAGCTCGAGGATACCCTGGATGAGCTGCGGGGTCTGCTCGAGATGCACAGGCAGCTACGCGATAAGGCGGTTGAGCTGGAGGCGACGCGGCTGGAGGTGACCAGGGAGAGGGACGCGGCGATGGCGATGCTGTGCGAGATGGAAGACGAGGCGTTGGCAGGGCAAAACACAGGCGGCGAAGGCGTTGACCCATTCAACGCGCCCGAGGAGGCCGTCGGGGAGACGATCGATCCCGATGCAGACACGGCTGTGAGCGAGGATGAGGCGTACGGCGTGTATTACAGCGCGAGCGGCGCGGAGCTTCCCCCCGTCGGACAGTAAAATAACACATGTTGTAACAACGATGATCGTTGACTTTAAGAGGACTCCCCGCCTCCGAGGAGCGCCTTACCCACGTCCGGCACCGGCCGCTCCCTCTCCGCCGAGTTCGCTCTCAGCCTGGACGCCTTCTCGCGAAGCTCCTCGGTCCTCTTGCGTTCCCGCTGGCGCCGCTCCTCTCGCTGCCTGTCCACGCAATCGCTCCGCTCCCGCGGCGTCGGATAGCTCGTGCACTTCACCGTCTGCCCCGCGCCCTCGCCCGCCTCCGCCACCGCCTCGGTGACGTCCTGCGCGCGCTCGAGGGTCGCCTTCGCAGCCTCCTCCGCGGTTTTCTGCGCCGTCACCACCGGCGCGACCAGCGCCGCCCTCGTCTCCTCGATCCTCTGAGCAGTCGCCTCCGCCTGTTCCCTGAGGCGCCTGTCCCTCTCAGCCTCCAGCCTCGCCTTCTGCGCGTCCGCCTCCTGCCGCAGCTTCTCGCCCCTCGCCTTCGCCTGCGAACCCAGCGCCCTGGCTCGCTTGACCCCGGGGTCCACCGCGCGCTGAAGCTGCTCGATCTGGGTCTCGATCTCCCTCACCGGCGCCGGCAACGCGGGCTTGAGCGGATCGGGGAGCAGCTGCACGCCGGACACGATCACCGCGACGCCCGCGGCGACGAGGATGTACGGCGACAGCACCAGCGCCAGGATCGCGAGGATGATCCCCGAGGTGACCGTGGGGTGGTCCCGCGCCTGGTTAATCGCCGACGCCACGAGCGCGATGGTCTCATCCGGGTTCTGCGAAGCCTCGTACGCGACCAGCAGCACGAGCGCGGGAACCAGCACGTACTTCACCAGCAGCTCCGCGGCTTTGGGTATGACGAGGTATGCCGCGACGGACGCCGCGACGGCGGCGTACGGGTTAGTGGTGACGACCTCGAGGAACTCCAACGGCGTCGTGGGAATGTCCGGGACGTCAAAGTCGGGGATGGCGAAGTCCGGCAGCTCCAGGGTGACCTCCCTGGCGAGCGCGGGATCGGGGTGGATCGCGGCGACGCCACCGACGAGAACGAAGAGCGCGAGCGAGCCGAGGGCGACCTCGCGGGAGTCCAGGCACTGACGCGTCGTGGTCGCTTCGTTCTCATCGGTGGCGTCGTCGAGGAAATCCTCCTCGAGCTCGAGGCCGACGGAACACGACGGGCTCGACGGTCGCTCGAAGCGCGGCGGGAAATCGGCCGCGACGGACGCGCCGAAGCGGTCGACCTTCACGCCCGTCGACGCCGCGACGGCCTCGATGCCTCTCCCTCTCCGCTGGCGCGCGCGCTCCGATTCCCCGCCGCGCGCTGCGCGACGATCCAAGGCGGACCCGCTCACACGAACCGGCGCGCGCTGCCTACCAGCGACCCGCGCGGAGCTCGAGACGACCGAGGAGGGCCCCGCGCCGAGGCTCACGATGACGGGCTGCGCCATCGTTCGGAAACGCTCCGTCCAGACGCCGATGTACCCGCGAAAGTGTGCTCGGCGCGACCGAGCGTAATCCACCGCGCCACTCGACGAAGTCGCGACGCGATGGGATTGGCCGAGAACCGATGAATCGGCGATTCGATTCGCGGGAAACATGATCACGTCATCGCCTACAGGCAAACAGTTAGCCAGGAACCCCAATCGGGTTATAAATTCCAGGGTTTTAGACGACGCTCCGTCCTGGTGGAGAACCGCGTGAGGGCCGAAAGTTCGCGCGCGACTAGCCCACTTAGTGGAGAGGCGGTGAGCTCGCGTGTGGGACGCGTGCAGGACCGTGGGTAGAATATGAGGGGTGATGGGAGACGATCGCGCGCGCCGTGGCCGCTGCTGATCGTCCTGCTGCTGTTCCTGTCGTGGACGGGACCGACGGCGCGGGCGGAGAAGGTGAGCGAAGAATCCTCGTCCCGGCCGCCCCGACAGCGTCCTTACCGGGAAAATAATTGCGACCCGCTGGCGGCTTCGCTCCGGGATGTCGCGCATCCGTGGCAATCACCGCTGCCTCCCAAGCCGCCTCGCGATCCGATACGTAGTCTTCTTGTGTTTGATCCCGCAATCGCGGCTCACGTCTCATCCAACCTTCGTTCCTCGCAGGATCCCGATCAGGTGGCCCAAGGTGAGTTGAGCGCGAGCGCGTACGCGCCTTCGTCGGTTGGCGCCGATGGGCAGCCGGCGGCGGCGGCGCCGCCGAAGCCTGATCCTGGCGGCCGCGGCGCGGAGATCGAGACATACAAGGATCGCGACGATTTCGGGGAGATCCTGTATCCCCCGCCGCGCTTGCCACCCGGCCCGCAGTGGGCGCCCTCCGTATCAATCGTCCCGACCGAACTCAAGTTTGTCGAGACGCCTCTGTGCCAGCCCACGACGCACGTGATTCACGTGTACAACACGGACCAGCGCGAGACATTCAGGATCTTGAGTTTGACCACAGACGCGGTGTACATGCAGCCCGTGGACTTTCGATCGGTGGAGGTGCCCCCGGGGCGGGGTCGCCAGCTGAAGGTTGTGTTTCTCCCGCGGTCGCTCGGCGGATCTCACGGTTCGTTCCGGCTGCTGACAAGCAAGGGATCCATCGTGATCTCCGCGCGGGGCGTGGGCGTCGAGTCGCCGTACAAGCTTCAGCCGCTGGTGGGCGCCAAGGTGCCGAGCGGGGTCCCGTTCATGTGGCGCCTCGAGCTGTTCAACCCGCACTCATCGACGGTCAAGCTGGTGGAGGCGCTCTCCTCCGATCACAGCATCTCACTCGGGCCGCCCAGCGTAGAGGATCTCGAGTCGCAGAATAAGTTCGACGAGGAAGACAAGGCTATCATGGAAAAGGCGAACAACTCGGGCCGGGGCGGGGTCAGGAGCTTCCCCAGCACCATCTGGGAGCTGCCGTCGAAGAGCAGCAAGGTTGTCCTGTCCGTGAAGCTCCTCGCCGCGCACGCTGGTCGCCACGAGGGATCCATCAAGCTCGTGCTCAACCGGACAAAGGGCGAAACGTACGATAAAAACGAGAGGCACGAGCTGCACGTGCCGGTGCAGTTCGACGCGGCACACGGCGGCGTGTTCAGGTCCCCGGACCAGATCGATTTTGGCGTCGCGACGAGGAGGCTGGACAGGCTGCGGCAGACGGTGACACTCTTCAATAGCGGAGCGGAGCCTGTCAGGGTGATGGACGTCTCGCTTCGTCCCACAGATCCGTCCCTGCGAGTCAAGTACACGAAGGGGTACATCCTGCAGCCGTACACCGAAGAGCCCGTGATTCAGCTCGTCTACTCGGGGAAGTTGGAGGGTGTCCGCATGGGAACGCTCCTGATCAGGACCAGCAATTCGAACATTCCCATCGAGGTGCCGTATAGGGCCAAGATTCAGCACGGTAAACTGAGCTGGAACGAAGCGGAGATGTCGTTCCTGTCGCCCGCGACTGGACGCAAGCCCTTCCCGGCTGTCTCCAACACTGTGCGTGTCTTGAACAACTTCAGGACCCCGATAGCTTTCCACGCCGTTCGCGTCGTGACCCGACCGCCGAGGTCCAACAAGAACACGGAGCACACCGAGGCGCAGGCTCAGATTGCCCAGGATGACGAAAAGCCCTCGGAGATCGCCGGCGCGTTGTCGACCGCCGATGACAAGGAGGTTTGCTGCTTTGAGGTGAAGGACTTCACGGGTGGGCAGGTCGTCAGCCCCGGCCATCCCCTCGCGCCTTTCACTATCGAGTACACGCCGCAGGACAAGAACGTCATCTTCACCGCGACGCTCGAGATTGACACCAACCTCACCACGCTGGAGATACCCATCGAGGTGCACCACGGACAGCTCACCTGCTTCGACGCGGACCAAGCCGAGATGCGAGCCAAGGCGGCGGCGGAAGCAGCGGCCATGATTGCGGCCGCCGTGGTCACAAAGGACGCGGCCGGTAACGCACCGCGGGATAGCGACCCCGCGGCCGAGGACTCGGGAGACGCGGTGCCGTGCGCGGTGCTCGCTGAAGGGAAGAAAGCTAAGGTTGGCGACGACATTTCGCAGATGGGTCTCATCGACTTTGGTGTGGTGGGCGTCCCGGCGGAGCGCTACAGGCGCGTCGCCGTTTACAATCCCAACCCGATGCCCCTGACGATCAAGTCCGTGGAGTCCAGCGTCAGATCCGTGTCCGTGACCCGAGTCGAGGTCTCGGGCAGCAGCCTCAAGACACCCATCTCCCACGTGGCGCCGGGGTCGCTCCTGTCCACCTCGCACCAGACTTCTCACAAGCCCCCGCCGCCGCCGCCGCGGTGCATGACGGCGGAGGGCAAGAACGTCGCGTGCAAACAGGAGTTCTGGTCGGTGCAGCATAAGGGCGGCAGCGGCGCGGTGATCATACCCCCGCTGCACATCGCCACTGTGCACGTGCTCGCCGCCCCCGAACGGGAGGAGACGGCGCCAAAGGGGGCGCTGACTTTTTACCTCGACAACGGTCGGCAGCTCATCGCGCCCGTCGCAATCAAGGCTCTGAAGGGGACCATCGGCGTCTCGGGGATGGACACGCCCGTCGTGGAGTTACCTCCCACGTTCCCTGGGCGGCCCATCCTTGCGCCGCTCAAGCTCAGGAACGACTTCAGGGACGTCGTCACGGTGATCGGATCGCGATCCACGTCGCCGACATTTTCTCTCGACCTCTTCGCGCGAAAGCTCAAGCCCGGCCGCGATACGACCGCGGGCCAGGTGGCGTTCGATCCCGCGCATCTCCCGCGCCAGTACGCGTACACCAGCCTCGGCCGCGTGCGACGCCAGCCCGAGGCTGAGAAAGTTACCGATAAGCGAAGGTCTATGTTTGCTGCGATGCTTGGCGCGGATGTTGACGACTCAAGGACAAAGACAAAGGCTAGGACTCTGTACCCCGACGACGTAGACGAACTTCGTAGGATGACGGACGCGTGGCGCGCGGTGGCTGCAGACCACGGAGGCCACGACGACGCTGGAGCCGGCGCGTTCGTGACCCAGACGGCTACCGTGCTGCTAAAGACGGATGCCGTCGACCCCTTCCCAATCGAGGTCAGGTCGCGACTGCTCAGGCCCTCCATCTTCTCTGTCGTCGAGGAAGAGGAAGAAGAGCCGCCGAAGAAGACCATGGATGCGCGCTTCCAGTACTCCACTTCAAAGTCGAAGCCAAAGAGCAAGGGTGAGGGCCAAAGGGTCCTGAACAAGGACGGCGTGGTCGATTTTGGCTCGGTGCAGCTCGACCGCAGGAGCCCCCGCCACCGCGTCATCGCGACAAACCCACTGGGCAATCAGGTCGTCTGCGTTCGCATCATGCCCTTCGTCGCCGCCGCGGAGAAGTCGATCGCCGAGATCGAGGGCGACGTTGATGCGGCTACGATATCGGCCGCTAACCTGCATGTCGCGGGTGAGTACGACCCGCCAGGGGCCACCGGCTTTGTCCTTGAGGGCGGCGACATCTCCATGAAACGAAAGACGGGTGCGGGCAAGGGCGCCGCCGCGCTGGTGAGCGACGGGCGGGATACCGCCTGCCTCGAACCCGGCGAGTCCGTCGACCTCGGCCTGCTCTCTTTCAAGCCCAATGAGGTTCGAAAGTACCACGCGCACATGTGCGTCAGGAACAACTTTACCACGCTCGAGTGCGCCACTCTCTCCGGGTCGGCGGATGCGGTCAAGGTTTACGTCGCGAAGAAGCCGAGGGGCACGCAGGTCGTCACCGACGTCGGGTTCAGGCTCGCGAGGATCGGGCTGGGCGGCGCGGATATGCTGATGCAGACCGTGCACGTCGTTAACCGCGGATCCGTCGCCGTGGAGGTTGCGAAGCCGTACGTCGGAGCCTTTGCGTGTGGCGGCGACGGCAGCGTCGGAGGGTACACGGTGCAGCCGTGCAAACCGTTCACCCTGCCCCCCGGCGGGAGCAAGCAGCTCACCGTCGCGTGCCTCACGGATAAGGCTGCGCAGGTGACCAAGTACGCTCGCGGCGTCGCGGGCGCGTGGACCGCGCTCACCATGGAGGTGTCGTCCCCCGACGGGGTCAAGACTACGCTCACCGCCAATCTTCACGCGTCGGATGGGATTGTCACCGGAGCGTACGCGGCTGGCGAGATGGCGCGATCGGGACCCCGGTCGCTCATCGCGTGGCTGGCGACGATATGCTCGGGCGGTGCCGCGTGCTGGCTCTTCTACGCCAACCGCGCCGCGCTCCAGGGTGCGTACGAACGACGCAAGAAGGCGGCCGCGGCGGCGGCTGCTAAACAGCAGGAGGCGGTTGCGGCGGCTGTCGCAGCCGCGACTGTCGCGACCAACGGCAAAAAGGCGAAGAGGCGCGGGTCGCAGGACATCGGAAGCCCCACGTCTCCGGGCGCGATTAAGAGCGGAAGTCCCAAGTCTCCGATGGTTGCCTCCTCTATGGACACCGAGTCCAGCTCCGGTTCCAGCCCGGAGAAGACTGAGTCGGTCCTCGCGAAGGCTCCCGAGCCGGAAACCTCCGGCTTGGACTCCGCCTCCGGTTCTTCTCCGGCGCTATCCCCCAAGATCTCCTCGTCAAAACTCCGAGACGAGAAGAAGCCGGCGGATAGGAAGTCTGACAAGGAGAAGGCAGAGGTGGAGAAGAAGGAGGCGGCCAAGAGCTCGAGCAAGCCCTCGTCTCCCGTCTCCCCTGCCGGGAAGGAGAAGGCAAACGGAACAGAATCGAAGATCAAGTCTGTTCCCGCGCCCCGAACCGCCCCGTCGACGGAGAGCGGCAATGGCAAGGTGTCTCCCAAGACGACCGTCTCGCCGAAGACGTCACCCGCCAACTCGTTCAAGCAGCCGGCGAAAAAGACGTCCGACAAGGCCAAGGTGATACCCAAACCCAAGGGGGGCGCGGCTCCCAACCCGTTCAAGCAGCCCAAGCAGCAGCAGGAGCGGCTGCGGGAGGAGCAACCCGCGACGTCGCAGGTTCCGAGGCCGGAGCAGCTTCCCACGCCGAACGTCACGTTCGCCGGCAAGTCCATACGCACCAAGGCGTCCCACGGGAACGAGGCGGGCGACGACTGGATCACGCCGCCCAAGCCGGCGGCGGCGTCTCCGACGCACTCTGAGCAATCGCTCCTGTCCCCCACCGGACTCGCCGCCGAGGCGACGGCCACGGCGGCGGGGCTCTCGGTGCTGTCGTCGCCGTACGGGCACGATATCTTCGCCAGCGCGCCGTCTTCGATGCAGCAGCAGCAGCAGCCGCCGCCGCCGCCCCTTCCCCCGGGCCCGCCGCCTTCAATGCAGCAGCAGCAGCCGCCCCTTCCGCCGGGCCCGAGGCCGCCGAACCTCCGACAAGACGGCACGCAGCAGATGACGCAGCAGCAGCCGCTCGGCGGTTTCGCCGCGGCGGGTTTGCCCGGCCTCGGATCCATCGGCGGCGGCGCGTCCGGCTATAACATGTGGGCCGATCACTTCTCGCAGCTGGGCCAAGCCGCGGCCAAGCCGAGCAACTTGGCCACCCCCGACGACGTTCGAAGGCTGTCCGAGTCGAGTTCGAAGGCGGCCGGCGGGTCGTTTTTCGGCGGCCTCGCGTCGGCGACTGCCAGCGACGCGCTGGAGCCCGACGGCGTCGGGGCCGGAGATGGAGGCGGGTGGGGGCTGTGGGGCTCGTCGCACAAACCCGCGAACAGCGATCTGGACGATAACGAGTGGGAGCAGAAGAACCTCGACCTGCTCAACGACCTGGAACTGGACTGAATGAATCTACTAGCCTCGAGTCACTTCAATGCCACCTAATACAACCTGACTGACTAATCATATATACCCCGCAGCCTCGAACCTGCACACGCAGTCGTACAGCTCGCCCCCCAAGCACTGCGCCACCTCTGGATGTTTCACCATGCCAATCCTGAGCGCGTCGCAGTCGAACGCCGCCTCGAGATTTGTCTCGATGGCGCGGCCCATCCCCTCGAGGATCACGAAATCCGCGTCGTCCACCGTAGCCGCCAAACGCTTGGACACCCTTCTCAAATCGATAACCGGGAGGTCGCTCCCGCTCGAGCACACCGCGATGGCCCCGCACTTAACCGCCTCCGCGAACGTTTCGTCCAGCTCAGCCACGCGGGGGAGGAGATCCTCGAGCTCGGCGGCGGTGACGTCGTTGATGCTCGGAACTTCGTTCGCGGCGAGCACGACTTTGCATCCCCGCCGCGCGAGCTCGCGCGCGATGGGCAGCATCCCCAGCACGACATCCGCGCCAGAGTTGTCGACGAACATGACGCACTTTCTCCACGTGGACGCGAGCTCTCCCCCCGTGGCTCCGTCCGCGGTCCAGGCTTGGTGCAGCGAGTCGAAATCGTCCACCAGCCACGGCCTCGACCTGAGCCTGGCCCGCGTGGACCGAAAGTCTCCGCCGCCGTCCTCGTGCAGCTTCGCGGACGCCGCCGCGCCGAGGTCGAAGATGTTACCCGCGAACGCGCCCTGGATTAGCGCGAGAAGTCGGTCCTTCGCATCGGCGATGGCGTCGATCTCAGCCAGGACGGCCGGTAAGACTGTCAGCGCACGCTCGTTCTCCGTCGCCTTGACATCCTTGAAGCAATCGGTGAACCCGAGCGATCGGAGCGTCTCGTCCCGCAGTCGGCACATCTTCAGCACCGTGGGTTGGCCCTCGAACAGATCCGCATGGTCGCCCGCGTGGATGCGATCGAGCGCGGTCGAGAAATCGTCCGCGAACCGGTCCGCGAGGGATGCGGCTTCCGGGACGCGCGGGTCGGCCGCGGCGCGCTTCCGAAATTCGGGAATCGATTTTCGGAAAACGTCGACCCACTCGGACTTGCCGGGAGGGATCCCGCCCTTCGGGTCCTTGCTACCAGCGGGTGGATCGTAGTCGAACGTGGTGGGCCTGTACCCGTCCACGTCCGCGAGCTGAGGCAGCGGCACGAATCCATCTGTCGCCATGGTGCGTCGCCTCGCGTCTCGCAAAGTGTCCCAAATACGGGATATTCGGGAAATTTTCTTCTTCGTTTTTCCCCGGGACCCACAATTGATGAGAGCCCGCGTGGGTCGTCGGTCGCCATGGTGTGCAGCAAGTGCGAGAAGAAGCTGTCGCGGGGCATCCACCAGGAGATGTGGAAGGACGGCTCCAGGCACACCATCGAGGGCGGCGGGCGGAAGATCAACCAGAACATGGCGCTGAGCGGCAAGAAGAGGTGGACGCCCTACGGCGGCGCCACCGGTGGGAGCAAATGCAAGATCTGCAAGCAGTCCTTGCACCAGCAGGGGATATACTGTCAGAAGTGCGCGTACCACCACGGCATGTGCTCCATGTGCGGCGTCAAGGTAATGGACACAACATTTTACAACATGGGCGGCGAGAGCAAGGAGGCAATGGCGGCGAGACGAGCGGACGAAATCGCAGCGACCGCGAAGGAAGACAGCGACGACCCCACGGGCATCGACGGCCCCAAGGCCCCTGAGCAGGACGAGGAAGAGAAAGAGGATGCGGAGGAGAAGGAGGCGCGCGAGGCGCTGGAAAAGCAGGACTGGCTGGACAAGGAGGAGGAGCGTCGGCGGCAGGCTGCCAATAAGATCCAGGGCACCACCGACCTCGCCGCCGCCGCCAGGGAACACGCGACGGCGGCCACAGGCAAGCAGGTCACCGCGTGGCAGTACGACGCCAACAGCGGGTACTACTACGACGTGGCGTCCCAGATGTACTTCGACCCGCAGACGCAGAGGTACTTCGATTGCAAAGCGAACAAATGGATAGAGTCGGAGAAGCCGAGCGCCGAGAAGCTGGCAACCGGCGATGTGAAGCCCGTGAGCTTCGCCAAGGGGACAAGGCAGCCTGACAGGTGGGGGCTCTGAAGAATCGGAGCGAAGACGCGTAGCAACATATAGATTCGTTACAAGGACGCACGGACGCGTGAAGCACGACGTCGCGTCGCTCGCCAACGTCACGCGCAGTTGACCACGAGCCAGTTGACGCATTCCATCGTGTCGTTGCCAACCTCCTTGACAGCCTCCGCCGCCTTCTTCTTGTCGAAGCCCATCGCGACGAGCTGGCCGACCACGCCGCCGCAGCCCGCGGATGCTCGCCTCGCGGTGTCCCGCTTGGGAGTCGGGCCGGCGTTCTCCTCCTCGGACGCGGAGTCCACGCTCTTCCTCTTGGATGAGGCGGCCCTTTTCTTCGCCTCGGGCTTGGGCTTTGCCGCCGCCTTCGCCTTGTTCTCCTTGAGCACGCGCCCTTCATCCGCCGCGGTCGTGAGCACCACGAGCCTGGCGCGGAGAGCCTTGAGCAGCGCCATCTTCGCCGGCCGAGCGAGGGCATCGACGTCCACGGTGAGGACATCCGCGGTGCGCTTGCGCTTCTCCAACCGCCGCGCGAGCCCCGCCACGCCGCCCTTGTTGTGGTTCTTGCCCATGTAGGCGTCCGCGCCGAGCTTCATCTTGCTCGGCGGGTCGGGGAGAACGATCTCCGCGATCTCCGTCTCGCTGAGGCCGTACTTGGCCTTGTTCTCCGCGCGAAGCGCCTGCATCGCCTCCTTCTTGAGCTTGCCACCGGTGTTGGTGATGAGGCCGTTCTTGCGGTAGATATCGGGACCGGTCTTCCCGTTGTTGTCCTCGCGGATGCGGTCGACGTCGACGTGCATCCCGGTGTACTCGGCGAGGGACTGCTGGCCGAGCAGACGCTGGGTCTGGCCGTTCAGCTGCTGGATCTGCTTGCCCGGGAGCACGCCGCTGTCCACGATCTGCACCCACCGCCCGATGCCGAACTTCATGAGGCACAGGCGCAGCGTGGCGCACTCATCCTTGGTCCAGCCGGGAGACGGGGTGAAGTTCCACAGGGACCGGGCGTCGCCGATCTTAGGTCCGGCGGTTTCAGCCATGGCGAGCTGCTCTTCGAGGTCTGCGAGGTCTCGTGTGAGGTCTCCGCGCACCCACGCTGTGGATGTTGGCTCGCGCGAATTCAAACTCTCGTGTGTGAGTTTCAAATGTGCCGATTTTGAGTTTCTATGGCGATCAGTCACATGATCCTCATTTCCTATCATTTGGCGTTAGGAACGCCTATTTGAAGTTCGTTACGGCCCGCGGTTCCACTATTCCCAGGGCGCGCGGTCAGGGTATGGGGGCCTACCGACTCGGCGCGCTCCATGCGCTACGTGCGCCCCTCTTGGCGGTATCAGCACGCCACACCCGGCGATACATGACGCGAAGGATGCCCGGGACCGCCGCCTTAGCTACAGCCGCCTCGTCAGCCGCCGGTCAATCTGAGGTGCCCAAGTCCGGCGACGTGCTCACACTCGAATGCACGTCTCTGGCGTTCGGTGGCAGGGGCGTGTGTAAGCTACCTGGGGGCTTCGTCGTCTTCTGCGATCGTGCGGTTCCGGGGGAGACGCTGGAGGCGCGGGTCACGTCTCTGAAGGGCGGTGGGCGCTTCGCGGAGGCAACCAAGGTTTCGTCGATATCGCCGTGCGAACATCGCACAGCCGCCCCGTGCCCTCACTTCGAGAGATGCGGCGGGTGCACCTGGCAGGACATCGCGTACGCGCACCAGCTAACGATGAAGCGCGATCAGGTGGTGGACGTCATGACCCGCGTCGCCAAGGTGGACCAGACGCGCGTGCAGACCATCGTCGGCGACTGCGTCCCCAGCGACAAGACGGAGAGGTATCGCAACAAGATGGAGTTCGCGTTTGGACCCGGCGCGAACGGCCGCGGCGTCGTCATCGGCTTACGGCCCAGCGGGAACCACTCCGACCTGGTGGAGATTGGTAACCCTGACGGGTGCCTGCTGCAGCACCCGGTCGCGGACGAGGTCCTCCGCGGGTGTCGAGCTCACCTCGACTCGGATGGAAATTCTTTGTTGGACGCGTTCAATCGGCGGACGGGCGAGGGCGTCCTGCGCTCTCTGACCGTCCGCGTGGCGGTGGACGAGAACGGCGAGGCGATCGCGGCGGTGGACATTGCCGCGGCGATGCGGTGCGACGACGAAGACGCGGCGCTGCGGGGACTCGCCGAGGCGATCGCGAGAGTGCGAGGGGTGGCGTCGGTTGTGCGCACAAAGATACCGCCCAAGCCGGAGCTGAGGCTGGCGGAGGGACGGCGGCAGGGCTGGGTAAAGGGCGGCAGAGGAGGCAGAGGAGGGTCGGGCGGCAAGGAAAGCAGGAGAGGCGGGCGGTTCCGTAAGAGTGGGGCCGGTGAAGCGGACGGCGAGGGATGGTCCGGCGAAGACGTAGAGGTGCTGAGCGGCGCGGCCACGCTGCCGATGAAACTGCGCGGCGTGACTTTTGCGCTGTCTGCGCCGTCGTTCTTCCAGACCAACACCGATCAGGCGGAGAAGCTCGTTGCCGCGGTGGAAGACGCGTGCGGGTTCAGCGGGGACGGCACGGAGGTTGTCCTGGACCTGTTCTGCGGCGTCGGTACCCTCGGTTTGTGCGTCGCCAAAAAGGCCAAGCACGTCTTTGGATGGGAGGTTGTCCCGGAGGCGGTCAAAGACGCGGAAAGAAACGCGGAGGCTAACGGGATAACGAACGCCACGTTCCGGCGCGGCGATCTCGCCAAGCTCAAAGCGTCGCTCCCCGGCGTCGGCGGTAAAGGGAGCGGAGATATTCCCAAGCCGGATATTGT
>MDTE01085464.1_pt1 | contig 16064 bp, 14 predicted proteins | sample 811231 | NCBI WGS metagenome assembly MDTE01 (sample SAMN05326651, study PRJNA326480) | marine metagenome | isolation source: seawater | place: Indian Ocean: Red Sea | collected 2010
ATTTTAAATGGATCTTTTGTACCTCTCCAAGGTAAATCGCGCTTATTTACCTGGTACCATTTGCGTATGTTTTTACTAAAGTTCTGCAAGTCAAACAATTCGTTTTGAAACAGTTAACTAAAAAAATCTGTTTTTTTCTTCCATAAACGAAAGAAATCATATAAATTTGCACCCCCGTTTGAAACACGGGCGATTCATTAAAAATAAAAATAAAAACACAGAAGAGATGACCAAGGCGGATATCGTTAATGAAATTTCAGAGAAGACCGGAATTGAAAAAGTAGCAGTTCAAGCTACAGTTGAGGCGTTTATGAAATCAGTAAAAACTTCTTTAACAGAAGGAGAAAATGTTTACCTAAGAGGGTTTGGAAGTTTTATCGTTAAGAAAAGAGCTCAAAAGACTGGGCGAAACATCTCAAAAAACACAACGATTATCATACCAGAACATTTTGTGCCAGCTTTTAAACCTGCGAAAGTTTTTGTAGACAAAGTAAAAAAGGAAACATCGGTTAAGTAAAAAAATATTTATAAATCTATAAAGTAAAGTATTATGCCAAGCGGAAAGAAAAGAAAAAGACATAAAATGGCTACGCATAAGCGTAAAAAAAGATTGAGAAAAAACAGACATAAGAAGAAGTAATTTACTTCTTCTTATTCTTTCCTTAATTAATTTATTGCCGGCTAAAAATTATAGCTGGCAGTTTCATTTATAAAAATCTGATTATTGTGTACGAATTAGTATTAAGTTCTACACCCTCAGAAGTTATAATTGCATTACTTAAGGATAAGCAGTTAGTTGAACTGCACAAAGAACCTAAAGATACCAAATTTGCTGTTGGAGACATATATCTGGGTAAAGTAAGAAAAGTACTTCCCAGTTTAAATGCTGCATTTGTTGATGTTGGGTATGAAAAAGATGCGTTTTTGCATTATTTTGATTTAGGACCACAAATTTTATCCTTAAATAAGTATATTAAAAGAACTAGAGAGGGTAAGGAGAAAACCAGTAATCTGCTTTATTTTAAAGGAGAAGCAGATATTGAAAAAACCGGTACTATGACAGAGGTTTTGGACCCAGGGCAGGAAGTCCTTGTTCAGGTTGCGAAGGAACCCATTAGTACCAAAGGACCAAGAATTGGTTCTGAGCTTTCCATTCCAGGAAGGTACTTAGTATTAGTACCTTTTTCAAATAGAGTTTCTGTTTCTCAGAAAATAGGAAACAGAAAAGAAAAAGAGAGGCTTAAAAGACTCATCAAAAGTATAAAACCCAAGAATTTTGGGGTCATTGTTAGAACAAATGCTCACGGGAAAAAAGTAGTAGAATTAAATAAAGATTTGGATGATCTTTTATCGCGTTGGAATAATATCCACTCAAACGTCCAGAGAGCAAAAGTTTCCGATAGGGTTTTAGGTGAGTTGAGTCGAACATCTTCTATACTTCGAGACATTTTCAACAATTCCTTTGAATCTATTCACGTTGATAATCAAAAGTTATTTGAAGAAGTTAATGATTTTATTGCTGAGAATTCTCCCAAAAAAAAGGGGATCGTAACTCTTTACAATGGAAATCTACCAATTTTTGAGCACTTTAAAATATCCAAGCAAATAAAGCAGTCTTTTGGTGAAACTGTAACATCAAAAAGTGGCGTTTATTTGGTGATTGAGCATACTGAAGCATGTCATGTAATTGATGTCAATTCTGGAAATCGTTCCCACAAAAATGCAAACCAAGAAGAAAATGCTTTAGCTGTTAATCTTGAGGCGGCGGATGAGGTTGCTCGTCAGTTGCGTTTGAGAGATATGGGAGGAATTATAGTAGTTGATTTCATCGATATGAAAAAGCCAGCACATAGAAAGCAGCTTTTTAATCGAATGAAGGAAGCTATGAAGGATGATAGGGCAAAACACAGCCTGACTCCTCCCAGTAAGTTTGGCCTAATTGAAATTACTCGACAAAGAGTTCGACCTGCTACTGAAGTTGTAACGACTGAAGTTTGTCCAAGTTGTAATGGAACAGGAACAGTTGATGCCAGTATAAACGTTATTCAGACAATGGAGGGGCAAGCCAACTCTTTGGTGAGGTCGAAAGGTTTGGCTAAGCTTAGAATATCCGTTCATCCTTATGTAGAATCTTACTTAACAAAAGGAATTTTTTCAAATGAAAAGAAAAAATTACAAAAAAGAATCGGGGCTAAAGTTGAGTTGATGCCTATGTTTGAAAATGAAATACTGGAATATCACTTTTACGATTCGGACGGTAAAGAATTACATTTAGATTAAATAAGGTTCAATTTAAAAAAACAAAGTAATTGTTCTATTATTGTCAAAATGCTATATTTTTTTGTTTAGGATAGAAATATGTATTAAATTTGCGCCCGCATTAGTTTGCCCGATGGTGTAACGGTAGCACTACAGTTTTTGGTACTGTCTGTCGGGGTTCGAATCCCTGTCGGGTAACACAAGAGACGCAGTTTTTACTGGGTCTTTTTTTGTTTACATAGGTTTTTGACACTAAGTTGAAAACACCAAATCATTCTAGGGTCGGAACTTGGGACAAATCATAACTGAACTCTACCCAATTCATCACGAATATTCTGACCGTAGTTAAACATCAACAATTTTCCGTTTGGTAAAAGTTTAAAGTACAACTCCATTTCTTTCAAAACTTCATCGTCAACGGGTTCAACTGTTTCACCTTTTACTTTTTCAAGAATGTTACGAATCTCAGATTTACCTACCCTGCCCTCCCTTTGAAGAGTTTGGATGTTTTCGAAAATCTTGTTCTTGATCGTAGAGACTAGAAATGTAGTTTCATCATCTTTCTTTACTACTTGATTTTTTACATCCCACGATTTCGTAGGGATGGAGATACCAATTGTACCTCTTACTCTGATACCCGATAATGAAATGTCAGCATACAGGTATTCCACTCCACCTTTTTGGCGAATTGTTACTTGCATATGATTTGAATTAATTGGTTAATTTTGGTTTATGAAATTATTTTCACTTTTAGCCTTCCTTACTTTGTTTACTAGATGTAATGAAGATAATTATGGACTTGTTTATAAATGTGATAAGACTGAATTGTCAGTACCAACAAAGATTGGCACTGAAATCCCAAACTTTACACTTCCTGAAGTAATTCAAGAAAGGATAAATAAATACAACTTTAACTTCATTAAATATTTAGAATTCGATTGCTCTGGGAAGGTTTATATCCTTGTGTTTGAAAATGAAAAATCTAGATACTCTATTCATCTAGACAATGAGGAAAAGGTGAGACAGGAAAGTTTTATCCGTATATATTAAATAGGGTCACTCTCTGGAACAGTTAGGGACAAAACATTACTTAAGTTACTGAACATTTCATAGTGCCTCCCTTTTATACTCCTATGGTCTTGTATATATTAAATTTGCGCCCGCATTAGTTTGTCCGATGGTGTAACGGTAGCACTAAGTTTTTGGTACTGTCTGTCGGGATTCAGCATTAGAGTCAATGAGAGTTTCGCATCGAATAATCCTTGTAGATAAAAGTAAGAGGTGCTGTTCAGTTTGCTTACTGTTTTATTGAACAATCAAAATCAGATTTTCGACCACTTATTATTACTGCTAACAGTATTTAGTTTTTTGTGAATTGAAAATTATTTAAAGGAATTAAAACCTTTCAAAATTCAAATAAAACGGGGGTGGGTTAATTAATAGTTATTAAAAATTAACATTAAGTTAACAAAAATGTAACTTAATTATTTTTTAAAAGTAGATTAAACAAAGGGTATTTGGTTTTTTTGAGACTTTCAAGACGTAACAAAATTCGAATTCGAACGTAACTTAAGAACCTCCTATGTTAATTTATTATTAATTTAAAGATGACTGTTATGAAGAAGTTGAAGGGAATTTTAGCCTTAATTGTTTTGTTTGTTTTTGTAGTTGGATGCGAAAAAGAAATGTATGTAGATCATGTCTACAACTACGAACAGGGGGATTTAAATATTTCTGTTGAAGAGGTGAATGGAGAAGTTTTCTTTTTTGTTAAAGGAGACGTTACCTCTGAGTTTAATATGACTTCTGAAAAAAAATGGGTTTTGAATGGAGCCGTTGGCGTTGTTGGTAAAGGCCATCTTATTATTCAGCCAGGAACTAAAATATATGGAAATGTATCTACAGAACCTTCTTATTTGGAGGTCAAAGATAACGGTAGATTGTCAGCAATTGGAACTTCAGATAATAATATTGTGTTTACCTCAATTAATAAGAAAGTTGGTGTGCCTTCTCAACAGGATTGGGGAGGGATTTTTATGAATGGTGTGAGACCAGTTGATGTATCTGGAAATTCGCATCAAGTCGATAGTTTTGAAGTTTATATTGAAGAGGATGGCTCTGGTTCTTTAGAGCATGTTTCCATCCAATATGCTGATAAAAATGTGTCGATTGATAATTAATGTTAATTTTTAAAATTGTTCTGTAAAGAAGCTTCGGTGGTTATTCCGAAGCTTCTTTTTTGTATGATACAATGATCGGAAAAAGCTTTATTAAAAGGCCCGTATATTCTCCATTCTTTTTGTTATTTTCGTGTGTTAATTAATATTTTCAGCGCATTTTATACTCATTATAAGGGTTAAATAAACTTAAGAAGCGTTAAATGGTTTTTTTGGTGTAAAATACTGTAAGTAATTTTAGAACATGGAGAAGAAATACTCGTTTATTAATAATGTTACAGGATGGTCTGTTTTGTTGTTCTCAACCGTAATATATGTATTAACAATTGAATCAACTGCAAGTTTTTGGGATTGTGGAGAATTTATTGCCTCTGCCACGAAATTACAAGTAGGTCACCCTCCAGGAGCTCCGTTATGGAGTATGAAGGCCAGGATGTTTGCATTTTTGGCAGAAATTTTCACAGGAGGTACCGAATACATTGCGTTTTCTGTAAATGTGTTTTCAGCACTTTGTTCATCGTTTACTATTTTGTTTTTGTTTTGGAGCATAACTGCATTAGCGAAAAAAATCACATTAAAATCCGGTGAATTAACGGCTGGTCATACATGGGGAATAATGTTTAGTGGTTTGGTTGGTTCCTTAGCTTTTACTTTTTCCGACTCTTTTTGGTTCTCTGCAGTTGAGGCTGAAGTGTATGCAGCTTCATCACTTTATACTGCGGCAGTTTTTTGGTTGGCTTTAAAGTGGGATGCAAATGCATCAAAAACATATGCTGATAGGTATTTGATATTGATTGCATATTTAATGGGGTTATCAATAGGTGTTCACATTCTTAACCTGTTGGTTATTCCTGCAATAGTATACATTTATTATTTTAATAAAAAGAAAGCAACAGTAAAAGGGTTTTTTATTACCGGTGTTGTAGGTGTTTTGATATTAGGCGTTATTCAACAAGTTGTTATATCTTATTCTGTTGAGTTTGCCACGAAGTTTGAGCTGTATTTTGTAAATGAGAAAGGTTTAGGTTTTGACGCAGGAATGTGGATTTATTTCCTGTTAATAGGAGCCTTTCTGATTGGTGGAATCATTTTAACAAAAAAGAAAGGTTTCCCCCAGCTTCAGAAAGCTTTTTTGTGTGTGATGGTTATTTTAATTGGGTATTCATCATTTGCAATGATTGTTATTCGATCAGCAGCAAATCCTCCGATGGATGAAAACAATCCAGAAAATATTTTGACTTTATTACCTTATCTGAATAGAGAGCAGTATGGCGATAGACCGTTAATGTTTGGTCAAACTTTTGAAAGTATTCAGGACAGTGAGGATCCTTATTTAGATGGTAGTCCAGTTTATTATCGACCGAACAAAACAAAAGTCGGTTATTTAACAAAAGTAAAAGTAGAAAAACGAAAAGACCAGTGGCTTGTTGTTGAGGAAAGTAATTTATATGATTTTTTTGAAAAAAAGGATGTAATTAAGGCAATTAATGGTGAGAAAATTCAACCTCAATCTTCGAGGAAAAGATTGGATTTGATTGAGTTAGGTTTGTTTCAGGATGCTACAAAACTCGAAATCGAGTTCGAAAGAAGAGGTGTAACCTTGACTAAGAAAATTAATCTTGCAAAATACTTTGTGGCTGATGAGCGAAAGAACAGTGTTCCAAACTACAACCCAAAAACCTGCATGTCTTTTCCAAGAATGTATAGTACTCAAGGGCATCATGTGAATGCCTATAAAACTTGGTCGAACTACGATCAGGAACCTGAAAGAGACAGAAAAGGAAGAGTCATCACAGTAAGTCAGAGATCAGGTGGTAGAAAACCTTTAATTGTCCCTTCGCAATTAGAAAATATGCGGTTTTTTATTAACTATCAGTTTAATTTCATGTATTGGCGATATTTTATGTGGAATTTTACAGGTCGTCAAAACGATATCCAAGGTCATGGAATTGCTCGATCGGGAGATGCTGTTTTAAAAGGGAATTGGTTGAGTGGGGTTCCCTTTGTGGATAATTCACATTTGGGAGACCAGTCAACTCTTCCGGAGTCCTTAAAAGAGAACCCAGGGAGAAATGAATATTATTTCCTTCCTCTTATTTTAGGTATTATAGGCATGATATTTCATTTTGTTCGTCATAGAGAAGATGCCTGGATAGTTCTTTTACTTTTTTTAATGACTGGTGTTGCCATTATTATTTATTTAAATCAAACTCCTTTTCAACCCAGAGAGCGTGACTATGCTTATGCAGGATCTTTTTACGCTTTTGCCATATGGATTGGCCTGGGTGTTCAGGCACTGTACTCTTTTATGTTGGGAACAAATAAAACGGTAGAGGAGATAAAAGAAGAAAAAGGGAAAAAAGGGATAGAAGCAAAACTAATGTCAATGGGGATTTATGAAATATCTCTATCTGCTTTGGTGTTTGTAATTGTGGGAGTATTTGCTGTTTCAATCATGGAAAACGCTAAGCCGTTTGGATTCTCATGTGTTTTTATTGGTCTTGTTATTTTTGGTTATGTTTTTGTCTCGGTCTATTTGGGTAAGTTAATCAATAATAACAAAGGGAAAGCTGTTTTTTCTTTTTTACTAACAGGGTTTATACCTGTAATAATGGCAAGCGAAGGCTGGGATGATCACGATAGGAGCGACAAATATACGGCCCGTGATTTTGCTAAGAATTACTTGGACAGCTGTGATAAAAATGCAATCATATTTACCAATGGTGATAACGATACGTTTCCTCTGTGGTATGTTCAAGAAGTTGAAGGTTATCGAACTGACGTTAGAGTAATTAACCTCAGTTTATTAAACACCGATTGGTATATTGATCAAGCTAAAAGAGCGGCTTATGATGGAAAGCCTGTTCCTTTTTCTCTGACTCAAGATCAATATCGAAGAGGAAAGAGAGATTATGTTTTTGTTAAAGAAGAATGGGCAAATGCCTATCATGACCTAAAAAAGGTGATGGAATTTGTTAAATCTGATCATGCAGCTACAAAAATCCCAGTAAGTTCAGGCGAAAAAATGGATTATTTGCCAACGGATAAGTTTTCCATACCAGTAGATTCTGCTAAAGTGTTAGAAAATGGAACTGTTCCTCTTGAATTTGCTAATCAGATACCAAACAGAATGGAGTGGAAAATTAAAAAAGGAGCAGTTTTAAAGTCAAAATTGATGATTCTTGATTTACTGGCTCATAACAATTGGAAGCGACCTGTTTATTTTGCCATTACGGTTGGTAATGATCATTATATGAATTTAGAAGAATATTTTCAATTGGAAGGTCTTGCGTATCGAGTTACGCCAATTAAACGTGATAACAAAGAAGGAACAGGTTGGATTAATGTTGAAAAAATGTATGATAATTTAGTCAATAAATTTCAGTGGGGTAATATGGAAAAAGAAGGTGTATATATGGGAGAACAAGTTCAAAGAATGAGCACAAATTATCGAAGTAATTTCGCACGTTTGGCAAGATTACTCTGTGAAAAAGAGGATACTGTTCGAGCAATTAAAACATTAGACAGGTGTATGGAAATTATGCCTCCTAGTAAGATTGAGGTCGATTATTTCAGTGTTTATTTAGCTGACGCCTACTATAAAGCTGGTGGGAATCAAAAAGGAAATGAACTTATGAGGATTATAATCAATAAGTATATTTCTGAGGTGGAATGGTATATTGAACAAGAAGATCACATAGCAATGAAATTGGGAAGTGAGGTGAATAAATCTTTACAGTACATAGGAAACATTAAATACTTTCTTGATCGAAACATTAAATACATCAAACGTAGAAATGGAAGTGGTCTTAAGGAAGCTGAAGAATTGGCTGAAATAATTGAAAATTTCGAAACAACAAACGATAGAGATATCAGAAAATTTTTAACTAAAGTTGATAAGGCTTCTAAAAAATCTCGAAGATAATAATCCGTTTCCATGAAATACGTCTACAAGACAAGATGGTGGATGAAGTGGTGGTATCCGTCACTCATATGGGAGATAAAAACAAAACGAAAAGAGGTTTTTTTAACCTTTGATGATGGTCCGGATCCGGAGGTAACTCCATGGGTTTTGGATCAGTTAAAACTGTACAATGCAAAGGCTACTTTTTTTTGTGTAGGACAAAACGTTGAAAAACATCCAGACTTATATAATAGGATTTTAGAGGAGGGACATTCTGTTGGTAACCACACCTACAATCATTTGAACGGTTGGGAAACAAATTATGAAAAGTACATTGTAAATGTTAAAAAATGTGGTCATGTTTTTGGGTCGCAGCTTTTCAGACCGCCTCATGGAAGGATAAATCGAAAACAAATCCAAAAACTTAAGTCCCGATATAAAATAATCATGTGGACCCTTTTAAGTGGAGACTTTGATCCGGATATATCGGCAACAGAGTGTTCGTATAATACTGTTCAATATACTGAGCCGGGCAGTATAGTTGTTTTTCACGACAGCAAAAAGTGCAAGGATACTCTTTACAAGGCATTGCCGAAAGTTCTCAATCATTTTTCAAATACGCAATGGGAACTCAATGCAATTAAGTCACATCATTTATCGGCTTCCTAACTTTTATAATTTTGGTGGTTAATAAGTTGTTCATGTTTTTCAAAGACAAAAACTTGAAAAAAACTTTATCTTTGGGCCGAATATTTACTAAACTAAAATGAAAAATCTACCAATTAAAAATGCATTTATTGCTGTAGTTGCTTTGGCTTTAGCTCTAACTTCATGTAACACATCAATAGAAATTGCAAAAAGAAAACACAGAAAAGGATATCACGTTTCCTTATCGAAAGAAAAAAATCAAAAAAGTCGTACTTTGGAACTTCATTCAAAACAGGATGTTTCTAAAAATTCAGTTCAGTTGGCGATGATTGATTCTCCTGCTGTTGATACAACTGATATCGAAGAGTTTTTTCCTGAAAATGTAGAAACGTTCGTTTATAAAATGGATTCGCCGGCCGTTGATACTACTCAATATATGGATTTAAAGACATCAAGCCGTAAGTTTACATTAGCTCAAAAAATAAAAAATGTTAAGAGTATAAAGAAAAAAATAAGACAATTAAAACACCAAGAGGGATTTAAATCTGCCTCTGATGATGATTGGGAAATTGATAGTGATGTAATGTTTGTTGTAATGATAGTTTTAGCAATTATCCTTCCCCCATTAGCTGTATACCTTATAAAGGGAAAATCAAACGCTTTCATCTTAAACTTACTATTATGGTTGGTTGGTATTGGAGTTGGAATAGCCGTGTTTGGTGGATTAGTTTGGTGGGCTGGTTTGTTGGCTTTAATCCATGCAATTCTGGTTGTTTTAGGACATTCTTAATAAGCATTCTGAAAATAAAAAAAGCCCAGTAAATACTGGGCTTTTTTTATTTGAAAAGGTTTGCAATAAATCCATTAATAATGAAAGGCTTAATTCTACATATGAATTTTAGTGATTTATGCCTAAATAATCTCATTTTCTCATTCAGATGAGGATGTGCTAACAGTTAGAAGGCTCATCCCTACAGTAGTTTTACTTTTGATTTAATTCTTCTTTAGTTGCTTTCCTAACTTCAAGTACTTCAACATCGAAAATCAAATCGTATCCTGCCAAAGGATGGTTTAAATCAAGAACGACGTCTTTTTCTTTTATTTCGCTTACAAAAGCGAGTATAGGTCCATTTTCTGATTGCAACTCGACTTCCATCCCTACAATTAGTTCCTCTCCATTTTCAGCTCTGAAACCACTTTTGGGTAAAGTATGCATAGCCTCCTCATTTCTTGTACCGTATGCATTTTCTGCAGTTACATTCAGCAGAGCTTTAAATCCAACTTCTTTTCCATCAAGTTGTTTTTCAAGGCCGGGAATAAGCATGCCTAAACCAAAAATAAAAACAATAGGTTCGGTACCAATTGAACTTGCTATAGTGTCTCCTGATTTAGTAGTCACAGTGTAGTGCATTTTAATCAGAGCATTTTTTTGAATTTTCATATCTTGGTATTTGACTCAAAGGTAGAATTTTAAGATATATAATGTTTCAAATTCATTAAGACTTAAATTTTTAATTTACAATATGAAACGAATAGTTTTCCCTTTCTTTTTTCTTATTAGCATTAATACTTTTTCGAAATACTACGAGATAAAGTCTTCTTCAGATCTTTTCAGATATATCGGCAGGTTTGATTTAAGTGATACACAAAACGTTAAATTTGCTCATTCAGGCAATCAAATTGAATTTCTATTTAAGGGCAAGAATTTTAGAGTAGGTCTAAAGGATACTTTGGTAAAAGATGGTGGAGAAAACACCAATTATTATAACATTACTATAAATGGAACGGTTAAATATGTTGTTCAGGGAACTTCTAATTTAAAATATCATGAGATTGAGATTAATTCCATGGATTCGTTTTCTCGGGTAGAAATTTTTAAGAAAACAGAGGCAATATGTGGAACAGCTATTTTTTATGGAATTCGATTTAAAGAGGGAAAAATCAAAAAAACAGAGGCAAAAAAGAGGAGGGTTGAATGGGTAGGAGACTCTTTTTTAGTTGGATATGGTAATCGGGTTTCAATAGAAATTCCTCCTGAAGGAAATCCAAATACAGGATTTCATTCGATTAATCAAGATGGATATTTTGCCTTCGGTGCAATAGTATCACGTAATTTGAATGCAGACTTTTCTTGCGTAGGAGTTTCGGGTCGAGGTGTTTACCGAAATTTTGATGGTAGTCAAAACGGCACCATACCAAAGGTGTATCGTAAATTATACCCTGGACATGAATTAGAAAAAGAGTATGATTTTTCATTCAATCCTGATTTAATTGTGATTAAAATTGGAACGAATGATTTTGGTGGAGAAATGAATGTGCCTCCGGATATGACAGATTCTTTAAGTTTTTCAGATGCGTACATGGAGTTTTTACAATATGTCACTCAGAAAAACCCAAACGCTAAAATCGTACTTGCGGTAGGTGGGGGAATCACGGATTTTTATCCCATTGGGTTGAAAAGGCTTTCGAGGTTTAAATCTTGGGTTAAAATAATAAAAGAAATCGCAGATAAAGAGTTTTCTAATAAATTTGGCTTTTTTGAATTTCAACCTCAAAACCCACCTTATGGAGAAGACTGGCATCCAACTCTCATTTCTCAAAAAAAGTTTGCGGCAGAGATTACGCCTTATCTAATTGAGTTTATGAAATGGTAATTTAATACCAATATCGGTGTTAAATTTACAATCGTACAGTATCTTTAAAAAAACTACAAAAATATGAGGAGATTAATCGTCTTATTTTCTTTTCTGTCGCTCTATACTTCGGCAAATCCTTTTACTTTTTATACTGCAAAATCGGGGTTGATAAATTCGAATGTCTATTGTATTGAAAAAGGATCAAAATTCATTTGGGTTGGCACCAGCACGGGAATAAATAGAATCACTTTTAAAAAGAGTATTCCGATCGAATTTTCCAAAAGAGGAACCTCTGTTCCTGTTACGGCACTGGAAGATGATGGAGAAATAATCTGGGCGGGTTTAAAGGGTAAAGGTGTTTATCAGATGCTTAAAAAAAATTACAAACTAATTGGTTTTCGGAAAGATGTTTTAGTAAATAAGGAAATTTTAGAAATTAAAAGGATAAAAAAAGGGATAATTGTTTTAACATCGAATCAAAAATTCACATTCAGTTTTGGTAAATCTGAATACTCTGTTTCTGAGATAAAAACTGAAAATCATCACCCTGAAATTAGAGTGGGAAGGAATACTATAAAAAATAATAATGGTATTTTATCGAGATATAATCCTGAAACGAAATCTTTTCGCCCCTTTAAAAATCAAATCCACTCCAGAGACCATTTAAATTGGTATAACGGGGTTTTATTAGCGACATCAAAAGGCCTGGTTTTTTATAATCCAGATATGGACACTATTCGATTTGGAAGTCCAAAATTAGAGCTGTTAAGATTTCAATTAAATGGATCAGATACTATTCCAAACAATTTAGATTTAAGTTGGAATGAATACAAATTTAATTATCAATTTCATTTTGAAGAATTGGGTGGGACCAACCAAATAATGCTTGCATATACTTTAAATAATGGGAGTGAGGTTATTGATAAAACGGTTGCAGCTTCTGAAGGTATAGAGCTGAGCGATTTAGAATATGGTAATTACCAGTTAAAAATTAGAGCTAAAAATCAAAAGGGTATTGAATCAAAAAACACGTTGCAGTATTCTTTTTCAATAGCGAACCCCTTAATGAATTCAATATGGCGATATATTGTTGTTATATTTTTAATAGGCATCTGGACTTTTCTGGTTGTTTTAATTATAAAATCCAGACATAAAAAAGAAATGAAAATTTTGGAGGATGCGCTCTTGGAAAAAACAAATAAGCTAAACCAAATCGAGAAGAGTAAATACGGACTTGTAGATGAAGATAAAGTTCAGTTATGAGATTTTATTAAAGAATACTACAGGTAGTAAAGACATTATTTTTCAAGAAAAATTTCCTTTGCCATTTTCATGGGAACTGAAATATATTTCTTTTCAATATAAGCCAGCATTTTGTCTAATACTTCCTTGCTGTCGCTTGTCATTGATTCAAGTTCTTTAGAAAAAACTTCATTAACGGCAACTTCTTTTATCTCCTTAATTTTTCTTGGAACTTGACTCATTGCCAGCTCAATTTTTCTCTCTTTAAAAGCCTGTTTGAAGTCAACAATTTGATTTTCAATTAAATCTTTACAGGCAGAAAGTTCTTTTTCTCTCTTTTTTAAGTTTATTTCTGAGATTTCTTTTAATCCCTCTATTTCGATATAATTAGTAGGGTTTTTTTCGATTACTTTAGGGTGAACATCATAAGGTATTGCCAAATCTATAATTGTTTTTTTACTGGTTTCTCCAGCGAGCAACGATTTGTATATTTCTGGAGTGATGATATAGTCTTCACTTCCTGTACAAGTTACTAACAAGTCAAATCCATTACTAAAACTTGACAATTTATCAAGGGCAAGAGCGGTTCCCCCAATGTGGCTGCTAAGTGCTTTTGCTTTTGAATATGTTCGGTTGAAAACCGTTAAATTTTTTAAACCATGTTTACTGAGAAACTTACACATTCGAGTATTTGTTTCTCCAGCTCCGATGACTAAGATCCTTGAGTTATCTTTTATTCCTAACTCCCTAAGTTTTCGATAAGCTAAAGAAACAATAGATATGGGATTTGCTGCAATTTGAGTGTTTGTATATACTTCTTTTGCAGATTCTATGGTTTTATTAATTAAGAGTCTTATTATGGGGCCAGTTAATTCAAGTTTTGAACACTCATCAAAAGCTTTACGAACTTGTGTAATTATTTCTCTTTCCCCCACCACAAGAGAATCGAGTGAAGATGCAATATGGAAAATATGTCTTACAGCTTCTTCTCCTTCAAATGTGTTGCAATTTGTTATTGCCCAATTTATATCTTCTTGATTCCAGGATTCAGAAAACGAGGCGAAGAATGATGATAAAAACTTTTTAGTGATAATTTTTTCGGATACAAAAATGAATTCCACTCTGTTGCATGTGGATAAATACATTAATTCAGAAATATTATTTCCCTTTAGTTTTTCGAGTCTGGTTTTTCGATTTTCAGAATCGATATGCAATTTACCTATGTTGGAAATATCGGTTGTTTTATGAGTAAATGCTATGATTTTTAAATTCCTCAATTCTCGAAAAAGTCAATTTTAACAAATTTCCCCAAACAGTGCTTTACCTTTGTCATAGTTTTGTCACATACCCTGTCTTAATATTTAAAAACCGTATTTAGAATGAATATAAATTAGAAGGAAAGAAAAGGTTTTTATTGGGTTTTCAACATCTGAATTTTAACCTTTCTTATTAAAATATAATCTTTTTCAAAAGAGGATTTGTTTAATTTTACGATAATGTCTGCATCGGAAGGGAAATATTCAAATTGGAGAACTACCGCATCTTATGTGTCAACTGCCATAAGCATTGCTATGGTTATTTATGTTGTTGGTTTATTGGGGTTAGTTTTAATGAAAGGAAAAATACTGGGAGATTCCTTTAAGGAAAAATTTGCTTTCGAAATTTATTTAAAGGAAGGTGTCGAGGACATAGAGGTTATGCAATTGAAAAAGAAGCTAGATGCCGAGGATTTTGTGAAACAAACTATTTGGAAAGATAAAGAAGAAGCTCTTGCTGAATATTTGAGTGAAGTTGATCCTAAAGAAAACTTTTCAATGACTCTCGGTGCTAATCCCCTGCCTCAAAATATTGATGTATATTTTACGGCAGCTTTCAATCATCCTGACAGTATTAATCAATTAAAAACTCAATTGCAAAAAAATCCAATTGTTGATGACTTGCGATACCCACGTGATTTGCTCTATGTTGTTCATGAAAACATCAATAAAATTAGTTTAGGCCTACTAATTGTAAGTTGCCTATTACTTATAATAGCTATTGGATTAATTACCAATACGATTAGATTGAGAGTTTATTCACAAAGGTTTATTCTTAAAACAATGCAGCTTGTTGGAGCCAGTAATTGGTTTATAAAACGACCATTTATTTGGCATGGTATGGTTCTTGGTTTTTTCAGTGGAGTCATTGCAGTTTTTGCTTTAGCGGGAACTTTAAAAATAATTTACGATTTTTGGCCTGCGTTTCAAGAGGAATTGCAAGATGTCGCAATGGATTTATTCCTTTATGGAGTCATGTTGATTGTCGCAATTTGTATTTCGTGGTTCGCAACTCAAGTTGCTGTTGGTAGATACTTGAGGTTAAAAACAGAAAAGTTATACTATTAAATTATGAGCAATAGAGAGGAAAGTTTTGTTTTTGGTAAAAAAAATTACATTGCTATTTCGGTTGGATTTTTTTTGGTCTTATTGGGTTTTATTTTAATGTCGGGAGGGAAATCTGATGATCCTAATATCTTTAATGGGGATGAGGTGTTCTCTTCAACGCGAATTACGCTTGCGCCTTTTACTGTTTTATTAGGATTTGTTACAGTAGGAATAGGTATTATGCTTAAACCAGACAATTCCAAGGATGAAAACAATTCTATTATATCCAGGGATTAATGGGTGTTCTTGAGGCTATTTTAATTGGAATTATTCAAGGTCTTACAGAGTTTTTACCCGTCAGTAGTAGCGGTCATATTGAGCTTTCTAAAGCAATCTTAAAAACGACCATTGAAGGAGAAGATAATGTAATGTTTACAGTAGTTTTACATGCTGCAACTGCTCTAAGTACGATTGTTGTTTTTCGAAAAGAAATACTTCAAATTTTTAAAGGGTTGTTTCAATTTACCTGGAATGACGAGTTTAGATTCTCCGTTAAAATTATTATTTCAATGTTCCCCGCGGCTATTGTTGGTATTGTTTTCAAGGAAGAGATTGATGATTTTTTTACAGGGGAAATAATGTTGGTTGGATTAATGCTTTTAATCACAGGTGCTGTTTTATTTTTAGCAGATAAAGCAAAAAATACGACAAAAGATGTTGGCATTATTGAATCAATAATAATAGGTGTTTCTCAAGCGGTAGCAATTCTTCCTGGGATTTCAAGAAGTGGGGCTACAATAGGGACATCAGTTCTATTGGGTATTGACAGAACAAA
>MDTE01005943.1_pt1 | contig 16059 bp, 9 predicted proteins | sample 811231 | NCBI WGS metagenome assembly MDTE01 (sample SAMN05326651, study PRJNA326480) | marine metagenome | isolation source: seawater | place: Indian Ocean: Red Sea | collected 2010
ACCTGTAGTAATTGGCCACCACCTCGTTGGCGACGATGAACTCCGACCGGACCAGGTTCCGCAGCGACAGATTCTCCCGGACCAGGTGTCGCAGGAACCTCGCCGGCTCCTCCCTGAGTTGCGTCCGCGTGTCACGTGTCAGCCTGGGAAACCGCTTGCGATCGACCTCGAGCACATCAAACTTCTCCAGGCTCAGCCACTGGCTGGTGAACTCGCGGACGAACTGCCATGACCTCGAGTCCTTGAGCAATCTCAGCATTTCAGAATCGAGCGACTCGTGCAGCGAGCCCGAGGCGGCCAGTTGCAGCAGGTTTTCGTCCGGAGCCGTGTTCCAGAGGAAATACGACAACTTGGACGCCAGCTCGTAATCCTCCAGCGGCTCGGGCTTTGGCGTCTGGCTGTTCTCGATCAGAAACAGGAACTGGGGAGAGGTCAGCACGACCATCAGCGAGTCCTTGATACTCGCCGTGAAGTTGGACGACTTCTGGAACGCCCCTTCCCAGACAGCGACGAACGTCGAAAGTTCGACCGCTGTCACCGGACGCCGAAACGCCCGCGATGCAAACGCCCCGATCACCTCCTCGGCATACTCTCGCGTCTCCCCCTTGTTCTCCGAATCGAGAAATATCGCCCGGTGACTTTTTGGCGGCCAGGTTTCGTAATACGGCCCCTCGAACTCCACCGACCGCACCGCCAGCCGGGGCATATCACGGCCGTCGGTGAATTCGCTGCGGACCCCAATTTCGCGGATCCCGGCCAGGTAGTTGACGTTGTCCTCCTCGACATCGGGACTCGGGAAGTTGTCGATCGCCCCCTCGAAAACATAATCGGCCAATGTCGTCGGCTCGACCAACTGAGGCGGACCGACCGGGGAAAGCGTACTGCCGCAATCACGGCGGAGACCAACGTGGACACCCAGCCGTGGCACCCGCTTCTCGAACGCCGCAAAACGAATCGCAACCGGATCGTCATCGGCCAGGGGAGTGAACACGACCCGTCCAACCTGCTGCCCGTTGCCCCAACGAGCAACCATCTTCAGAGATCCCACCGGCAACCGCACGGCCAGGAACGCCGGCTGATCAAGCAGACCGGTAAAATGACGGTTGCCAAGGGTCAGGGCCAGGTTCTGAGGTTTTTCGTTCGGGGGAGCCACGGCGAACTTCCGACCGGGTTCGACCAGGGCCTGCAGTTCGGCCACCGCCAGCGCCCGTCGGTAGAACCGCACCTCGTCGATGTCTCCCTTGAAGAACTGAGCTCCCTGGACACGGCCGATGTGCAGTTGGACTTTCGGATTGTCCAGGTCCCACTTGCCGACTTTCCCGGCCCCCACCTCGAAACCGTTGACATACAGACGAGTCATCTTGTCGTCCCGCCGGCAGATGACGGCCACATGCTGCCACTGTCCGCGGCGAATCACCCCGGGCCGCGACTGCACAGTGCCGTTGTGCTCATTGCCCGACTTGGCCGTCTCCAGTCTCAGCACACCGTTCCCGTTGGGCATGTCGAAGACAAAACCCTGCTGGTGCCCGTAGCCACCCAGGCAGACGATGCCAGCCTGCCTCAGTTCGCTCGGCCGGACCCAGGCGGCGACGGTAAATTCGCCGTCCCCGATCTTCATGGTCCCGTCCCGCGGTACGACGAGATGGCCACTTTTCCCGTCCAGCGCCACCGCCTTTCCAAACGGCGAGTCAACGAACCGAACCTCACCAACCACCTTGGCGGCCACCTTGGCCGGAGGCTTTTCGAGCGGCAACCTCCGAACGTCTCCATCGAGAGCCCAGGCTCCGATCAACGCGTCATCGAGCTTCGAGCCATCGACGGCGACTTTCCGATCGCCCCCGACACCAGACCCTCGAATGACGTCGACCTGGTAGATCCCTGCGGTGTCGATCTCAACTTTCTGAGGTTTCCCGGCGTCTGCGGTGGGCGTTTCCGCGACGACGGCTCCCTCGGAATCGGCAGGACGGGCAGCGGTCCCACCGTCAAGCAACAGACCGTCTTCGACTCGTGCCGCCTTCACCGTCACGCGGAAACGGCCGTGATCGGGGAGTTGACGAAGCGATATCTTGAAGTTGGCCCGTGGCCCGTAGGTGCTCTCGACCCCGAACAGTTCGGCGCTGGGAATCGCCGGACGCAGCATCAGGCCATTGTCGCCCGGCTGGTAAGCCAGCCCCTTGGGATAGCCGTCAGTACCCCGGACGCAGGCGAAGACATTGTGATAGATACTGTCGTATTCGCGCCAACCGCGGACCGTAGCGTTCCCCTGGTACCCCTCGATGAACCGGTACTTGGTTCGCATCACGAACGGCTCAAAAACGAACGGCTTCTTTGGCACCGGTTGCGAAACGATGAAGTCGCTGTTGCGAAGCAATCGGCTGAGAGCCCCCAGGATCAATTTGTCCTTGAACGGCTTCGGGTTGATCTGGTCACCGAGTTCCACGCGGAAGGTCTGAATCACCGGTTTCACGGACTCGTCGACGATCGCTCGCTCGAGTGCCTTTTCGGCGATATCAAAATAGGCCTCGATCAGCAGAGGGGACAACACCATGGACTCGCCGTTGTTGAGGAACCCGTCGGCTGACACGCTGTCAGCCGGCAGCACGTCAGCCAGTTCGTCCTCGATGCCGATCAGGTCGCGGAGCGTGTTGCGGTACTGGGAGACGGTCAGTCTTCGCACTGTTCCGTTCTTGTCGCGGACACGAGTGCGGGCCACAGCCAGCGCCTCCGCGATCCACGAATCCATCACTTCCCGCTCTTCAACACTCAACTGCGGCTCGTCCTCGGGTGGCATCACCTGGTCAGCCACCTGGTGCCGAATGCCTTTCCACAGCGGCAGCCAGCGATCCTCGAGGCCACCGTCGAGTCGATCCACGCGGATCCCGGATTCGATTTTTTTCTCGCCATGGCACCGCACGCAGTACCTGGCCAACAGCGGTTCCACCTGCTTCTCGAAGCGGCTCTTCACCGTCGCTGCCCGCTGCGCAAACGTATCGACCGGATCCTGATCCTTGGCAAACAGGATCGGCGGTGATTCGGAACCCAGATCGGATTCGACTGACGACGCCGACATTCCGGCCGAATTGTCACCTTGCTCGGACGACTGACAGCCGATCGAGGCCGCGAGCAACATCCATGGCACAACGCGTTTCATCAATGATCTCCCCGGCCGAACCCGGGGCACAATTCGTGCGAACCCGCTCGGTCACCGCCTAGTCTGTCGAAAAACAGGGCAGGGCATCAAGGTTGGGTCACGACGCACGCCACACGCCACACGCCCCTCTGGTCCGCAGCGGTGCCGTCACACGCCTCGTAGAGCATCGCGAAACGTCCGGACTCGGCTGTCGAACCGGGCAACTCCACGACACACATCTCCGAACACTTCGCCGCATCGACACCGTCACCGGCCGGCGACAGGACCGGTTCGGGATCAATCACCCATTCCAGTCCATCCTCGGAAACAGCCGTCATGACAGTGGCCACCTGGGGACAACTGTAAGCGGCGAAGTACATCCGGAACTGCGAGGCCCCCAGCCGCAGGATCTCTGAAGCGAATGCGGTGTGGGTGGCGTGAGGCGGCGTTTCGGCGATTCGAACACCCGTCTCCAGTTCGAATGTCGTACCACCATCGCCAGAAACAGCGCTGACAATCCCGACGCCGCGTTGATGGAGGTACATCCGCCAGCGACCGTCGTCGAGAAACACGATCCTCGGAGACGAGATGTTGGACTCCTCGATGGCCAGTCGCTCCCCCGGCTCGACGTCCCAGTTCACACCGTCATCGTCCGAGACAGCACTCCGGATGGCGCTCCGAACCGACTGCGGCCCTGGGCAACACTCGAAGAACATACGCAGGCGGCCCGTGGCACCGGCCATCGGAACCACTTCCGATGACACCACCCGGAACTCACCGGCTCCTCCTTGTTCGGCACTCAGCCTCACGCCCGGCTCAGGCGTCCAGTTCAAGCCGTCTGCGGACACCGCACTGAGAATCCTCGTGGTCGAATTGTCGTAGTCGTTGGCACCGGCGGGAAAACCGGTTCGTGGCAGGATCTGCGAGTAGAAGACCCGATCCCCGCCGCCGGAGAGTCTTACGACCCGTGGGCTGACCGCTCCACACAGGCCGGTCCGAACGGCATCAGCAGCCCAGGTTGCCTCGGGAGCGGGACTGGTGTCCTCATCGGGAGCAGCATCAATGGCCACCAAGGCCGGCCGCACCCACTCGCGCCCCGGATCACATGACACGTCATGAACACGTGGAGATGCGATCTGGACTTTCGTCAGGTTGATCATCGAGACACAGGGCCTTCCGGGCTTGCACCCGCGGTGCCTCACGGGACATCGGCCGGCCGCCGACATCAGGTGTCAGCGGCCGCTCGATCCTTGAGAGACTCTGTGATCAGTCGAAAATCACGTCGAGTGTCTTGCCGACGACCTTGCCGAGTCCGGTGAGAGGCTTGGTGACAACGCCGAGAACCTTGGAGGTTGTCTTTTTCGGTGGCGCCTTTTTGTCGGCCTCGACCTTGGCAGCTTTGGCTTTTTCTGCAGCGGCCTTGACGGCCCTGGCCTTCTCGGCAGCCGCCTTGGCGGCAGCAACCTTGGCCGCTTTGGCCTTTTCTGCAGCGGCCTTGACGGCCTTGGCCTTCTCGGCAGCCGCCTTGGCGGCAGCGACCTTGGCAGCTTTGGCCTTTTCTGCAGCGGCCTTGACGGCCTTGGCCTTCTCGGCATTCACCTTGGCTGCAGCGGCCTTGGCCGCCGCTTTTTTGGTCGATGCGAGATTGCTGACCCGGACGAGCTTCATCAGTCGTCCCGAGACGTTCCAGTCCTGGACATAAAGGTTGCCGTCTTTGTCCCAGTAGGATCCGTGGGTCCCGCTGAAGACGCCCTCGATCCACTGAGCCTGGGGCACCCGGAAGTTGACCCGCGTCTTGGGATTCACGTTGTGACCCAACACCGAGATGATCGTGTTGCTCTTGTCGAGAATCACGAGCCGACCGTGCAGATCGGGCACCGCCACGTAGTCTCCCTGGACGGCCGCCGACGTGGGCATTCCCAGCCCGGTCACGACCTCGGCGATGAACTTTCCGTCAAGGCTGTAATGCACCAGTCGCCCCTTGGGCTGGTGGTTGCGATCGCAGACAAGAATTCGTGGCGGGTCGTAACGCGTGTCCAATGTCATCCCATGCGCGGTGTTGAACTGCTTCAGACCGTTGCCCTTCGAACCGAAGTGCATCAGGTACTTGCCGGTCTTGTCGTACTTGAAGATGTGGTTGCTGGCGTAGCCATTGGAGAGAATGATGTCACCGTTGGGGGCCACGGTGATCGCCGTTGGACTGAATGGGAACTTTGTCTTCTTCCCCTTGTTCAAACCCGACTCTTCGGGGAACGGCAGTCGCAACACGATGTCGCCGGTCACCGCATGAAACTTGATCCCCTCCCGGGCACTGTTCCTGGCGGCATAAATGAATTCGTCGTTGCCCTCTTGGCGAATCTCCACGTCGTGGATGTTCGTGTAGTCCTTGCCCAGGAACTTGCGAACCACCTTGCCCGAGGGAGTGAAAACAAAAACCCCAGCATTGGCGCTGGTGTAGATGTTGCCCGCCTTGTCAACCACAACACCGCCGTGGGTCGGCCCGAGCACGGACTTGCCGTTGGCGTCCAGCCCCCAGCCCGGAACGGTCTCGAAGGTCATCAGGCCACTGCCCATCCGCACCGGCTCCACCTTGTCGGCAGCGAACATCGACAGCGTCAAGCCAAGAAGAATCGTGGCCGCGATCGGGAGTGAGCGGGACGACATGATGTGAACTCCTGGGTGTGTCTGATCGGTCGTGGGTGACTGGAAGATCGACGAGCGCCCGCAGTCAAACACGCGGCAACGCGGCCGAACAGTCCAAGCTACACACCGGGGCAGGGGGGAGCAAGCAATTCTCCGGGACCACGTGAAGCCGTCGACGACCGATGTCGCTTCCGACTGGCAATCCACAGTCCTTGATGTTCAAACTTGTCGCTCTCAACACGTTTCTGGTAACACCACCGGGCGAAACTGTCTCCGGTTGAAGCGGCACACGGCTGATGAAAAATCTTTCGACGCCCCAACGGAAACATCGCAGCGAACGTCTTGCCCTTCTGATGATCTGGGCCTTCGTCGGATTGGTCGGGATGGCACTGTTCGGCTACGGCCACCTCAAGCTCCAGGAGTCGAGGGCCAGCGTAGAGTGGCCGACCACCAACGGACGAATCATCACCTCCCGGGTCGAGTCTCACGAGAGTGAAGATGGCACCACCTATTCGGCGGACATCGTGTATGTCTACAACGTGGAGGGCACGGAACACTCTTCAGATGTCGTGGTCATCGGTGGGCACGAATACTCGGCCCACGACGTAGTGCAGCGTTATCCGGCCGACAAAAACGTCACAGTTTCGTACGCCCCTGACGATGTGACCAATGCCGTGCTTGAGCCGGGCGTCGAGTCGTACCTTTTCCAGACGTGGGGCATTTCTGCTGTCACGGGCTCCCTGTTCTTTGCCCTGATCTTCAACACGCTCCTGCGAGTGGTGGCCGGAGAAGAGCGAAGCCTGCTGGACAAACTGGTGATCTACCCGGTCAAGGGCCTGTGGTTATCGTTGGGCTTCGGGAACCGGCACCCTTTCATCCTGGCGGTGCTGGTTACCGCCGGCATATATCTCTCGACGCTCGACCTTTGGGGCCTGGAGTACGTGTTTGCCACCGCCGCCGCGATTTATCTGCTGGTGTTGATCTTTGCCCTGTATTTCAAGTTTCTCGGGTGGCTCTCCAGTCTCAGCGAGAAGTCGTGACCGACCCCAATCCGGCGGGCTGACGACCAGCCCTCACTCCAGCCCAAGAATCCGGCGGTTCACCTGGACATCACCCGACCCGCCTCCGGCAAAGTCATCGAACGCCACATCGGTCGTCTCGATGAGATGCCGCGAGATGAATTCGGCTCCCTCACGAGCTCCCTGTTCAGGGCTCTTCACCGCACATTCCCACTCCATCACGGCCCAGCCATCAAAACCGGCTTCGGCCAGCAACGTGAAGACCTGGCTGAAATCGACCTGGCCATCGCCGAGAGAGCGAAACCGTCCCGCACGATCGGTCCACGGCTGGTATCCCCCGTAGACACCGACTCGCCCCGACGGCCGGAACTCGGCATCCTTGACGTGGAACCCCTCGATCCGCTCGCCGAAGATGCGAATGAACTCCAGGTAATCCAGTTGTTGCAGCAGGAAGTGGCTGGGATCGTAGTTGATGCAGGCCGCGGGGTGATCGTCGACCTTGTCGAGAAACATCTCGAACGTCGCTCCGTCAAAGAGATCCGACCCGGGGTGCAGCTCGAAGGTGATCGTCACCCCGTTGTCAGCCGCCTCGTCCAGAAGAGGACGCCACCGGGTGGCCAGTTCGCTGAATGCTTCGTCGATGATCCCCACGGGTCGCTGCGGCCACGGATAGACCATCTGCCAGGCGAACCCACCCGAGAGAACCGGGACACTGGGAGTCCCCATGTGTGCCGACGCGGCGATCAGCTTCCGGATCTGGTCCGAAGCCCAAGCGGTTCGCTCGCCCCCATCCAGACCCTCCGGGTGAAACGCAGCGAACATCTCTCCATAAGCGGGGTGCACGGCCAGCACCTGTCCCTGCAAATAACCGGTCAACTCGGTGACCTCCAGCCCCAGTGCAGCCAACCGCCCGATATAGTCCTCGCAGTACGTCGCCGATTCGGCAGCCTGGTCCAGATCGAGAGTCCGAGGGTCCCACCCTGGAATCTGCACTCCCCGGTAGCCCAGTTCGGCGAACCATCCCGCAATCGACTCCAGCGAGTTGAACGGCGGTTCGTCACGAAGGAACTGTGCCAGAAAGACGGCCGGCCCCTTGATGCTGCTCATGCTGAAGATCCCCGGTGCGCCGTGCCGTGGCTGGTGATTCGGTCCGGCGGCAACCCACCAGCCGGTCACGTGGCAGACTCGGGACTGCAGTTCTCAAAGTCAACCGGACCCACGGTGGCTGGAAGACGTCACGACGTGCGGATAGGTTGCGAGTCGGCATGGCGGGAACTTGGCCAATCCGACCGGAGATGATCATGACACGAACCCAGGCGATATTGCTCACCCTGCTGGTGTGCGGTGTCACGGACGCAGCGGACCCGATTCAGATCGGATCGCGACTCGAATTGATGATCGATGACCACCTGGTCGCTTCGACCAGGGGCCGCATCGGGCTGCAAATGCACAGGCCCGTCCGTCGCAACGTTGCGTTGGTCACCGACAACAAGTGGGAGGGCAACGCGTGCACCTACACGTCGGTCTTCCAGGATGGAGACCGCTACCGCATGTACTTCGGATCTCTGCATTACGAGATGACCGAGGGCAAGCTGATCCAGGGCCATCCTCCGTTCACCTGTTATGCCGAAAGCCGTGACGGGATCCACTGGACCAAGCCGAACCTCGGACTGGTGGAATTCGAAGGTTCCAGGAAGAACAACATTGTCCTGGCCAATGGGACGATTCCGGGACTGGTCGTCGATGCGGCTCACATCGCGGTGTTCAAGGACAGCAATCCAAAGTGCCCGCCTGCCGAGCAGTACAAAGCACTCATTCGTTCCCGGGCGGCAAAAGGCCTGTACGCGTTGAAGTCGCCCGACGGCTTTCATTTCTCACCGATCACCAAACAACTGGTCATCACCGACGGCGCATTCGACTCCGAGAACCTCGCCTTCTGGGACTCCGCCCGTGGCGAATACCGCGCCTACTTTCGCGATTTCCAGAGAGGGATTCGCGGAATCAAAACCTCCAAGTCAAAGAACTTCGTGGACTGGAGCAAACCCGAATGGCTGGTCTTTCCCGGTGCACCCGATGAACACCTGTACACCAACCAGGTCGCACCTTACGCCCGCGCACCACACATCCTGTTCGGGTTCCCAATGAGGTACATCGACCGGGGCCGCGTCGATTCCACCGACAAGCTGCCTCATCCGGAAATGAGACGTCTGCGATCCAGCGTATCCGCGCGTTACGGCAATGCCGTCACCGACGGACTGATGATGACCAGTCGCGACCGGGTGACCTTCAAGCGGTGGGGGGAGGCGATTCTGCGTCCCGGCCCGTCACGGACAAACTCGTGGGTCTACGGCGACAACATCATCGCCTGGGGACTGCTCAGCACCCGGTCGGAGCTCCCCCGCGCCCCGGACGAACTGTCGCTGTTTGCCACCGAGGGCTACTGGGCAGGCAAGAGCATGCACCTGCGGCGATACTCGATCCGAACTGACGGATTCGTGTCGATGCGGGCATCGCTGGCCGGCGGCGAGTTCGTGACCCGGCCCCTGATCTTTTCCGGCAACAAACTGGTCATCAACTACTCGACCTCGGCAGCCGGCGGGGTCTGGGTCGAGATCCAGGACGCGGCGGGCAAACCGATTCGAGGGTTTGCCCAGGCCGACTGTCACGAGGTCTTCGGAGACGAAATCGAGCGGGTGGTCACCTGGATGGACTCCGAAACCGTCTCGCGACTCGCCTCCCGGCCGATCCGCCTACGATTCATCCTGAAGGACGCCGACCTGTTCTCGTTCCGGTTCCGTTGAGAGACCGCGGCCCGAACAAGTGTCACGGCATCAGTTGCGTGATCGCCGTTCGGTTTTCCAGCAGCGCGGTCAGTTCTCTCGGGAAACTGCTGTTGACCCGGAACTGGCCCACGTCGATCAGGCTCTGCATGACCGTGGCCTGGAACTGAGACAGCGAAACCGGAAACGCCTGTGGTTCGCCACCGTTGCGGTGAGCCTTCCCGACAACCTGGCCCATCTGCAGATCACCTCCGGCAAATGCCAGCGTACTCAGGCGAGCCCAGTGATCGCGACCACCGTTTTTGTTGACCTTCGGCGTGCGACCAAAGTCCCCCGAAAGAATCAGCAGAATCTTCTTCGAGAGTCCTCGTTGGGCCACATCTTCCAGGAATGTGGACACGGCCTGATCGGCCGTCCGCCCCAGCATCTCCATGCCCGTCACCATGCCCGGATTGTTCTTGTCGGCATGCATGTCCCAGCCCGGGCTGTGGACCGTCACGAACCGGCACCCGGCTTCGCACAACCGTCGGGCCATCAGCATCTGCTTGCCCAGGGGGGAGGGCTTGAACTTCTTGAAGCCGACCGGAATGTGACTCGTGTCGTAGCGACGAACGAGAGCCGGATCCTCGCGAGAAATGTCCAGGGCGGCCGATCCGGTTCCGAGCAGCAGATCGACCGCCTGGTCGTTGAACCGAGATGTGCCGCCGACCGACGCGATCTTCGCGTAACGGCGTTTCCACTGGTCCAGCAACGACAGCAGCAGACGCCGGTCACTGAACCGGTCCTGGGGCATGTTCAATGACATGTTCTCCAGGATCGCACTCTTGTTGCCCGGCTCGAACGGCGAGTAGGGAGAGCCAAGCGATCCGGCCCAGGACCCTCGCCGGACCCGTGTCAGTTCCTGGCGATACTGCGGATCGATCTCGGGCGTGGTCAGCAGGCTGTAGCTCGGCATTCCGGTGCGAGGACTGTTGGTGCCGGCCAGCCTGGCAAAAAGCGACCCCATGCTGAAACCGGTCTTCCGCTCGCCGGTCGGATCCATGCCACCGGTCAGCACTTGGACGTGCGCCTTGACGTGGTCGGTGTTGCGGTGGTGGAACGACCGCACGATGGACATCCCTTGTGCGTGACGGGCCAGGCGGGGAAAGGTGCCGCCGAAGGTGACCCCGGGCAGCGTCGTCGCCACTTCACCGGTCTGGCTGCGAATTTCCGGTGGGGCCCCCATCATCGGATCAAAGGTCTCGATATGGCTGGCTCCTCCGGAGAAGTAGAGGAACACGACAGAGACGTCTTTGACGAACGGTGTCTCGACGGCCTGGGCGGCCTCCAGCGTCAGCACGTCTCCCAGCGACAATCCACCGACTGTGCAGGTACCGACCTGCAGGAACGATCGGCGAGACAATCCGTCGTGCCGTTTCGCATTGTCGTCGGAAAAAACGGTCAGCATTCGCTCGAATCCGGATCGAATAAGCCACCGATGCCTGGCCGGTGATCATTGTAGTCGTATTCCACCTCTCGCACGAATCCCATTTCGACCGACAATGAAGATAATGACCTGAACCCACCGCACGTGGGCCTGACACCTTCACCACGCCCCTCGAAACGACGACCAATTTCCCTGCGAGCCGGTTGACGACAAACTTCCGAGTAGATCCCCCTCGGGTTTCTCGCGTATCATATCGCCGTAAGACAGTTGGCCAGTCATTGACCTGCCCAAACGTTCCGAAAACATGCAACATCCCACAACGACACCATCGCACCCTCTTGTCTCACGTCGGACAGCCGTTCAGGCCGGCACACTGGGGCTGATGGGACTGGGCATGAACCAGGTCGCGAGCCTGCAAGCCGCACCGGCAACCGCGAAACCCCTGTCCGAATTCCGCCGCTGCATCTACATCTTTCTCTCGGGTGGTTTGGCCCAGCAGGACAGCTTTGACCTGAAACCCGATGCCCCGGTCTCGATACGTGGCGAATTCCGCCCGATCGCGACAAGCACTCCGGGCATCGACATCTGCGAACACCTCCCGAAACTGGCACAGCGAAGTCACCTCTGGGCCCTTTGCCGCTCGATGAGCCATTCGACCAACGGCCACACGCTGGGCCATTACTTCATGCTCACCGGCCGGTCGGTGAAGAATCTTGGATTCCGGGGAGACCGACAACCGCGGCCCGGCGACTACCCGTCTATCCTGTCCACCGCGGGATATGCGATCCGGAACCACCCGCAGGTGCCGCGCCAGAACGACAAGCTGCCTCCGGCGGCGGTCGTCCCCGAAACCCTGATCCACTGGTCGGGCGGAACCATCCCCGGACAGTTCGGTGGCCAGATGGGCCACCGGCATGACCCGTGGTTCATCGAGGCTTCCCCGTACCACAACATCCAGCGTGGAGCCTACCCGGAATACAATTTCCCCAACCTGGGGCTGCCGTTCCGAGAGGAAGACCGCGTCTTCCGGGCACCGAACCTGACGCTGCCGCACAGCCTGACGTCGGCGAGATTTACTCGGCGGCTCGACGTGTTGCGGAACATCGAGAAACAACAAAAGCACCTGGACCAGGCTGTCACGGCCCGAAGTTTCGGCCGTCTCCGTGAGGGAGCCATCTCGCTGCTCAACGACCCCAAGGTGCGGCATGCCTTTGACGTCACCAACGAAAAAGACACCGAACAGATCCGCTACGGCCGCAACAGCTACGGCTGGTCGCTGCTGATGGCCCGACGGCTGATCGAAGCCGGCGTCCCGCTGGTCCAGGTCAACCTGGGCAACAACGAGACCTGGGACACGCACGGCGACGCGTTCCCGCGGTTCAAGGAGAAACTGTTCCCTCCAACCGACCGCGGCCTGTCGGCATTGCTGGACGACCTGCACGACCGCGGCCTCCTGGAATCAACGTTGATCGTCATGGCCGGAGAGTTCGGCCGGACGCCCAAGCTCGAATCCAACCGGCACTACACGCTTCCCGGCCGTGACCACTGGGGTGGAGTCCAGACCGTCTTCTTCGCCGGCGGAGGAACACGGGGGGGGACAGTGGTCGGATCATCCGACAAGATTGCCGGCTACCCGGCGGCCAACCCCCAGAGGCCAGAGAACATGGCGGCGACCATCTACCACTCGTTGGGAATTCCTGCCGACGCCGCCTGGCGAGACGATCTCGACCGGCCACACCAGATCTACCACGGCGAACCGATCGCCGAACTGTTCTGAACGCAATCCGCAGCGCAGCCGCAACGGTGCGTCCGGAGTCACTCGACCAGTCCGGACGCCCCAGGCAACGGTGATCCACGGCGGAGAACTGGCCGCCGAGCGCTCCATGCTGCCGACTCGCCGTTGGCCCATCGACGTTACCGCCTGGCCACTCGAAAATCTCAATGTCTTGTCGACAAGCGAACCGGGCATGAGCGACGATCCCCTACTGCGTCCCCAACTGAAAAAAACCATCGGCGGACTGGGATTCCTGTCGCTGGCCTTCGGATCAATGATCGGGGTCGGCTGGATCACCGCCCTGGGCGAGTGGTTTCAGCACGCGGGCCCGGGAGGCACGATGCTGGCGTTTGCCGCCGGTGGTTTGCTGATGATCCTGATCGGTTCCTGCTACTCGGAACTGACCCCAATGTTACCGGTCACCGGCGGAGAGGTGGCCTACGCCTACAGAGCCTTCGGCACGGACAAGGCGTTCCTGGTCGGTTGGTTCCTGGCATTTGGATACCTGGGGGTGTCGGCCTTCGAGGCCGTATCGATCGGCATGGTCCTGGCGTACCTGTTCCCCCAACTGGACGTTTGGCCGCTGTATGAGATCGGTGAGTGGACCGTCTATGGCCCACACCTGGCATTGGCATTTCTGTTCACAGGGCTAATCACAACCGTCAACTTCCTGGGTGTCGGTCTTGCCATGCGACTCCAGGTGATCCTGACCGGCCTCCTGGTCATCTGCGCGTTGCTGTTCGTGGCAGCCGGGATCGGGCAGGGCAGCCCACAGAACCTTGTGCCGCACTTCGCCGAGGGCTCATTGACCGGAACCTGGAAGGGCATTCTGATCGTCTTCGTGATGGCACCATTCATGTTTGTCGGATTCGACACGATCCCACAGGCGGCTGAGGAACGGGCTCCGGGACAGCCGGCGGCGAGGCTCGGCCTCTACATCCTCCTGGCAATCATCGGCTCCACGGTGTTCTATGTCCTGGTGGTCCTGGCTGCCGGGATGGTGACGCCCTGGCAGTCGCTGATCGATGAGAAGTTGCCAACGGCCACGGCGTTTCGTTCCGCATTCGCCTCGCCTGCACTGGCCAACCTGGTGCTGTGTGCCGGCGTGATCGGATTGCTGACAAGCTGGAACGGCTTCTTCCTGGCCGGAACCCGTGTGCTGTTTTCGCTGGGACGTGCACGGATCATCGATCACCGTTTCGGAGAAGTGCACCCCCGTTTCGGGACCCCGGTCCACGCCACGCTTTTCAGCGGACTGGTCACGGCACTGGCCGCCTGCCTGGGCCGCGGCGCCCTGCTGGCCTTCATCAACGTCGGCTCATTCTGCATTTCGGTTGCGTTCGTCGGCGTGGCCCTGTCCCTGCTTCGGCTGCGGGTTATCGCACCGGAGATGGAGCGTCCCTATCGCCTGCCGGCCGGAAAACTGGTGGCGGGCTCCGCAGCGGCAGGATCGTTGCTGGTCGTTCTGGCGATGGTGATTCCGGCCAGCCCCGCTGTGCTCCGGCCCATCGAATGGGCAATTCTCGCCGGACTGTGCCTGTGCGGAATCGCCTTCTGGACGATGGGCCGCCCCCAGCGGGAGACGATTCCTGAAGAGGACCGGGCGAGACTGATTCTGGATGACCGGTGACCGACCACTTCGATCGACACGTCAACAAACCAGACTGACGGAGGTTCTGACAAAATGGAATTTGATGAACTGCGGACCCGATTGATGCCCATGGACACCGCGTGTGTCTGTGACGCCAACAAGACGCTGCGGGCGGCCGATCCGGCGATCGGCCAATTGCGGATCGCCGACTCGTCCATCCGCCCAGTCCGCACGGGCCTGAAACTGGTCGGACGCGCCCACACCATCCGTTGCCACAATGACTTCTTGACGGTGATCAAAGGGCTCAGTGAGGCCCAGCCGGGCGAAGTGCTGGTAATCGACTCCCAGGGAAGCAACAAGGCCGTTTCGGGGGGACTGTTTCCAACCGAAGCGACTCGGAAAGGACTGGCCGGCATTGTCGTCGACGGTCCCTGCCGTGACACGCGGACCATACGAGCCCTCGAACTCCCCTACTACGCCCGCTCTTTCAGTTCCTACGCCGGAACCACAACGATTCTTGGCGAAACCCAGGTACCAGTCACCTGCGGAGGAGTCACGGTCCATCCCGGGGACATCCTCTTCGGCGACGACGACGGCCTGGTCATCGCCACCGTCGACGAATTGGTCGCCGCGTTGCCGATCGCCGAGGAAATTCAGCAGAAGGAGGAAATCATGCTCGGCAGGATGGCTTCGGGAACGAGCCTGCTGGAGATGCTGAACTTCGAGTCACACTGGGCGGCTCTCGAAGCGGACGAATCCAGCAGTCTGCAGTTCACCATCTAGCCAACCGGCGCCGGATCACTAAGTCCGGGTCAATCGCTCTCGGAGAGCCTGCAGCACCGAATAGCCTTCTGCGAGAAACCCCTTCATTTCCGCGACCTGCGGTTCAACCCGTTTCCAGCGACGGAAATAGACGAACACGCCTCGAGCCGCCTCGAACGAAATGTCCGGCCGGGACACAAAGAAGTCCAACAATCCCTGGTCGAAGAAATCCCGAGTCTCCTGTTCGCTCAACGATTTCAGCACGAAGGCCTTCGAGAAGCCCGGATGGTCATCAAAGTCAATGTCCTGCAAGCCCAGCAGGCTGCCAACAGCATCCAGTGTTCTCTCTGGCCTCAAGTGAAAATCGGGCAACCTCAGATCTGCTGACTGGACCGCGGCCACGGTTTGCCGCCGAACGCGTTTTTGCTTGCCGCGACCGGTAATGTACACGTAATCGAACAAGGCCACTTGCACGTCCGGCGTATCGGCCACGATCAGGTTTTTCAGCGTTCGGCCTCTGCCGATGTCGAACAATGGAAGGCCCGAGAGTCGTTCCGCAAGAGCCTCGTCACCGTCCTCCAGAAACGTCAATTCGAGTTCACCGGCGACCGCGCGAAGACCGTTGGTCCGTTTCTCCTCTCGGCGGCGAACAACAGCTTTGGCAATCAGCAGGCCACCGACGGCCAGCGTGATCCACGTGCCGTGGACCAGCACCAGGAACAGCACGAGATTGTCCTCGATCCAGTTCCTCTCCCGTTTCCCCTCAACTTCATTTTCCAGGTGACCTTCGTCATCCCGGTGAACAGCCTCATCACCGTGATCCGGTTCGCCGTCGGCGGCGTCAACGTGCGAAATCAGGGACACCGCCAGCAGACAGCCCACCAGCAATCGCGCCAGCAGAGAACCATCGAACCACGACATCAGTTGCCTCTCG
>MDTE01117526.1_pt1 | contig 16059 bp, 25 predicted proteins | sample 811231 | NCBI WGS metagenome assembly MDTE01 (sample SAMN05326651, study PRJNA326480) | marine metagenome | isolation source: seawater | place: Indian Ocean: Red Sea | collected 2010
CTGTTTTCTTGCGTTTATCGTCGTCTGTTTTCTTGCGTTTATCGTCGTCTGTTTTCTTGCGTTTATCGTCGTCTGTTTTCTTGCGTTTATCGTCGTCTGTTTTCTCGGTTGTCTTACCGTTTTCTTTTTTCTCGGTTGTCTTGGCTCTGTTCGCCCTAGGGTCATTAGGCTGTGTACCTATGGCTGTTTTTTCATCTGCAGCTGCTGTTGTTTCCGTTGTGCTTGCTCGCGCTCTTCTTCTTGCTGCTTCTGCACCAAGTTTTGCTGTTGTCACCTTCGCGCTCTGTTTCGCTTCTTGCGCAGCTGCAATTATTCGTGCTGCGTCTTTAGCTTGCTGATCCCGCTTGGCTTTTGCTGCGTCTTCTTTAGCCCGTTCTTTCTGTCTTAATTGGCGTGCTTTTCGTTTCTGCAAACCTAGCTTCGCTCTTTTCATGCTTGCTATGTCTGCTTTTTGCTGTGCCTCTTGGCGGGCTGCTTTTTGTCGTTGTTTGCTTACGCTCTTTCTATCTGCTTTTCGCAATTCCTGTTTGATTATTTTCTGCAGGGCTTTTTGTTCATTTGCTAATTTAGTTTTTGCTATTCTTTCTTTTCTAGCTGCATCGTTAACACTATCTAATATTTTCTGAAGCTCTTGTTTATCTACTTTAGAAGGCCCCGCTTTTTTGCCTATTTGTTCGATTCGTTTTCGCTTATTGTCATTGTTAATAAGGTCTAACACATCTTGAACTTTTTTATCCTGCACGGGATCTCGTTCTAGAACTTTCACCCGCTTTGGCGCATTAGGGGGCAAGCCTCTACTCATGTTAGATAAGTTGGCTATATCATCAGCATTTTTAATAAAAAAGTTGGCTTTTTCATCATATAGATAACGTAAATTGGGATTAGCTTTTGCGCCTTGATCGAATATTTGATTACCAATTTTTTTGACTTTTGGCGCAGTCATTACGGCCTTAGCACCCCTTGCAGCGACGCCTACTATGGGGATAAGTGCTAATGTGTCTATGGCTGTGTAGGCGCTTATTTCTTCTGCTGATAGATTTTTTGCATCTTTCACCCATGCGAAAGGCGTTAAGCCTACAGCTAGTTTCTTAGCTTCAGGTATAATAAGTGCTCGTTCTCTAGCGCTTGTTACGTTCCGTAAATTTTGATCTACCCGCGTTTTTTCTTGTACTAATCTCTTATGAAGCGCGCTGTTGGCTTGTTGCTGCGCTTCATTAATCTGTTTTCTTAATTCATTAGACCTTGCTTCTATTCGCCTAGCTTCGGGGGGTACTTCTCTTGGTTTCAGCGTACCCACACCCAATTTAAAAGCAGTAGAGATAGAGGCCCTAGAAGTTTCTTTGGCTTTTTCGCGGTCCGCAATGATTGCTTGTTCTCTTTGCTGTCTCAAATCCCTGTAAGCGCCTAGATCCCCGCGCTTCTTGGCTGCTTCTGCTTTTCTACTTAAAGCTGCTGCAGTGTCTATCTTTTGGCCCAAAACGCGGGGCTGCTGCGCTTTAGCTGTCCGTTTGATGCGTGCTGCATCTATGCTTTGTATAGTTCTAGGTTTTGCTTTCGTGGCTCTTTGCGATTTTTCGGGTGCTTTTTGTCGTCTAGGCCCTCCAAATATTACTTTTGTTGCGGGTTTTTTCCTTGGTCCGGCTCCGCCTAGTACCCTACTTTGTGGCTTTGCTTCCGTTACCATTAAAAGTTCCTCCTAAGTATGCCTATAAATGACATAGCCACCATGATTACAAATGTAGCCCCGAAGATAGTTGCTAAGAACCAACGAACAATCTGCAGGCCGTCGGTATTCAAGAAGGAATAATTGAACGTTGCCCACTTAGGTAAGGTGCTTGTGAAATAAGATAACGTGACACGAGTAGTACCTATGAAGCCGTCTCCTTGACTCGTGCTGTCAACACTAAAGCCGAGAATAGTGTTAAGCACGTTGCCATCATTGGCACTCACAAAGACAGCTTCACCTATATTCGACCAGAAGGTGAAAATCGCAAGTATAGAAAAATAAATGACATAAACTTTGAAATTCATGCGTTACTCTCCCAAAAACGGGGCAATAAGAAACCAACAGCTAGTGTTAATATGAACATCATAATCATAAGGACGTTTGGTAACGGGGTTAACCAAACAATAGGCACTGCGCCTATTAATGCACCCATCATGCCAAAAGCGGGTATGCGGGTAAGCAGCAACGCAGCCCCGCCAAAGAATATTGCAAATACCGCTGCGAGAAATGCAGCACCCAAAGCAAGAGGCACGCCCCCGTTATCAAATGAAGGCTGAATCACCCGCAAAGGCCATTTGTAATTAGCAGCACCTACGAAACCGTCTTGTACAGGGCTAGCAATAGCACCGCCAAACGAAGTCCCCCAAGGATCTAAAGTTTCACTGATCGGTACAGGCGCTGTACTTTTTGGAGTTACGGTTAGTGGACTTGTTGTAGCATCCACAGTGATTGTATTGCTTACTATGGTCATAGAAGCAGTTTGCGCAGCTGCGGATGCGTCACTGATGTTATAAACCCATCTGTAATGGTGTGCAGCTTTACCTGCTTGTGTCCGCGTTAGTGTTAGAGGAGTAAAAGTAAGGTCCAATTCGTTATCTGCATCTGCTGCACTTGTCCCGATTTCCAACCGCTTCATGCTGCGTATACCGTCTGCAGTCCTACTTGCAATGATTAGATCATCTGTGACTGTAGACAGAGGGACATCTACGGAAGCTGTCCCAATTACCGCACCGTTGATTCTCAGATCTAGAACAGATGCTGCAAGATTGACTTCAAAATCGTGTACAGCATCTGCAACAGACGAATTACCAACAATGGTTACAGGACTAACTGATTCATAGACTTTAAATGTCCTATCGCGTGATGCGTTGCTAGAATCCATTGCGCCCGACCAAGTACCCCCACTTGGTGATGTGTCCCACCATTGCTTGCCCCCTGCAAGGACATCTGAATTTTGATAGCCCCACCTGTGAACCTCATTGCCTGCTGCATCACTTGTTACCACTACTCCATATTGGGTACTACCACTTACAGATATTGCAGGACTGAATGTGGCACTCGTGAAAGAATAAGAAGCATTAGTGCCTAAATTGATGTTGGCCCGCGAACCGACAAGCCCTGAAACTAAAGGGGCTCCTGTACCGTCTACAGCATAAATACCTACCTGAAATTGTGTACCGCTACCGCTAATATATTTGGTGTAAATCTCCACGCTACTTATATTCGTAGCACCGCTTGTTGTGAAAGTATTGCCTAAAATATCACCTGAAGCGCTAAGAGTTTGTTCGCTATTCTGCTGTGTTTGTTCAACTAAAGCACTAGTTCCTGCATCATTTACTGTCACGTAAGGGTAGCCACTAGAAGTTATGCCTAATCTATAACTAGTTCCAAGATTAACAATATCTGTAGTATTTTCAGCTGTAACACTGCTTGCTTTGATGTGTAATTTATTTGATGGATTCAGTGCCGCATCATAACTAACGCTTGCTAGATCATCAGAACTACCCCACACCCCGTATTGATCCATTGGTGCAGTTGTGATTCCTGTGTAGATGCTGAAGTCCTGAGTGAAGTTATTTTCGACATCCTTAACAGGTAGCCACGCACAGGCATCTGTGCTGCTTGTGGATTATAGGAAACTTTCTATAGGGAAAGTCTGCGCTTTTTGGACGCGGTAATCACTGCTATCTGTGTTCATGAATCCACCGCTTACTAGCTGTTGCGCGTTCAATTCCGCGCAGGCCATACCCGTATAGGTAGCGCCCGTACTATTCAAAACGGAAACGGGGATCTTGTACGGGTAATCATTTTGGCTAGTGTAAGCAGCTGCAAGAGATGCAGTCATGACACTAAGCAGACTTAGCCATACAGCGCTTAAAAGCATCATGTTTTTTCGTTTGCTGTATGTCATGTTTCTAACCTACCTGAGAGTTTCAGGAACCCTAGAACACTAACCATTGCAGCTACAAAAATTCCTATAGCCCAAGGCACAAACCCCTGTGAAACAAAAAGTGGTAACCCTACAGCAGTAAGGCCCGCAAAACTTACTAGCGCGCCCAAATTGCCTAAATGATAAGCAGCAAATCCGATAATTATTATAGACAATATAGTTATCACTAAGCCTTTTAAAGCACCTGCAGGTATGCCTGTATCTGCTTCGAAACTATTAAATGCACCGTCAATCCAAGTTACGTCCGCGTATTGATCCTCTGAAGCAGTAGCAAATGCCCCCAAGCTAGGAACGGGTGTTGGATATGTCGTTGGTTCTGTTGATATAAGGGTTAAATTACTAACCATGTCAAACAATGCAGGAATAGCTAAAGGTAGATAGCGCGCACCAATTCCTGAAAGCACGTCAGGGTCTTCTGCTATCATATCTACACCCCAACGGGCGCCCAGATTATCAGCAATTTCTAATATCTTTGTGCGTAAAGCATTTTCATTTACTGATCCTGTTTCAGCTGTCGTAAAATCACCACTAATAATGCTTCTTTGGTCTGAAGGAACAGCGCTTGTCCAGACAACAGGATTTCCAACTATACGAGTTGTTAACGTATCAGGCCCCCAAGCAGTCCAATTACCGCTTGTATCAGTCAGGCCCGCTTTGTTCGTTTCATCTGCATCAAGATAAACGCTTCCCACCCCGTAGTTATAGCCATTTTCGTTATAGGGATAGAGGGTATTAGACCCTACTATGTCCCCGCTATTGAGGAGCTGCAGTATAAAGGCATCTTGGCTTTGATAATCCGTTGGTATCGTTGAGTACTGCAAACGGTAATCTGTTATCACCAAAAGATCGCCTTTTTCTAATAGATGTGTAAACGCGTCCACATCCTGCACGAAATCCGAGTTTTCAGGCGCATCTATCGCATAAACAGCGCTGAATGGTAGCAAAGTACCAATAACCGCTAATAATGCTGCTACAAGGCTTCTAACGCTTTTGTGCTTCATGCAATGCACCCCCAATAAAAGCCATGAAAAGCGGGACTAGTACGCCACCCCAAAAGAAATAATGGTCCAACGTGCAAAGCAATATAGCGGGCAATATAAGCATTACACCCGCTTTTTTCTTTATCGTGTAAAGCAATGTTCCCACTACAAGCGCTAGCCAAGCCATAGCAGCGGGTATTCCTGCGTTATAAGCCACTTGAACGGGCGCGTTATGATAAAAATGAAAACCATTTTCTTGTCCTGTAATTCCAACGGGAAAACCATTAGGGGGAACAAGACGTGTTACAAGATCAGCTGCAAGACTATTTGTCAGTCGCAGTCCTTCAACAAAATTAGTATTAAGGCTTGCTGCTGCACCTATCAAACAGAGCAGTAATAATAATCGCCCGTCATTATGCCTATAAATATAAGCAGCAAAACTAAATGCTGTGACAATGAGAGCCAAGCGTGAACCCGTAGCAATAACACCAACAGCAAGCGGTAGTGCTAGCAATGCGTACCAACTTAAGGGAAGCTCGTTCTGTTCCCGCTTACGCGAAAGCAAGAAAGCAATAGTCAGGGTTAACAGTCCTGCAGCGTAATTATCATTAAATAAAAATCCTCTGAGGCGCAGCGGGTCTGTTTGGTATTCGATCCCCATAGACAAGAGCAGCGCATACGCGAAAGGAATTATGCCCCATAGCAGCTGCGGATACCGCATTGCAGCTATAAATGCGACAACGCCAAATATCCACCAAGAAATAAGCACCACGCTTGTTATGAAATATGGACCGCTTGCAGTCATAACTGTTGCATATAGCCCAAGCGTTACAACTGCTATTGCTGCATAGCAGTATCTGTTGTTACCTTTTATTAACGTATAAGCCATGCTTTAACCAATCCTTCTTCAGCTAATGGAACTAGCCACGCTGCATCGTCTAAAGGCGTCCATAAAGACACAGGGTCTTTACCGTCTGCGGGCGCCCCGTAGATTTGGCCCCAATGTGCGGGCCATTTCCTATTAACCACGACGAAACGCGCATCTAATCTTTCTATGGCTTTATCTACGTTGCAGTTTTCTACCCAATTAAAAATGCACCTAACATCCGCTTCTGACTGTTTAAAAGCTCTTGGGGGATTATGTGCAAACGTGTAGTAGACTTCTCGTTCTGTTAACGCTTGGTAATATGTGCCTTCACCAAAATTACTAGAGAGAATTGAACCTTTTTCAGGATGTTGTTTCACTACGTCCAATACGCGCTCTACTTGGGGTGTTACAAAAGTTGAATACCTGCGTTGGGCTTCATCAACAAGCAGGGAACCAATAACAAGTAATGCCACAATGAGTACACCGTTTATTACTTGTGCCCTATAGGGGAGAATGTCGAATCTTTCGCGCGCTATCTGCACCCATACAACAGGCATAAGCAGCGCTGCGAGAAACCTACCTCTATAAGTTAAATTCACGATAGTTTCATCAAATGAATAGAAAGGTGCCCAAAAGCTAAGAAATGCTAATACCGCTGCATAGGGATACCACTTGAGCTTAAAAGCAGCATAGCTAGTAACAAAACCTGCAGCTGCTATATACCAACCCATGTCTTGTATGGTAGGACGTATGAAAAGTAATGGGCCCTCATAGCGATAGATTTCTGAACCCACACCTACTTGTGGGTAGTATGGATAAGCAAACATAGCTAACCCAATTCCCATCCCAACGGGCCATGCCATGTCGAATATTCTGTAAGGGTGCTTAATGGCTAAAGTGATAGTCCATATAGGCAAGATAACAGCGCTTATTCCTGCGACAGTATGATTAGTAAAAGCAAGTAAACCTAATGCTAACGCAATCGTAATTTCATAACGGAACGCAACAATCTTTTGCCATCCAATCGCGATTGCGTACCGCGTCCGCTGTGATTCTTCAGCAATACCCCACGTGCCCCACATGATAAGCGCCGTATACCCGAACCCAACCAAGGGTAAAGCGCCTGTGACGTACATTTCCTGCGTAAGCCATCCGCTAACACTAATAAACGCTGCTGCGAGCGCCCAAGGCTTACTAATAACCCTGCTAAAGAGTAGAAAGAGTGCAGGTAAAAGCGGTAAGACCGCAAATATCGCGGACCATAGCTTATAACCGACAACAACCCCAAAAGCACTAGTAAACGGTAAGAGCGTATAACCCGCGCCAAGTGGTAACCGCGTAAAACTCGCATTAGTTGAACCTTTCCCTGAAATTTCATTCAGCTGTAATAAATACGCGCCTGCATCGACCCCGAGATGATCGGGATATGTCAAGCTATAAAGAAAACGCCCTGCTATAAGCAAAAAAGCCAATGCAGCTATCCACATTGGCGGGTTTTTCTCTATATGGTTATAAATGGAGAAGCGTGTTTTCTCAATCATAAACCGCGCAAAGAAATAGCGCTTCTCCTTCTCCGCGTATGTAGTCATACCTACCTTCTTTTATTGATGCGGTCCCCGTTTTAAATGCCGTTTTACGCTATGCCTATTAGTGGATTTCCAATAAACGGGGACCGCGTTTTGCTTAATTCTTGACTTGTTTTCTAACGATGTTGAAAACAGGGGCTCCTATCATGCTTGCGCCCGCGACAAGAATAACCGCAGCAGCTACGAGAGGTACCAAGTCTAAGGTACCCTGCGTGCCACCAAACGAACCAATACCTGTAGTGGTACCTGCTGTAACGTAATTGGAAATAATTGTTGACATTAGGCTTCCACCAATGACAAGGAAAATTACCCCAAGTATCAAAGATGCTACAGCGGGTCCGATTGAAGCGGTTTCTTCAGCAAAGAAACTTTTTACTTTAGCTATAAATTTTTGCATCCGCTTTTGCCCCTTTCTCTAAACAGATTCGCTCTTTTCAGGTTGTCGTTTAGTAACAACCGCAGCACTCGCAGGTGCTACTTCAGCGTCTAGTTCTAAACATGCTTCTACCCGTTTTTTTCTGTGCGGTAGTTTTCTTAGTTTTACCGCTTTTACCGTTTGTTTTACCGCCTGCAATATTTGAAATGAATGTACGATCCGCCCAACCACGCGGGCGCGCTTCTGCAAGGATGTTCAATGATTTCGGGGTCCTGTATAGAACGTCTGCGCGTCCTGCGCCTGTGCGTACAATCAGTCGGGCGCCTTCTAGACGTCCTTTGAAACCTGCTCTTTGCTCTGTCCCTACTACTATGCCTACATCACCTGAAGATGTATCGAATACACGAGTGCCCACAGGGAATTTTTGATTATTCGTCTTACCGATGGTCACATCTGTATTAATACCGCCTGCGCGTAACTTGGCTGTCAATACGTTCTTAGGCGCGCTGCGCGTGCTGTAAACAGTGATGCTCTTCTTCTGTAACATTTCCCGCGCGCTTTGTAGTGCGCCTGTGCCTTTAGCTTCTATAACTGCCATTACCGCCCCTTAAATTGCCTTCTAGCTCGTGCCCGCTGCTGTGCCGTATGTTTGAAAGTTCTTCTCGGATCAAAATCTTTGTTAGTGAACATCCATTGCATGGCCTTACCGTCGGGTGTGTTCCATTGGGTAACAATGAAATTAGACCCTTGAGGCATCATTCCGCTTTGGCCTTTATATTTCTTGCCTTCTAATGCTTTGGCTACAGCATGTTTTGGCCCTGTAGCAAACAACACTTTCCTACCCCCGCCTAATGGACTTGCCATGCTGACTATGAATTTCTTATTCGTTCTCTTTTCAGCCATGATTACCCCCGCCTTTTAAAATTTCTGGCTCTTGGTCTATTTGTGTGTGAATAGTTATAAATAGCTATGCTTCCTACTTCTTGGACCGTTGCGTGGGTCCCTTTTGGTATTGTTACTGTCCTAGCAGGTACAAAGCCTTCACGCATGGCAAATTTCGTGTACGCGTCTCTAGGGTGTGAAGCAGTTACTACTCCTCTTTCAGTCCCTTTTGGACCTTTGATTTCTACTCTAAATCTGCGGATCATTAGCGCCTTGCCTTAAAGCTGCGTTTAAGCCCGCGCCGTGCCATGTCGCGCTTTAACTTGATATTTTGTATGCGCTCAAACTGATTCATGAACGCCCGTGCCGCTGCTCTTTTGGTCATAGGCATATACATGTACATCTCGTCATAAAAGCTGCTGGGATTAGTTGGTTTCGGGTTGTATTTTTGTTGCAACGCATCAAATACACGTATATGTGCTTCGATACCTTTTTCGCGGTCATACTTGTTATTCTTGTAATCGCGAATAATTTGTTTTTGTACTGGCCTCAGAACTTTTGCTACAAATTCATGATCGTCATGTAATTGAACAAGCAGAGTCTTAGCGTCGATGTTATTTTTTATGGCACGATCCTTCAGTAATTCTGCTGAAAAAGTATTGTTAATAGGCATTATCAGCCCCTTGCCTTGAAGCTGCGTGTTTTTCGGCTCTTGCGTGGCTGATTCAATTCGAAAACACGACCTGCTTTTACTAAAAATCGCGGACCGTTTTTTAAAGCCCATTGTTGATGCAGATCGTCACCTTTGAATATGTCCCCCTTGCCTAATTTTCTACGCAAATCAGTACGTTTTGCTATCAGCACTTTGTATGCTGCATTGTTACGTTTCTCAAATTGGCTATTGGTATATGACGGCCCCATTTTGAAGATTTGCTCGCCCTCTCGCTTTTTGACTTGCGCATAATCGCGATCTATAGCTGCAATCTGCCGATGGTATTTTTCTGCTGGCATAATTACCGCCTTGCCTTGAAGCTGCGATTTTTTTTGCGTAATTTTTTCATTTCAGATTTGGCTAGTTTCGAAAAATAGTCACGCCACCTTTTATTTCGTAATTCCATTGCTTTGTCATAAGCTGCTAACGATTTTTTTACTTGCTTATCATCCCTATCTCTTTTTGCTGTTTCGCGTTTGATCCACGCTTGTCTCTCTTTTTCACGTAACTTCACGTATTTAGGTTCTTGTGACCACGCTTGTTTAAATGCTTCCTCTCGTCTTGCTTGTAATTTCTTTCCAAACATTGCAGGCATACGTTCACCGTTTATGCAAATTTATGGCAAACCACCCAAAGATAGCTGCGCCTGCTGTAGGCACGACTATTAGTAATGCCCAAATCATGGGGAACCGTTCAGCAATTCCGCTTGCTTGGGCGTGGTTGTTGTTTTGGGCCATAACGTCTAGCGCGGGTATTGCAGCACCGCCTAGAACAAGCACTAAAAATAAACCCATTCCAACTAATACTTTTGCCATTACTACTAGATGTAGTAGATGTGAAGGGTGTTGGGTAGTCTCAGTTGTGAGACTATCAGCGAGACTCATTATTATTTATTAATATATATATATGGCTACTATCAGTTACAACAGGCTGCTAGCACCCCGTAACGCAACTGAACGAGAACTGCACAGAGTGCGATTGTTTCTTGGTTTATCTCATTTAAATCAATTATTCAGGGTATTAGATGTAGCACCGCATAACGCCCGCAGGTGGGCTAGTGGCTACGGGGGTATCGGTAGTCCTTATGGATTACGCCTTATGCACTGTATGAGACTTCGTACAGAGGAATTATTACGTAGGATTCCCCCTGTGGAATCTCGCTTCCTAGATATTAACTATGATTGGACGACACATTGGTTTCACTTTGAAAAAGGAGAAGATGTTTCGAAACGGAAATTTTATATTCAGGATAGGTACAGATTATTATGAGTGAAGTAATTATTTACCGATTTGACGTAGCAGGCCGTTGGACTAAAACATCAGGTGTACTTAATGATAAATATGTTGTTGATAAGAAAAGAGAACAAGCACATGTTGTCCGCAGGTCTGATTTCTTTGTCCCCAATAAGCCCGCAATAGTTGCAGAGAGTATTGAAGAAGCTACAAACAGGATTCCCCCTGAACCCCCACCCGATCAACACCAACGGGCAATAGTGGTAGAAGATCATGGGGTGTTACCACTTACCCCAAGCGCAGAACCGCCCCCAATGGAATTAATAGAACGAAACATGCATTTATCAGTTGCAACAGCTGAAACCGAAGCGCCGTTGATTGCTGAACATAAGGACTCAAAAGGAGACGGGCAATTATTGTGGTATCGGATGTTAGCAGGGGCATTTATGCTCGTTGTATTTTCAGGTCTAGCTATAGCAGCTGCAGTTTGGTTCTTTACTGCAGGTCCTGCTTCTAATGGGTTGGGATTATGACAACATTAACAAAACAATCAATACAAAAAGACTCTAGAAGTAAAAGATTCAGCTTCAAGAAGAAAGAAAAAAGTGCAGTTAACAACACAGTGGCTTATGAAAGAGCATTAATAGTTGCTAATCCGCACACCTATTTCACTTTAATGCCTAGAGATATATTGCTAGCAGAATTCGGTTCCCGTTGTAGGTATCTACCAAACCCTAAAGGGACCAAGGCTGTAAGGGTTCTTTTCTCATTGCTAGTAGGTGCTGTTACGTGGATATTAGCTTTCATGCTATTCAGTATTAGCTTTGCTTTACTGTTCAAAGCCACATATCAATTAGCCATAGGCCCATCATTAATCCTTTGTCTTGTGGCTATGTCATTAGCGTTTAAAAAATATTGGCGGGCCATGATACCGTATTTCGATTTTATGCAGCCTTTATGGTTATTGATAAGGGTTACAGATGAATATCATTATGAACCCATATATGAGCATGATGTTTCAGAAGATGATGAAGACATGACGGAAGGGCGCGTAATTGACCTTAGAAGTTTCGTGACGCCCCTAGAAAAACCAAGGTTAATACCCTATGTGCCTAAGAGCCTGTTAGAGGAAGTTATGACCACGACAAAGAAGCCCGTAGACAAAGGAATTATACGAGCGCGTATCTTTTTCTTCTCATTGAATCCAATAGATTTCATTGATTGGTTCAGGCGCGCTAAACAGGGTCTAGGAAAAGCAGATGCTGTTGTAGGTGCAGGTTTCATACTTGCAACATTAATTGCGGTCTTTCTTTTCGTTCAGGCACAAACACCAACAACGGGGGTTTAATGATGACAGAAGAAGACAAAAAAATAGACACTAAAAAAGCAGATGAAAAGAACCGACCTTCCATTGGTGATTATTTCGGGCGGCCTTCCACCAACAACGCACCCAATAATCTAGCCCAAGCGCTTATCACTATTACCAATGATAAAAATGATTGGTTAGTTCAGTCGATATTTAACGAGAAAGAATTAGCAGTAGCCAAGAGATTATTAGCGCGCAAGGCTGCAAAGTATGGGCGGGTGGATTATGAAGAAATGGTTTTTCAAACAGGCCAATTAAACAGAGCTCTAGATGGACGCGGATTAGAACAATATATAGGCGTTGCCACAGGTGAACAGAGACAGATGCAAGCATTGCAGAATTGGTTCAACCGTATAGACGCTACAGCACCAATACAACAACCCCAAGGGCCCACAAAATGATAGGAAGCCACCTGAAAAGAAGTAAACCTGTTATAAGTCTTTCTAAACCGCATGAAATGAAAGTCAGTATCAACCGCGAACAAGAAGACAAGAAAGCACACGATTTAGACTTAGCGCAGGGTATGCCAACTTTGCAAGAAAGTTTTAATCCTTTAGCCATAATGCTTATGGGACCTAGAGGAAAAGGTAAAACTCTTGCCATGACAACTCTTGGTAGAATGTTAACTTACGCTTACAGGGACAAAGGCTTCGAGGGTTATAAAACCTATGCTAATTACCCCTGTGATGTAGTGGATGTCGCGGACGGTCTATTGCTACAAAAATTGAATGATCCGCGCAATCACACAATAAAGAATGGTTTGCTTTTGATTGATGAAATAGGAACCGCAGAAGCTAGCACAAAGTGGAATACCAATGAAAATTTCTCATTAAATCAATTTCTTGTGCAGCTGCGCAAAAGCAAACTTGAAATAGTCTTTACGACGCAATATCCAAGAGGGTTAGATAGGGGTACCCTCGAGCAAATCGACCTTTTTGTGGAGTGCAGGAAAATAAAAGATTACGGAATTGCGTTTGCTGTGCATGATTGGAAAGACGCATTTATACCGCAGCCTAAACGCAAGAGACCTTGGCCCCCGTTTTGGCATGAAGCAGATTGGTTCTACAGTTGGTTTGGCACCCAACATACCTTTAACCACTACAGCACAGACGCACACGTTATACCGCTTTATATGCGAGATAGCTTTGCAGCTGCGACTTCTGAAGAGTGGCGCAGGCTTGGTTATAAGCTAGAAGGCGTCGATGAAGATGAGGACTTACTACCCGATAGTCATTATTGGGATCAAACCAATAATAACCGCGTGGATGATATATCGGACTTAGAAGTAGATTGGATAGAAATGTGCGAATTAACACGCGAATTTGAGATAAAAGCAATGTTTAAAGAGATGGAAGATATTTTACCTGAAGATGCTAGGACCATTAATAAATTTACTGCTCTTCTGATAGAAAACGATTTTGTCATAGATAAAGAAAATGGACGAGCAAGGAGTGAACACTGATGCAAGATAGAATTGTTTTACGGTCAATCATGTTTTTAGTAATAGCATTGTTTGCTACAGGCATTGCTGCAGCACAGAAAATTTGGGGGTGATATTGTGCATACATTAGCACATGTAAGCGGAACTCTAGGTGCGTTTTATTTAAGTGATTATGCTTTTAATACACTGCAAATACCCGTATTGGGGTTTGCTATGTTAGCAGTAACTTTTGTTGCAGTACTTTTTACGGTTCTTACTGCATTTCAAGAAGCCGAATTTATGCGCGGGGCATTTTTTAAAAAGCGATAATTCAAATAAAAAATGCCGCAATAGTCCCCACGCCCAAGAAAGGCGCAAAAGGTATTGTTTTTTTAGTGGCTAATAAAACTACAGCAGCTAGACTTAATCCGATAATAAGCGCTGTCAAAAGCGCATTTAAACCAACTATCACACCTGCAGTAGCAGCTAGTTTTGCATCGCCGCCGCCTATCGCACCTTGTGATAACAAGGCAAGCAAGGCTATAGCACAAGCGCCCGCAGCTTGGGCAAGCATCATATCAACGCCCAAGGAAAATAAGCGGTTATGACTAGTCCAATCCCCGTCAAAATAATAGATGGGACTTCGTATTTCTTCAGACCAAAGCCCAATAGCAGCTGCAAAGAATATAGTGCCCACAAATAACCAACTATTAGGTATTCTGCGCTCCTTATAATCCTTTATCGCTATCACGCTTAAATAAATTGCTGCAGCTGCTATCAAGTAATGATCCATCAGATATATATCCTTGAGTTAATATCTTTTCTGCGATTAGCATCAACATTGAAATAATGCTTCAACGTGGTTTTCGTGTCCGTATGACCTACCATAACGCCCATTTCTTCAACTGTTGCGCCTTGATCGACTCCATCTCTTATATAAGCGCCCCTGAGTTCGTGTGGATGCCTTGCGATTCCAAAACGCGCAATAGCTGCTTTCTTGAAAGCTATTTGATAGGCGCGCGCGGTATAGGGCCAAATCCTATCCCCTGCTTTAATACCATTAATTCTTATGTATTGATCTAAATCAAATGACAATTCAGGCTTCAGAGGAATTTTAGAATAAACGTCCGTTTTTCCTGAATCCTGCTTTTTACCCCTTTTAATATGGATAACCATCACATCCCCTACTCTTTCAGTATGGCTAGGTGTTAAGCGCATCATTTCTGCTTCTCTTGCACCACTACCTTTTAGCATCCTAGTTAATAGCCACCAATGCCTTTGTGCAGGATGGGAAAGGAAATGAGATTGGATTTCTTCATATTCCCATTTATCTATTGCATATTTCTCTATCTGGTAGATTTCGTTGGTATGTTGGTTAAATCTCAGTATTTCATTCTTCATTTTTCGCACCATTCAAAAACAGCGAAATCTTTTCGCTACTTGTCTTTATCGCTTACTTCTGACTCTTTTACAGAAAGGCTTCCATTTTTCGCAATCTGTGTATTATGCGAAAAGTTCGTTTCCCCGTAATAAAGCGCAACAAGTGAAGCCAAATGCGAGCGATATTCTCTTTTCTCTTGTTTAGTTGCCATGACGAACCCCCGTAGGAATAAGACGTTCTTTCAATTCTTTAGTAAGTGTTAATGCTTCATCCAAACTCATCTGCAAAGCATTTTCTCTTTCTAAGCGCTCTTCACTTAGTAGGCGCAGACGCTCCGTAAATGCTCTCAGTATTTCTTCAACAATAAGTATTGCTGTTGTTTCATCAGTTGATTTTTTCAACTCTAGGACAAAGATTTTGACATAATCGGGTGCATTAGTTTCGTACAATAATTTTGCTATAGGAAAATCTGATCTACTCATTTTTCTATTTCCCCCTAAAATCTATTACTTGCTTGCCCTGTAACGTATATACGATGAAATCTCCCCTGCTGCTTGTGCATGTTTTTACATATTCATAACGCCCTGTTTTATAACGTACTCCTGCTATTTCACATGCTGAACTTATTGTGTCTTCAAAATCCCTTGGACACTCATCTTCTAACAATCCCATTACAGCCCTATTAAAGTCTTCATACATACCTCTTGAAGCTAATACACTTGGAATTGCATTAGCCTCTATTGCTGCTTCTCCTAATGCGTTTTTTTCAAAGTTTTTTTTCGTTAATATTTTTTTCTCTATGTGTGTGTGTATATATGTATTATTGGTAACGCGCGCGCGCGCACGAGATTTTTTAGTCATAGCGCGTATCCCCAATCTATTCTTGATAAACTTATTTTTTTACAATCGAAACCGATCAATAACCGCAATGCTTTAACAAATGACTGTATTTCTTTATGGCTTGTTGGCGTGATACGAACCAATGGGAAAACAGCATCTAAAAGTTTCTTGGCACGTTCTACAGTAAACATAACTTCTACAGGTATTCGAACGCCGTTATAAACAGGTAAATGGCACCACGTGAAAGTGTCATTATTCTTTGTTTTCACCCTGTATAAATAATGTATTTGTCTCTGTACCGAAATTGCGCTATTAGCGCTCATTCCCTACACGTACTTCTAATTCAGGTGTGGCTTTTTCACGTGCAGCTTTCTTCTCTAAAGCATAGATCCAAGCATTGTAAGAACTTGCAGTAATACGTATTTTTCTATGACTTGCAGTTGTCTTAGGTTCCGTTAA
>MDTE01082289.1_pt1 | contig 16056 bp, 16 predicted proteins | sample 811231 | NCBI WGS metagenome assembly MDTE01 (sample SAMN05326651, study PRJNA326480) | marine metagenome | isolation source: seawater | place: Indian Ocean: Red Sea | collected 2010
GCCCAGCAGGATTCGAACCTGCGACACCCTGATTAAAAGTCAGGTGCTCTACCGGCTGAGCTATGGGCCCGTGTAGAAAATCTGAACATTTCAAATTTTTAACAAGAAATCAAGAACTGGTTTAGGAACACTTTTTGAAATATCCCCACCAAGTTTATGTATTTCTTTAATAAATCTTGATGAAATAAAATGATATTTTTCAGCTGACATAAGGAATATAGTCTCTATTTCTCTATCAATCGTTCTATTCATTCCTGTCATTAAAAATTCATATTCAAAATCAGATACAGCTCTTAGACCTCTAATTATAAGAGATGCATTTTTAGATTTAACATAATGAACTAAAAGATTATCAAACTTTTCTATTTCAATTTTTTCTTGTGATTCTTTTGATAGAGTTTTAATTGTTTTTTGAATTAGATCTAACCGATCCTCTATAGTAATCATATGTTGTTTAGAGTCATTGTTTGAGACTGCTATAATTAATTTATCAACAACATTTAAACTTCTTTGAATAATATCAAGATGTCCTAAAGTGATTGGATCAAATGAACCTGGGTAAATTCCTATTTTTGACATAAAATTAATCTTCTAATCTAGCAACTGAAACTATTTTTTCTTTTGAATCTACTTTAAACACAGATACTCCTTGTGAAACTCGTCCAACAACTCTGATATTATCTCCAACATTACATCTTAACAATTTACCAGTATCAGAAATTAAAGCTATATTATCTTCTAAATTTACTTTTAAACATTGAATAACCTTACCATTTTTAGGTGTGATGGTGATATTAGTTACACCAGAGCCACCTCTGTTTGTAATACGATATTCATATGCAGAGCTTAATTTTCCATATCCATTTTCAGTAATGGATAAAAGAAATTCCTCTCTATCTGATAATTCTTTAAATTTTTTATTTATTTTAGAGGTATCTTTTTTAGCTTCATTTTTAGCCTTTAAATAAGATTCTCTGACATCTATTGAAATTTTATTATGAAGTAAGCTTGATATAGATACAACTTTGTCATCTTTAGCTAATTTAATACCCCTAACTCCTGCAGAACCTAAACCAGAAAATTCTCTTAAATCTTTAGTTGCAAAACGAATTGATTTACCATTAGTTGTTGCTAATTGGACATCATCATTTTCAATTACTGAAATTACACCAATTAAACGATCTCCAGTTTTTAATTTAATAGCTGTCTTTCCAGATCTAGATAATTTTCTAGTACCACTCATAGCGACATCTTTTAATTTATTTTTTCTGATGTTTCCAAGGTTTGTAGCAAAAACTAAATTATAATTTTCAAAATCACCAATATCTTTTGGTAAAGTTAATATTGAAGAAATCTTTTCATTTTTTGATATAGGAATTAAATTAACAATTGCTTTACCTCTAGAAGTAGGAGTACCAGAAGGTAACTCATATGCTTTCATAGAATAAACCTTACCTACAGAAGTAAAAAACAAAATTGTATCTCTAGTAGTGGCAGCAAATACCTGTTCTAAGAAATCCTCATCTCTTGTTGTCATTGCATTTTTGCCCTTACCGCCTCTCTTTTGAACTTTATAGGAGGATTTAAGCACTCTTTTAATATAGCCTTGGTGAGAAACTGTAACCACAACGTCTTCTTCAACAATTAAATCCTCAGTATCAACTTCCTCAATATCTTGAGTTTGAATTTCAGTTTTTCTAGGTGTTGCAAAATTATCTTTAATTTCACTTAACTCATCTTTAAGAACTTTAAGTAATTGATTATCTGAGTTAAGTATCTTTAAATATTTACTTATATCATCAGCTAAAGATTTAAGACTATTAAATAAATCATCTCTCTCTAAAGCAGTTAGTTTTTGTAATCTTAATTCTAGTATCGCTTTAGCTTGTTCTTCATCTAAAGACATTTTGGATGAGGAAGCCTTAAAACTTGAGTCAATAAGCTTTATATATTGAGTAATATTTGACTTAACTGACCATTTTATGGATAGGAGTTTAGTTTTTGCTTCAGATGGAGTTTTGGATTTTTTAATTAAATCAATTACCTTATCGATATTATTTACAGCTATTGAGAGCCCTATGAGGATATTTGCCTTTTCACGAGCTTTATTTAGTTTGTATACAGTTCTCTTAGTTATGACATCTTTTCTAAAATCAATAAAATGTCCTAAGCCATCTTTTAAAGTAACAGTCATTGGCTTAGTTTCTTTGAGAGCCAACATATTACTGCTAAATGAAGTCTTTAAAGGTGTGTATTGAAATAATTGATTTTTAATAATTTCTGGAACTGCGGAGGATTTTAATTCAATTACCACTCTGACGCCCTCTTTATTAGACTCATCTCTAATGTCATTAATGCCCTCAATAGTTTTACTGTTAACCACATCAGCTATTCTCTCTAAAAGCTTTGATTTATTTTGAAGATAAGGTATTTCGGTTATTACAATAGCATTTCTATTTTTAATTCTTTCTTCATGAAGTTTAGATAGGACAGTAACGCTACCTCTGCCTGTCTCATACATAGATTTTAAACCAGCAGTACCGGATATAATACCTCCAGTAGGGAAATCTGGACCTTTTACAATTTTGTGTAGTTGTTTAGAATTTGTTTCCGGCTCGTCTACTAATAAAAGAGTAGCTTCAATTATCTCTCCTAGATTGTGGGGTGGTATATTTGTAGCCATACCAACAGCAATTCCACTAGCTCCATTAACGAATATATTTGGGAACCTTGAAGGTAGAACTTTTGGCTCTGAGAGTGTTTCGTCATAATTTGGTCGTAATTGAACAGTATCATACTCAAGCTCTTCCAGCATGAATGAAGATACTTTATCCAATCTTGCTTCAGTGTATCTCATTGCTGCTGCTGGATCTCCATCCATTGAACCATAGTTTCCTTGTCCATCAATAAGTGGAAGTCTCATAGTAAATTCTTGCGCCATTCTTACCATTGACTCATAAATAGCAGAGTCACCATGAGGGTGGTATTTACCCATAACATCTCCAACTATTCTTGCTGATTTTTTATATGGCTTGTTATGATGATATGAAGACTCATACATAGAATATAAAATTCTTCTATGAACAGGTTTTAATCCATCTCGAATATCAGGAAGTGCTCGAGAAACAATCACACTCATAGCGTAATCTAAATAACTTTTTTCTAACTCGTCAGTTATATCTATATTTGGATAAACTTTATCCTCTAATACGTCTAACTGCTTTGATTTAATATTTTTCTTTTTTGCCAATGAATTACGTTAAAAAGGGATATCGTCATCAAGTTGTTCAGCTGTTGAATTATCAGAACCCCCTAATGCTTCGTCTGCTGCAGACTCCAACTGTGAAGAGTTATCTTCACTTGCATTTGATTGAGAACGAGAGTCTAACATGGTTAATACTCCCGAGTAATTAGGAATAACAACTTCTGTTGTATACTTATCTATACCATTATTATCAGTCCATTTACGTGTTTGTAATTGTCCTTCGATATAAACCTTAGATCCTTTACGGAGATATTTTTCACATACATCAGCAAGTTTATCATTAAATACGACTATGCGATGCCATTCTGTTTTATCTTCTAACTGCTGTGTTTCTTTGTTTCTATACTTAGTTGAAGTAGCTATAGAAAAACTGGCCAAACGAGAACCGGCAGTAGTGGCTCTAATATCAGGGTCTTTACCTAAATTACCAAGAAGAATTACTTTATTTACTGATCCAGCCATGAATATTTTTATTAAAAGATAATAGTAATATATATTAATTCATCATTTATTGATACCTAATTTAATGGAAAAACACTCACCTCTTACTCACATAATTGTTCATAATGCTCACGAGCATAATTTAAAAAATATAAACTTAAGTTTACCCAAAAATAAATTAGTTGTCATAACTGGAGTAAGTGGTTCAGGTAAATCTACATTAGCTTTTGATACAATTTATGCAGAAGGGCAAAGAAAATATATCGAATCACTTAGCGCATATGCGAGACAGTTTCTAGATATGATGGATAAACCAAAAGTTGATAAAATAGAAGGCTTATCCCCTGCCATTTCAATTGATCAAAAAACTACTTCAAAAAATCCTCGTTCAACAGTTGGTACAGTTACAGAAATTTATGATTATTTAAGAGTTTTATTTGCTAGGGTTGGAACTCCTTACTCACCAGCTACGGGTAAACCTATTAAAGGATTAACTAGTTCAGAAATTATTGATGAAATACATAATAAGTTTACAAAAAGAAAAATAATGATTATGTCACCGATAATTAAAGGAAGAAAAGGCGAATATAAAAAATTATTCGAAGAATATTTTAAAAAAGGGTATGAGCGTTTTTTTATTAATAATAAGATTTATCAAAAAAACGATATACCAGAGTTAAGTAAAAACTATAAACAAAACATAAGTGTTGTTATAGATAGAATAATACCCTCTAGTGATAATAGAGATCGTCTAGCAAATAGTGTGGAAATTAGCTTAAGTGAAAGTGAAGGAAATGTAGAAATATTTGATATTGAAGATGAAAAAATAATAAATCTCTCAAATAAATTTATGTGTCCTGTGAGTGGTTTTAGCATTGATGAGATTGAACCAAGGTTATTTAGTTTTAATAATCCACATGGAGCATGCAAAAGTTGTGATGGATTAGGTGAGGTTGATGCTTTTGATGAGGATATACTCATACCTGATAAAAATTTAAGTTTTAATGACAATGCCATAAATTACTGGTCTGATAAAGCTAGATCAAAAATAAATCCAAAACTTAAAAAGTTATTTATTAAAAAGAAATTTGAAAATACTATTTGGTCAAAATTACCAAAGTCATTTCAAAATGAAATTTTATTTGGTGGTAGATATTTTCAAGGACTTATAAATATAATGGACGATATATATGAAGGCACATCTAGTTGGTGGAGGCAATGGGAATTAGAAAAGTTTAGAAATTCTAAAATTTGTAATGAATGTTATGGTAAAAGATTAAATGAAAAAGCCTTATGTATAAAAGTATGCGATTTAAATATTAGTGAATTTACATCTCTAAGTATTAAACATTCCTTAAAATGGATTAATAATTTCGAAAACGAATTATCTGATCAAAAAAAATTGATCGCTGCTCCTTTGAAAAAAGAAATATATTCTCGATTAAATTTCCTAAATGAAGTTGGTCTAAATTACTTAAGTTTATCACGCAAAAGCTCAACCTTATCTGGTGGTGAGTCGCAAAGAATAAGATTAGCAAGTCAAATTGGATCGGGTTTAACGGGAGTAACTTACGTTTTAGATGAACCTTCAATTGGACTTCATCAAAGAGATAATCAAAAACTAATTAATACGCTTAAAAATTTAAGAGATTTAGGAAATACTATTGTAGTAGTAGAGCACGATGAAGATATAATTAAAGAAGCTGACTATATTGTTGATATAGGTGAAAATGCTGGCATTAAAGGTGGTTCTATAGTAGCTGAAGGAAATTTTAGTAAAATTCTTCAAAGTACGAATAGTTTAACTAGCAACTATATAAAAGGAACTTTAAATAGATTTTCAAACACTAATAAGAAATTAACTAATAATGGATTTATTGAAATTATTAATGCTCGAGGAAATAATCTTAAAGATATAAGTGTAAGTTTTCCTCTTGGAAGATTTATTTCTATTACTGGCGTATCTGGAAGTGGTAAATCAACTTTAATTAACGAAACACTATATGGGGCGGCAAATAATAGGATTTATGAAAAAATTATTAAGACCTTACCTTATGAAGAAATAAAAGGTATAGAAAATATTGATAAAGTTATCAATATAGATCAATCACCAATAGGAAGAACACCTAGATCAAATCCAGCTACTTACGTAGGTCTTTTTACCCCTATTAGAGAATGGTTTTCAAACTTACCTGAGGCAAAAATGAAAGGTTTTAAGCCTGGCCGATTTTCATTCAATGTAAAGGGTGGAAGATGTGAGAGCTGTGAAGGAGATGGATTAAAAAAAATTGAAATGCACTTTTTAGCCCCTGTTTATGTAAAATGCGAAGTATGTAACGGAAAAAGATATAATAAAGAAACCTTAGCTGTTCAGTATAAGACAAAAAATATAAGTGATATACTCAATATGACTGTTGATGACGCTTTTGATTTTTTTTCTGCTAATCCTCAAGTATTTTCTAAATTAAAAACGCTTAAGGATGTTGGCCTAGGTTATATTTCAATAGGTCAAGCTGCTACTACTCTATCCGGAGGTGAAGCACAAAGAATAAAATTATCAAAGGAACTCTCAAAAAGACAAACAGGTAAAACTCTATATATCCTTGATGAACCAACTACGGGTTTACACTTCGATGATATTAAAAAACTATTAGAGATACTTCATAAATTAGTATCTTACGGAAATACAGTTATCGTTATAGAACATAATTTAGATGTAATTAACACTAGTGATTGGATAATCGATTTAGGCCCTGAAGGAGGAGATTTAGGTGGTAAAATTCTTTTTGAAGGATTATGCAAAGATATAATAAAACAAAAAGATAACCAGACCGGGGTATATTTAAAGAAATATCAAGAGTCTCTTGATTTTAGCACTGCTTCATAATTCAAATCTCCAACAATACCTAAAGCAAGAAATATGGAAGAGTAAGTACCTACAAGAACGCCAAAAATAAAGACTATTGGCATTTCGGTAAGATTTACTGGAGCTAGAACTACAAGGCAAATCAAAGCTAAAATAGTAGTAAAACTAGTTAAAATAGTCCTTCTTAAATTTAACCTAACAGAATTATTTACATTATTTTCAAAGGTATCTTTATTATCTTCATCTGAAGTAATAGATCTAAGTCTGTCAAAAAGAACTATTGTATCATTTATACTATAACCAGCTATCAATAATAAAGCTGCAATCATTGTTAAATTAAATTCAATATTAAAAATTGACATAAAGCCAATGGCAATAAGAACGTCATGAATTAATGCAAATATGCCTGATACCGCGAACTGCCAATCAAACCTTATCCATACATATAAGGCTATCACAAATAGAGAAGAGGCTAATGCATACATTGAATTTTTAATAAGTTCTGAACTAAATGTAGGCTCTATATATTCTGATAAAAGAATTTCTAAGTTTGGATTTTCTTTTAAAATATTATTAATTTCTTCAATAAATGCTGGATTATTTTCACCTGACTCAATTCTTATTGTGTAAACATCACTTCCTATCTCTCTTTTAATTATTATTTCTCTTTCAGAGTCAACGACATCTAAAGCTTTTGATATTTGATTATTACTTAATTTAGTTTTAACTTCAAAGTTTAAACCTCCTTTAAAATCAATACCAAGGTTTAATCCTTTAAAAAAGATTACAATAATTGTTATTAGAATTAATATAGAAGATATTAGATAAGATTTGTTTTTAAAAGAATAAAAATTAATCATTTCTGTAACCCTAAAAATTTAGCTGGAGTAGCATTAAGAAAAAATTTGAGTATAACATAAGTTACAATTAATGAAGAAATAATCCCAACAATTAAAGAAATTGAAAATCCTCTAATGGGACCAAATCCAAAAGCAAATAAAAATACTGCAGCGAATAAAGTTGTTAAATTTGAATCTAAAATTGTAATATAAGCTGAATTAAATCCATCAGCTTTAGGATTATCAGATTTCATTTTAAAGTTTTCACGAATTCTCTCAAAAATTAAAACGTTTGCATCTACGCACATACCAATTGTCAGAACTATCCCAATAACTCCTGGTAAAGTTAGAGTTGTGTTAAGTAAAGTCATAAAAGCAAAAAGTAGCGCTAGACAACTAACGATAGTTATTACTGTAAATAAACCTGAGATCTTATAATAAATGATCATAAATAGTGTAATAGCAATCAATGCAATTATAGATGCATAAACACCCTTTTTTACACCCTCTCTTCCCAAAGTAGGTCCTATTTGTTTTTCTTGAATTATATTTATTTCTGTAGGAAGTGATCCTGATTTTAAAATTATAGCTAGATTGTTAGCTGACTCATTAGTAAAACCACCTGAAATTTGCCCACTACCACCTGTTATAGGTTCTCTGATAACTGGTGCGGTAATTAAAGCTCCATCTAAAACTATTGCAAACCTTGTACCAACATTGTCTGAAGTCATTTGTGAAAAAATATCGGAACCTTCTTTATTAAATGAAAAGGCGACCACAGGTTCATTTTGGTTATACTGAAGTGAGGCATCTTGTAAATAATCACCTGTAAGGCTTGGTATTTCTTGTACACGGATTTCCTCGCCAGTTGAGTCATTTTTAAAAACTGTGGTATTGATTAAAGAGTTTTTTTGAAGATGAAGTGTCAGTTTTGCAGTTTTAGAAATTACCTCCTTAACGTTATTATCAAGATTACCTGGTATCTCTAAGAGTATTTTATTTAAACCAACTTTTTGAATTGATAATTCTTTATTACCTAAAAAATCTATACGAGATCTCACAATCTCAACTGAATTTAAAGTCATATCTGAAAGAGATTTATTAAAGTTTTTCTTAGATATAATATAAGTTTTACTATTAGAAGTCTGTTCTGTTAAATCTAATCCTAAATTCTGAATAGCTATGTTATTTAATTTGTCTAAATTTTGATTAGTTGAGATAATTATTGAATTATTAACTATTTTAGAACTTATATTATAACTATTTTCAAGTGCTTGAACGGTTTTGGTCAATAAATTAACTCTGTATTCATCTTCATTCAATTCTAGTAAGTAAGAGTATCCTCCTTGTATATCTAAACCAAAGTTAATTTTAAAATTATCAGTATTTTCAGAAAAGTTTGGTTTAATAAAATAAAAACAAAAAAAGATAAGCAATAAGGAAATCCATAATCTCCATTGCTTAAAAATTAACATGATAATTTATTTATTTTAATTTTACTATTTTGTAGCAATATCGGCGATCATGCCCTTAGCTACTTTAACATTAACATTCTCAGCTATTTCAACTGATAAAGTTCCATCATCGTTAACATAGTGAATGTTGCCAATTATTCCCCCTTGGGTTACAACGCGATCGCCTTTTTTGAGATTGGCAATCATTTGTTTGTGATCTTTAAGCTTTTTTTGTTGTGGTCTAATAAGTAAAAAATAAAAAACTACAAAAATAAGTAATAAAGGTAAAATACCTGCAAGTTGATCCATAATTAAAATTCCTTTAATTTAATAAAATTAGCATTAAAATCTCACAATCATCTTTTAAGTCAATAAAAAATTGAAAAATAGAAATTTATTATGCTGGAATAGTTCTAAACAAAGTTTAGAGGAGTTACCCTTTGTTAAAACCTTTGATTTAAAACTGTTATATGGTGTAAATAAGCAAATAGAAAAAATATCAAAAAACACAGAAAATTTCCTTAAAGACCTTTCTTACAACCATGCTCTTTTATGGGGTGTTAGAGGTAGTGGTAAAAGTACAATTATTAGAGGTATCTTAGATAATTTTTCCAAAAAATATGAAAATTTTATTACAATTGAAATTAATAGCGAGGACCTTTCTGATCTTCCTAAAATTTTTCTTAATTTCAACTTTGATAAGAAAGTAATTTTTTTTATTGATGATTTATCTTTTGAGCAAAATGATAGACGTTATATTCAATTTAAGTCATTTTTAGAGGGATCTTTTTATAGCACAAAAATTTCTTTTTTGATTTATGTAACTACAAACAGAAGGCATCTTATGAAAAGAGATATGTTAGATAATGAAAGATCCTCTGCTATTTCTCAAGATGAGGGAATTGAAGAAAAATTATCTTTATCTGACCGATTTGGACTTTGGATAAGTTTTCATAACCTCTCAAAAGAAGACTTCATAAATATTATAAAAAATTATTTTGAATATTATAAAATTTCTTTTGACCATGAAATTGAAGATGCTGCTTTAAAATGGATATTTGCAAGAGGTAACAGGACTGGTAGGTCAGCCTATCAATTTTTTAAAGAATTCTGTTCAATTAATAAAATTAAGATTTAGTAATTTTTGAAATATTACCCATATAAGGTAATAAAATATCTGGGATCGTTATACTTCCATCATCGTTTTGATAATTTTCTAAAATAGCTATAAGAGTTCGTCCTACAGCTAAGCCCGACCCATTAAGTGTATGTACAAATTTATTTTGATCAGAAGTTTTATATTTAGCATTCATTCGTCTAGCTTGAAAGGATCTACAATTACTACAAGAAGATATTTCTCTGTATTTTCCTTCACCGGGCAACCATACTTCAATATCATAAGTTTTTTCAGCTGAAAAACCCATATCACCTGAAGATAGTAATACAATTTGATAGGGAATTTTTAAGTCATCTAAAATAGAAGTTGCACAATTAAGCATTCTTTCTAATTCTTTTTCAGATTCCTCTTCCTTAGTAATGCTAACAAGTTCAACTTTTGAGAACTGATGTTGTCTAATCATTCCTCTGGTATCTCTACCAGCTGCGCCGGCTTCAGATCTATAACAGGGAGTCCAAGCTGTTAGCCTTTGAGGTAATTGATTTTCGTTTAGAATGCTATCCAAAACTAAATTAGTGAGAGGAACCTCTGCTGTAGGGATGAGCCAATGATCTGTATTAGTTTTAAATAGATCCTCAGAAAATTTTGGCAGTTGGCCAGTTCCATATGCAGCAGCATCTCTAACCATATTAGGCGGTATAACCTCTTCATATCCAAATTCAGAAGTATGTTTATCAATCATAAAATTTGCAATGGCTCTTTCAAGCCTAGCGAGATGATTTTTAAGATAAACAAATCTTGTACCTGATACTTTTCCAGCTTGTTCAAAATCTAACATTCCTAAGTTTTCGCCTAATTCAAAATGTGGCTTGGGTTTAAAATCAAATTTTGGAATTTCACCTACTGTCTTTATGACAAGATTTGAGGTCTCATCCTCTCCAACAGGAACATCTTGATGAGGAAGGTTTGGTATAGAAGATAATATTTCATTTAAATTTTTATCAATAATAGCAAGATCATTTTCAAGAGAGTCAATTTTTGATTTTATGTTTTGAACTTTCTCTTGAATAGAAGACTTTTCTGTTTCGTTTAGTTTTGAGAAAGATGAGGAAAGCTTTTTTCTTTCTGATCGAAGATCTTGAGATTTAGATAATAATTGTCTTTTTTTAGAGTCTAAATCTAAAATTATTGAAGATTGTGGTTCTAAAAACCTTTTTTTTAAAGACTCATCAAAAGAAGATGGATTTTCTCTTATAAAATTTAAATCATGCATATTATTCTTCTTCTAAATCATTTTTTTTGTTTCTTTTTGCTAAAAAACGAGAAATTAGAATAGATACTTCATACAAAATTATTACTGGAAGAGCTAGTGAAATTTGGGAAAAAGGATCTGGTGGAGTAATAATAGCCGCAAAGACAAAAGCTAATACTATTGCATATTTTCTGAAAGAAACTAATTGCTCTATGGTTAAGACACTAAATCTGACTAATAATAAAAGTATTACCGGTAATTGAAAAGCTATTCCAAATGCAAATATAAAAGTCATCATTAATGACAAGTACTCATTCATTTTTGCTTGAAGTGTGATATTTATTCCGTCTGCTTGTGAAGTTTGGAAACTTAAGAAAAATTTCCATGCTATTGGTGAAATCACATAGTAAACAACAGCCGCACCTAAAATAAATAAAAAAGGGATTGCTATTAAAGTAGGTAAAGAAATTTGTTTTTCCTTTTTCAATAATCCCGGAGCAACAAATGACCAAATTTGTATAGATAAGAAAGGAAAGGAAATAAAAGCTGCAGTAAAAAAAGCAACCTTAACGTTAGTAAGAAAAGCCTCTTGTAAGGCAGTATAAATCAATCCATCACCTTCTTCCAAAATAGAAGTTAGAGGCTTAGCTAAAAATTCGAATATGATTTGAGAGAAATAAAAAGATACTAAAAAAGTAAAAATAAAAAAAATAATTGAGTAAAGAAGTTTTTTACGCAATTCCTTTATGTGGTCAAAAAAATTCATAGAGTCTTGATTGGTGTTAGACATTTTTAATCTTTATCTTTTAAAACATCCTTATTACTTTTATCAATAAATTCATCTAATTCTTTACCTTCTTTAACTATGCTCTCTTTTGTATCTAAAATATCTTTTTTAATATCTTTTACCTCTTCAAGATTGGTTAATTCATTAACAGTAGAAGAAAATTCTCTAGACATTTTTTTTATACCAGAAGTAATGCTTTTTATTGTTCTAATAACAGTAGGAATTTCTTTAGGCCCAACTATGACAATGGTAATTATTAGGATGATGGAAATCTCCATCCAACCTAAGGAGAACATTACTGGTCCTTATTTTGATTATCTGAGGAAGAGCTATCCTGATTTTCATCATCTGACATGTTTTTTTTGAAGGATTTGATACCTTTAGCCATATCAGCCATCAATGTTGGTATTTTACCTTTTCCGAATAAAAGAAGAACAATTATTAAAACAATTATCCAATGCCAAATACTAAATGTGCCCATAGTTATAACTTACTATATAAAATCATTTTTATCTAGAAAAAATAAAAACTAGTGATTGATCGAGGGTAATTGAAACTGATGAAGCTGGTGCTGGCAAAAAATTACCTGCAACTTTACTATGAATGTGATGTTTATTATTTTCATTATCGCTAACAGTCATATGAATAATAGTATTATTTCCTAAAAATTTAGAGTCTACCACCACTCCAGAATTAGGATTTAATAAAGGTGATTTTTGAGAATGAAGTTTGATCGCCTCAGGTCTAACTACAATATTTACTTTTTGGTTATTATGGAAACCTTCGGATTTTATAATTCCTAAAGGGGTAATACATTCATGATCAATGACCTCACTCTGAAATATATTAGTTTCTCCAAATAGAGAGGCTACATATAGATTTGATGGATTAAAATAAATTTCATGAGGTGAACCTATTTGAACAATTTCTCCTTTTTCCATCACTATTATTATGTCACTTAAAAACATAGCTTCTTCAGCATTATGAGTTACAACAATAGCTGAAGATTCAAGACTGTTGATCAAATGAAGAGTGTCATCGATTATTTCACTTTTTAAATTAGAATCTAAGTCGGAAAAAGGTTCGTCTAATAGTAAAAGTTTCGGTTGAACGGCAATAGATCTAGCTAGAGCCACTCTTTGTTGTTCACCCCCACTTAATGAATGAGGATATTTATTTAAAAATTCATCCACTTTAGCTAATTTTATAACTTGTTTAATTAGTTGTTTTTTATTTTGTTGGGAACCTGCTGCAAAACTAATATTTTCTAAAACACTCATGTGTGGGAATAAAGCAAAATCTTGAAAAACATATGATACCGGTCTAGTTTCTGGTGGTGTATTAATCTTATTATTAGCAACTAATTTATTTTCCAAAAATAATTCACCCTGTTGTATTTCTTCTAATCCTGCTATTACTCTGATTAAAGTGGTCTTACCACATCCTGACGGACCTAAAATTGAAACTATAGAGTTTTTATTTATAGAAAAATTTAAATTTTTTAAAGCTTGGATGTCGCCATAAGAATGATGTAGGTTTTTAACATCAAGAATCATTATTATCAGTTAATTGACTTTGTGAAAAATCATCTAAATTTTCTTTAATATTTTCATCATCAACAAATGCTTCATCTTTTTCAATATCATCGTTAATTTCTTGAATATTCATTGAAGCAAAATTATCATTCAATAGTCCGGAACTCTTCATTTCTTCTATACCAGGGAGATTATCTAGATTGCCTAATCCAAAATGAAGTAAAAAATCATCTGTAGTTTCCCATAAGATAGGTCTACCAGGGACTTCTTTTCTCCCTCCTGGAGCTATCCATCCTAATTCCATTAATTGATCAAATATACCCTGTCCGATAACTACACCTCTGATGCTTTCTATCTCAGCTTTAGTAATTGGTTGGTGATAAACTATAATTACCAAGGTCTCAATTGCTTGTTTTGATAATCTTTTTTGAACCTCTCTCTTCTCATGAAATATATCACTGACCTCATTATTCGTTAAAAATATCCATCCTTTTGAAATTTTTTTTAAATTTATACCTCTATGTTCATAAGCTTCTTCCAAATTTGACATAACATCTGATATATCTTCATGAAGGTCTAAACGTTTTTGTATTTCTTTTTCTGAAATAGGTTTACTTGAGGCAAATATTAAAGCTTCAATTTTTTGAGAAGTTTCACTCATGTTTTTTTATATATATATCAGAAAAAGGCTCAGATTGATTAATATCTATTTTTTTTTCTTCGTCTTTTTCTTTCTTGGCCATATGAAGGCTAGCGTTAAATGTGCTGGAATAAAAGGATTTACTCATAATTTCAGATTTCAAATTATCTGGAATTAAGCTTTTAAGAGAAAACCAGTCTGAATTTGAAAGTATTTCTTTTGAAATAACATTTTGACCATCTTTAATAGTAAATAATTTAGAGGAAGAAAATTTAAGAGTATATTGTTGGTTTCGTTTATGAATTTGAGCATAGGCTTTAAGTAAATCAATCAATTTATCTTTAATAATAAAATTATTTTCAACTTTTAGTTTATTTTTATAATCACAGGTAAAAAATTGTTGTTTGAATTGAGGCAATTCAAATAGTAACTTAGTATTTTTATGAACCATTTCCAAGATAGTTAGTCTATTAGTTAAAAATTTTGTTACTTTTTTTACATCTTCCTCTTTATCTTTATTAACTAAGAACTTAGATTTTAAAAAAACCATAATTGATGCCATAAGTAAATATTCTGAAGCTACTTCGATACTTACTTTTTTTAAATCTTCAATAAATGAAATATATTGATTACATAATTGTAAAATAGGAAGATTCTTTAAATCATACTTATTTTTATGAACTAATTCCAAAAGGACATCTAGTGGGCCATTATAGTCTTTAATATTAATATTAAGATTAGATTCCATATAGATTTATAAGTTCATTATACAAATCATGATAATGATTAATATTAATAGATTTCAAATAATGTTTTTTATTAACATATTTAAACAAAATTTGATCTCTATTCTTAAAATATTTAGTTTTGTTAAAATTTTTAATGATTACTTCGTACCTTTTCCAATCTGAGCTGCAATCTAAAATAATATCTACTCCTGAAATATTTGATTGATATACTGATTGTTCAATATCATAAATGTTTGCTTTCATTGTTAGATCATCAGTCATAATTAGACCCTTAAATTTTATTTTTTTACGTATCAAATTTTTTATTATTTTTGGTGAATAAGAAGCGATATTTTTATTATCCCAATTTAAATATTTTAGATGGGCTGTCATAGACATTGGTAATTTATTAAATTTTTTAAAAAGAAAGATTTGCTTGTTTAAAGTAGATTTAGATGCTTTTGATACAGGTAAATAGAAATGAGAGTCTTTATTTGTCAGCCCATGACCGGGAATATGTTTCATAACTGGCATAACTCCAAATTTAATAGAGGTATTAACAAGTATATTATTTAGAATTTGGTTGATTGTAGTATTACTTCCAAATGTTCGTTTTTTTATCATCTTTACAGTATTATTATTTGGAATGTCTAATACTGGAACAGTATTAATATTTATTCCTGATCGGGCTAAATAAAAACTTGTAATAAATGATTTAAGATAAACTAATTGTTTTGCTAATGAAGGATGTTTAAGAAAAATTTTGTAATAATCATAATTATCTGAAAATTTCAATTCTTGGAATGAATTGAAACGATTTACCATGCCGCCTTCTTGGTCTATCAAGATATTTATTTTCCTATTAATAGATTTAATTGATTTGATTAATGTATTTAATTGATTAAAAGATGAAATATTTCTAGAAAAAAGTATCACACCAAAAGGACAAAATTTAGAAATATTCTTTTTTTCATTAATATTTAACTGTGTTGATTTTATAGAGATTATGATCGGATACATTATCTTATGAAATCAAATTTATCTGAGTCAATAATCATATATCGATCAAAAAAAATATATTGAAAGAAACTATTATAAAGAAAAACAGACAAAATAATTAAAATTAAAAGTA
>MDTE01181511.1_pt1 | contig 16056 bp, 12 predicted proteins | sample 811231 | NCBI WGS metagenome assembly MDTE01 (sample SAMN05326651, study PRJNA326480) | marine metagenome | isolation source: seawater | place: Indian Ocean: Red Sea | collected 2010
GCAAAGTAATCTTTGATGAAGAGTAATGATTGAAGTCGTTTACTGATAAATGCTTTTTTATATCCTTGACTTGAAAATAAACCATTCCATCCATCCATACTGCAACTCCTTGTAATATATCATCACGTTCTACACCCCTTGCTCTTTCGCTACAAAAGGAGTGCAATAAATCTTCAAACTCACCTTTTATTGTAGCATCAGGTGGTACTTCTACAATAGTTAAACTATCCAATAATAATTGTATTCTTGTCTGCCAAGCATTTTGACTCACTGTTCTTGGTAACTTATTTATCTGTGACACACAATCTTTTTGAAACCTAGTTTGTGAAACTAAACCATCTGTGCTTAATTCTAACCTTTGTCCATCCACATTTAATATCCATATGGGTGGATCACCATCTATTTTTGTAAGTGCTGACATACTATTTTGTACACCATTCGGTCCAACGCCATGCTTCCTTGTGACACACACTTCTTTATTACAAAACGGTTTGATAGGTTGGTCTTCACATTTATAAAAGTAATCTTTCCGTTGCAACTGTTTAATTACTGCTCCAACCTCAGCATGTGAAAGTGATGGTTTTAGGTAATCAAGGTTGTACTTTTGTATCAAAGCTTCCCAATTATCAGCATCAAACATTCTTGCATAAACACCTAAATTAAACAGAGCATTGTTTCTAGAACCCTCACCAAAGCCCATACTACATAAGTGTTGAAGGCATGGTGGACCATCGGGTAAGTAACTGTCTTGACTAGCGTTTATCTTGTAATCGGAGAACTGTTGTTTCGTAATTAAGTATTTACTAGCTTTTTTAACGAAGTCTTGAGGCGAGAGTATTTCAAGTGTTTTTAAATCATATACTGACCTTGTGCTCATATTACCTTTAAAGTATGGCATATTCAAACCGTTTCCAGTATCACCCCTCTCCACTAATATTTCAGCTTGTTTAGGGAACACCTCACCTTCTGCTTGACCTAAACCTGATGCTATCTCTGCAAGTTTATTTTTTACAGTAGACGCTTTTATTGGTTCTTTAAAAAAGAAATATATATGAGCTCCACCTGATTTACTCCTTGCGACCCAACCAACAATACGTTCTTTGCGTAATCTTTCTACTAGATTTTTATGGTCAACTTGATAATTATCAACATCAATAGCTCCCCACTTACAAGTATTATCATCCATGATAGGTATGATACCAAGACCTTGTTTACCTTTTAAATGGTCAATCCAGTGTTGTACTTCTGGTGGTTTTTTTATAATCTTATAGACACCAGTCTTTTTACCTACACCATTATCATCAAGGTCAACAACACCGTAGGCTCTTTTGTTGCCTTCAAATAAATTATAAAACTGTTCTGCTAACTCCATATCCCCTCCTTTGTGAAGCCCTAGCAAATGCAAACAAGGAGGTGCTAGGGCTTCTACCTAATAATAAACAACAAAATTACTAGGTAATCTTAGAAAGGATCGTCGTCAGTTTCTGCCTTAGCTTTTGGTGCATCTTTAATTGGTGGTAAGTCAGTAGGTGCTTGGTCTGGCACTACCTCTTTAACATCAACCTCTCCAGCTTCTACTGATTTAGCAAACGCTACACAGTTTTCAAAAATAGCTTTGTGCAAGTCATCTGATAAATCTAACTGTCTTACTCTGTTGATAACCCAACCATACCATTTACCTTTATCATTTTGCTCAGGCACAGTTGACAGATTGTACATTTGCGACATCATTGGTAGAGTATATGGACCGTTCTTACCCATAGCCGTCATAGCATTCATTTGGGATAGCCACCTTCTTGACTTTTTAAGTTGTGTGCTAGACATCGTTATTAAACATCTACTGTACTGCTCACCCTCTAACAACATAACAAAGTGTTGAGCCGTGTTGGTAAGTAGATTACCATTTGGCAATACCTCATCATTGTTATCATTGCGTGTAGCAGTTGCTACTATTGGGTCATCAGGCAAGTAACTACCTACATACCCACCACCTTGATCTCTTGGTTTCCACTCAACAAACCTTCTATTGTAATAACAAGGTACGACGGTAATACCTTTATCACTCGCACCAGAATACACAGCATTTGCTACTGTATTATATATCATTCCTGCCTTTGCACCTGAAACATATGCACCTTCGTTTTCATCTACTTGTGGGCTTTGTGCTCCAAGTATTCTTAAAAAAGGTATTGACATATCTTGTGTGCTAGTTTCCGCAAACCCAAGACCAGACATTTCTTCAAATGAAGCGTTGACAAGTGCTCCTTCTTGTTTCTTGACTACTTCAGTCATTTACTTTCTCCTTATTTTAGTTTGTAAACCTAAAAATACACCAAACAAGTCATGAGGTATATTTTCACCTTTTCCAGTTTGTTCCTTAACAAACGACTTTAAAGTTTGTGGCTCTACCCAAACTTTATTTGTAACTGCCATGCCCTGACCTTGTAAGTCAGCTAATAAATCTTTTGCTTTATTATCTTCGTTTCTACCAAATGAAGCAGTAACAGTGTTCTTTATTAAACTTCCAAAACCATTAGAAGTTAACCAATCATGTGCGTCTTTACGATTAGCTTCTGATATGTGTGCTGAAACAAAATCAGTAACCGTAATCTCATGTCCATCTTCTGTTTGCAAGGTTTTTAAATTTTGTTCTTGCATAGCAGAGGGTAATAAGTCTTGTGATATTTCTCTTAGCACCCTTTCAGTTTCTTTTAGTTCAGCCTTGAGTTCTTTTACTCTGTCCTCAAGTTGTAGTTGTTTTTTACACAAAGAACTGACATTACTCAATCCTTGTTCGCTTACTTTAGTAAGCTCATTTGCAGTTGCTTCAAAATCCATTTATACCTCCTTGTCATAGATGTCAACTGTTACTGGATAGTACTCTTCATCTTGCCTATCCCACTTTAATATATTTAACTTGCCTATATTATTAGACATGGCAACGGCACAAGAGATGCCAATAATCACGGGATCCCCTGACAGTAGCAAGTAATCTTTGTCATTAAACTTACGGAGTAACCTATTTATCCGCCTAACTGTTGGTTGTGCTGATAAGGCTACTTGTTCCTTAGCTGGAATTAATATTTGCAAATCACCATACTCAGAGGCTTTTGTAATATCTCTTCCTGGAACTTCCTGCGTTATAAAAACAGTCATACTTTCTCCTATGCCGTTGTTGCTAATGCTTAACCCTTGTCGCTACTAACAAGCCAATCTATCCGTAAACGGCTGGGACTTGTTAGAACCTCACCACCTTTGCCTAGAAACTTGGTAGCTCTTGATATAAGCCTAGTGAACGGTTAGCATGTCACGCTACTAAGCACTAGCAACTATTTAATATATACTTTTATATATAGTAGTAAAACTAAATTTAGTCCAATTGATAAATCAGATATTATAATATCTGATATCGATATATTTTCCGTCTCGCGAAGAATATCACACCGACAAAAAAGAGCTTAAATTTTTAAAACACTTTGTATATAGTAAAGTCAGAAAGTTAAGGTAATGAAATATAAATTTAAGATGCCTCCCTATGAGCACCAACTTACTGCTCTGAGGAAAGGTTGGAACTTAGATGAGTTTGCATATTTTATGGATATGGGAACTGGTAAGTCTAAGGTCTTGATAGATAATTTTAGTGTACTATATGACAAAGGTTATATAGGTGGTGTTCTTATTATCGCACCAAAAGGTGTATATAGAAACTGGTCTAGTAATGAGATACCAAACCATATGCCAGACCATGTGTTAGCAGATATTTGTATATGGCAACCTAATCATACACAAAAGTTTTTAACGACTTGGAAAAAGTTATTTGAGGATAATTACAATTTAAAAATATTCTTAATGAACATTGAGGCATTTAGCACACGCAAAGGTGTAGAAGTAGCAGAAAAGTTTTTGTTGGCTCATAGTACACTTATGGCTATAGATGAAAGCACCACGATAAAAAGTAAAAATGCTAAACGTACTAAGTCAATAGTGAAGCTTGGTAAAATGGCAAAGTACCGTAGAATTATGACTGGTAGTCCAATAACAAAAAGCCCTATGGATTTATACACACAATGTGAATTTTTAAACCCAGAGTTACTTGGTCATAAAAGTTTTTATAGTTTTCAATATGAGTATGCAATAATTAAAAGACGTAACTTAGGTTCATATAGTTTTAACCAAATAGTAGGATACAAAAACTTAAAGGAGTTAAATGGATTGTTAGATAATTTTAGTTACAGAGTTAGAAAGCAAGATTGTTTGGACTTGCCAGACAAAGTATATACAAAGCGAGTTGTAGAACTTACACCTGAACAAGCTAGAATGTACAGCGACTTAAAAAAGATAGCACTTGGTATATGTGAGGAGGGTACAGTTACCCCTACCACAATATTGACACAATTACTCAGGCTACAACAAGTTTGTTCTGGACATGTAAAATTAGATGATGGTACAATCAAAACTTTTTCATCAGCTAAGATAAAAGAGTTAGAAGCAGTTGTAGAAGAGATAGATGGCAAAGCTATTATATGGGCTAACTTTACACATGATATTGAAAGCATTGTAGAGTTGTTAACAAAAATGTACGGCGAGGGTAGTGTAGTTTCTTACTATGGTGCTACTAGCACTGACCAACGAGATTATGCTATGTCATCTTTTCAAAACCCAGATAGTCCAGTAAGGTTTTTTGTAGGACAACCTAGAACTGGTGGTTATGGTTTAACACTTACTCAAGCATCTACCGTAATATATTATAGTAATAGTTATGACCTTGAGGTTAGGTTGCAAAGTGAAGACCGAGCACATCGTATTGGTCAAGTAAATAAAGTAACATACATAGACATTATTGCAGAGAAAACAGTTGACGAAAAAGTGTTACAAGCCCTAAGAAGTAAAATTGACATAGCAAGTGTAGTTTTACAAGAAAATGTTACAGATTGGATAGTTTAATAAAAAAAATGACTCCGTATAAGCTCGATACAGTCATGAGAGCAAGGGTTCCGTGTATGTTTGTACCCTAAAATTACTTCCCATTCTTGGTCATGTAGGCAGTAGTCCCCATGTAAGTTCCTACTATTCCAGCCCCAGAAATGTAGAATAAATTGCTAATATCAGCCAAAGCTTCTACTCTTTCTATAGGAACTATGAACATAGCCAATGTAAACACACCCATGCCGATTAATGTGTATCTTGCCATGCGTAATTGTGCTAGATTTTTTCTTAATTTAGTTTCTGTTTCTTTAATATCTTTCATGTTACTGAGTTCTTCATCAGTAACAACACCATCACCATCTAAATCATACTCGGCGTACTTAGACTTTTTTTGTAACTGCTTTTGTGTCATCTACTTTCCTTATAAATGTAAGCAAGAAAAAATAAAAATCCAACGACAGTACAAGCTAAAAATATCCAACCTATCACTTCCCAAATTTTTCTAATAAACTGTTGTCTATCATATATTTCTTTTTTTCTTTGCAGTCTAATATTAGCTTCCATTTCTAGTATTTCATTCCAAGACTTAGGTCCGTAATGAAAGTTAATAAAAGTTTTTAGTTCTTGCCTTTGTGCTTCTAATTTCTTTTTTGCTGTAAAAGCCTCAATCGCACTTGCTTGTATTTCATCACCTTTAAATAATTTTCTAAGAGGAGAAGCATTTTTAGCAGACTTTTCAGCATTGTCAATATCACTTAGTGCAGACATCCAACGCCCAAGATCTTTACCCATAGATTCAATTTCACGCCCAGCTTGAAAACCACGCTTAATCGCATTGAATGCTGTGTTCGCGGCTGTGATGGCTACTCCAATGGTTGCTGGATCCATACTATCCTCCGCTTAACCTATTGGAAACTTTTGTAGATTAGCCATTCTTTCTACCAATCGCTCTGCACGATTGGTTACTTGACGATACCATTTTGAGTCTTCCATTTGTAATGAGGCTTCAATCCAATCTTCCTCAGCAATAGCTTTATTCATTTTCTTAAATTTACTGAGTCTTGGTCTACCCATATTAAACATCATGTTTGCTAGTATGAGCTGTGCTTCTTCAGGTAAATCATCAAAGTTTTCATAAAGCACCTTACATTCTTCTAATGTAACTTTAATATCTTCTTTGAACAAAGCGTTTACTCTTTCCTCAGATATTTCTGTACCAACTGGTTTACCATACTCTTCATCCCACTCAGTGATGAGATGACCTATACCACAAGTCGGTAGATTCAGGTGGTCAAGATATACAGCATTAACACAACCCTCATCTCGTTTTAACTCTTGTTGTAACTGATCTATGTTCATACTAATCCGCCTATTCCTGCTCTACTTGATATGGCACTTCCCGTAGTGTCAAATGGAAAAAGAGAGGCAAAGTTCGTGTTAGATGGAGGACTACCAACAGAACCACCACCTGACACCGTGGGAAGATTCAGGTTTAAAGTGTTTGGTGTTATTGTGTTTTGACTTATTTGGTCACCCATAAAAGGAGGTTCACCAGTACGTTTAAATTCTTGTTGCCTTGTTTCATCTTCAAATCCAGGAGTAAAATCCTCACTAGCTAACCCTAACTCTCTTTCAATACTAGTAAGTGTTGCACTTAATTTTTGTAATGTGCTACTTCTATCTAAAAACCCACTAGGTTTACGGTGGGCTTCTTGTAGTTGAGCAACACTTGGTTTTATTGACATTAATTTGGCTAAAATATTTCTTGGCAAAACAGATTGTACAAACTCTAAAAGTTGTCCTCTTGTTGCTTTACCTATTTCTGAACCAGTTGCAAATGATGATCCAGCATCTTCACCCATATTAGCAAAAAACCCATATATTCTTATACCTTCTAAATTTTTAAAATAATCATTATCTATTTCATTTGGTTTTCCAGCTTTAGCAAACAAAGGTTTTAGATTACTATATTGTCCAGCAAACCTTTTTAAATCATCCAACTCTTTTGTAAGGGCTTTACCGTTTACAACAGTAGAACCATCAATATCACTTATTCTTGTTACACTAGGCTTATCTAATATAGTGCTTAAAACATGTAGTCTTAATTTTTCAGCATACTTACCATTTACACCACCAGTAGCATTTATCTTATTTATAAATTCTGCTTGAGTGCTTTTTGTAATTTCATTAAATGCACTTTCGGCATCAACTAATTCTCTTTCCATTGCTTTGACAGTAGCACTATTTTTTAACCAGTTGTGTTTATCTGTAAAAGTGAGTAATGCTCTACGAGTATTACCATTTGGCACAAGTAGCTTAAATAGCTCTTGGTCTTTTGCTATATCTTTAATAAGGGTAGCACCAGTATCTATGTTTTGCAGAGTATATTGTATAAAGCCATCTTGTATGTTTTCCATAGTCTTTATATTATTAGCTTGTGATACTGCTTTTGTCCCACCTTCTTTACTAATACGCATGAAGTTTTTGAGTAACTTTAAGTCCGTTGCATTAATATTACCATCATATAAAGATTTCATAGTTTTCATTACATTAAGTCCAGCGTTTCTATCAAACAAAGTACCTAGACTTGTAAAATTAATCACATCTGTTTTTTCTTTTGTAAGTTTTCTTGCATCATCTAGAAATTTTTTAAACTGACCTGACCCACCAGTCGGAGTATCAATAACTTTATCAATCTCATCCATCAACTCTTTAGCTACAAAAGCACCTTCACCTTTTTGAGATACAATATCACTAAGTTTATTTCTTACAGTAAGCATTTGTTTTAAGGCGTCAAATGTTCTTTTTTTACCAAAGGTTTTTACGGATATTGTACCAACATCAGTGTCCGCTCTTTTAAGTTGTGCTAATAAATTACCTAAATCACCTTGTAATTCACCACCTATTTTTTCATATAAATTTTGTTTATTTTTACCCTTTTTTGCCATTTTGATTTGTGTGCCAGTAAGTATATCATCTATCTTGACACCTAAACCACTAATATCAAACTTTACATTATCTGTTCTTGCAGAAGAAAAAGCTTTAGTAAAAGTTCTATCTATTAATTCATTCATACCTTTTTTGTATATATCAAGATCCTCAACAATATCTTCATACCTAACATTTATAGCTTTACCTTCTATAGTTTGTACTCTACCTATAGTGTCTGATATTATATTTTTACCTAAATTATCAATAGTAAACATAAGTTCACCTTGTGATAAATTTGATATATCTTGTTTAGCTATTTCTTTAGCTTTTTGGTACAGTTTCTTTTGTTGGGTTGTTGTCATCTCTTGTAATATGTTAGATGTTCCGCCTACTTGCTGAGCCATTTTTTGCAATATAGGGGAACGTGTAGCTAATTGAGATATGGAGAGTAATGGTAAACCCTCTTTTTCTGCAAACTTTTGAGCAGTAATAGCAGTTGGAGGAGTTTTACCAACAAAAGCTCCAAAAGGCACACCACCTTTACCTAACATTTTATCCACAAAATATCTACCCAATCCTGGAGCAAACTTAGTTATTCCAGCTTCAATCAAACCTTGTAATGCTACATCAGTTGTAAAAGAATCAGTAAGTTTTTGCCTAAAACTTTTATCCTCAACATCTACACCCTCATCAGCAAGAGCTTTATCAAGCATGGCTCCAAATATAACACCACCACCAGTTCCAAAAAAAGGTGCTACAAAAGAACCAACAATCCCTCCTGCTGTGGCAAAATTAAGAAAAGTACCAGTAAAATCACCAAAGTCTCCAGCAAAATCACTAAAGCCACCTTTTGGATCTACTCTGTATAGTGGACCATCTTTAGTAAGTGAGTATAGCATCTCTGTTTTTTTTACCACCAACACCAGTTCTTATTAGTCTTCCTTCTGGGTATTTACGTTTAAAAAAGGCAAATTTATCTGCAAACTGAGATCTACGAGCTAGGCTGTCTCTATCATTAGTAGTGAGACCACCTATTGCATCTTTACCTGAATAATTATCACCAAACTTTTCTTGTAAAACATTTTCAATGCGTTGGTTTTCTAATGCCATATTATTCAATATAGTATCAATACCTTCAGCGTATTTGCTAAAAGTACCTTCTGGTTTTGTCATCATTGAAAGTGCTGGACTAGTTGCAAAATCTAAAAAATTACCTGAGTCCGGCATAATAGCACCAAGTAAATCAAAAAAATTAGAGTCAGGTACAACGTCTAATGATATACCTCCAGCAGTCTTTGCACCAGTAGCTCCCTCTGATATTGTAATTTCTTCGCCTACTGGCTCATTTAAAGAACTTGTAGGAGTATTGGAAACATTTATGTCTGTACCAGTTGGTTCATTAAATTGCAAAATTAATTCCTCTTTAAAAATTTGTATTGTCTATAAGCATCATAAAAGTCATTTATATCTTTTGGACTAAATCTTTTCTTTGGTTCTTGTTTTGATAATAGCGTTTGAAATTCATCAGCGTAATTTGTTATAAAGTCATCTTTGTCTTTTGCCTTAAATATAATCTGTGCTCTTTGTTCTTGTATTGGTGTAATATTTATACCAACATCTTGATTATTTTCATCAGCAAAGAAAAAGCCACTTTCAGTTTGAGGTTTTGCACCTTGTAGTTTTTCAATCGTTTCTGACGTTACAAGTGGGTTATCCTTACGATGTTTATCTATTCTTGCAGTCATTTCAATATATCTATCTTCAGGATTTAAATTCTTTAGCTTAGGATCTTTCATTGCATCTTCTATTATTTTTAGCTCTGCTGTTGAACGATCTGCGGCTTGTTTAAATATCCCCTCCATAATTGTAATACCTTCAGGTGTAGTTGTTAACTGCAATCCAGCTTCTTTAACTAAGTCAACTTCTGACTGGTTTAAGTTTCCTGGGAAGTTAGAAGCAAAAGTAACAGCAAATTGAGCACCTATTTTATTTAATGTTTCACCTACAGCTATATTACCACCAATAAAGTTTTCTAAGTTTTCTTTACCTATTGCACTTTCAAACTTTGCTTTAAGAGTTGGTGAGGCGTTGATAAACTTACCAATAGCTAATCTTGCTGGAGCAAGTGTACCAGTTCTAAAACCTTCGCTACCTTCTTCAAATATCTTTGCAAAACTTGCAAGTTTTTGATTACCCTCAGCAACTGTTCTTGTATCAGTAATAAGTTTTTCAATGGACTTAGCAAATACTTTATCCATTGATTCTGTTGGGTTGTATGTAGTGGTTACAGTAGATTTTTTATTTATAAAATCATCATAAGCTTCTTCTTTATAACCCATTACTAAACGGTTAGCATCGTTTTCACTTAATCCAGCTCTAAGGAATCTTGTCCTCATAGCTTCGCCCTTAGCATTTACAACATTTTCAAACTCACTAGTATCAAATAAATCACGAGTTAAAATCTGTTGTTTAGTTTGTAAATTTTTATATTCTTGACTATTTCTGTTTAAGTCAGGGCTTTTTAAAGCTGTTTGTGTTTCTAGTAATTGATCTATTTTTTGGAATACTTCTGGTTTTACACCTTCAGTTAGTTGTGTTTTTTGTGTTGGGTTATTTAAATCAACTGCAATAAATCCAGTTTCTTTTGTACCAAAGGTTGCCATGTCTTTGCCTTGAGTGCCTGATAAGACTTGTTTTGTTCCTTTTGTTTTATTTACAACTACAATACCAACGCCATCAACAAACTCAGTAGATAATTCATCTTTTCCAGGAACTTTTTCTGTTGCAGTGCCGTCAAGTTTATTAATTAAAAAGATTGATCCATTTGGACCTTCTTTAATTGCAGTATTTTCTGCAGTTATCTGACCTTGGGTTTTACCACCAACTATTTGAAATTTGAAATTACCTTTATTGTCCATTTGGTTTTTATCAAATATGTATGTTGCACCTGATGCTTCATCTTTAAATTTATCAATATTTGGGGCTTCTTTTATAACTTTTAATGATGTGCCACCATCAGGATCTCTAGTGATTCTGCCTACAAAACCACCTTCTTTTATTATTTCTCCTGGACCTGATTGAACTATTTGTACATCACCAGTTCTTTTATTAGTGGCAATAATATCGCCCATTTTATTTTCCATAAACTCATAACCAGATTTAGCTAATTCTGTGAATATTGGTTTAGCTAAATCAGCTTTAGCTTTAGCACTTGCCTCTGTTTGTTTTGTAAACACATCACTAGCTTTTTCTAAACGACTTGCATCTTCTTTAGCTTTTAATAATGAAAGCTGTAAAAACGGATCCGTTAATTTAGCTGTTTCGGGATCTAAAGCGGCTCCAATTAATGTTGGACTACGACCAATTATTTGTCCAAACTTTGCTAATGTAAGTCCTGGAAGTGTTTCAGCATACTCCTTATAAGCACTAGGTCTATCTAAGAATTGTTTTTGAAGAGTAGCTAAAGGTGTAACTTTTGGAGCATATTGTTGTGAAAGTGCTAATAAACCAACTGGAGTATTTGCCAAAGCATTCATCCCAGCTATTTGTTGATTTACATCTGGTATAGTGCCTCTACTTAACATAGCTGTAGGTTCGTTTTGCATCATTCTAGCCATAGCTTCTGCTTGATTTGCTTCACCAATATTCGGTGCAACTGGTGATTCTTCACCCTCATCAGCATCTAAACTAGCTATGCCACCAGTAGATTCTATTACCGTCATTAACGGTTGTACCATTGTTAAAACCGACTCCGGAGTTTGGTCAGCATCTGCTTTACCGACCAACTGTCCCAACTCAGTACGACGCTCCTCCACCGAGGCTTCATCACCTCTGATAGCATCCATAATTTCTTTTGGATTTTCCGCATTATCAATATTTGCAAACAATGTTTCAATACCAGACGCGATTCCACCGAGAGCCTCAGTTGATTCGACAGCCTCAGCTTCATCAAGTCCCGACGTAATACCACCCATCGGTTCATTTGTTGTAGGCATTTTAAACATTTGTCTTTGTAATACATTCATTAAAAAATCCCCAATTTACTTCCAGCACCGTATAATCCTAATCCAGTTATACCAGCACCAAGAGCTTGTTGAAATATAGGTACTTGTGGAGCACCACCTCCACCAGTTAAAGTTTGTATTTGTGTACTTGGTACACCTCTTAATATATCACTATAAAAACTAAGCCTTTGTTGTGGCTCTAAAAAGGCAAACCTTTCTCCAGCTAACCTTGCTTGTTCATCAGCTTGTCTTTGCTGTTGTTCTAATGCACCAATACCTTGCAGTGCTTGTAATTCTTTCAAGTCAATATTTTGTGCTAACTCACCTAATCCTGCTTGTTGCATAGCTTGTCCTGCCCTTTGACCACTAAGGTTAGAGAGTAATGAGGCTTGGTTAGCTTGACGTCGTTGTTGGTTCTCAAATGATGACATTGCTGACTGTTGTGCTTGACCAAAGTTTCTAGCTAAGTCTTCAAATATTCTTCTACTTGCAACTTCGCCTAATTCTCTTTGTGCAAGTCCTTCCATAATACCTTGTCTTGAACCACCAAATGCTCCAGCACCTACAGCTCCTGCTCCTCTTTGAGCTTGTTGTTCTAAAAACTGTTTATTAAGTTGTTGTAAAGCTTGTTCAGTTACAGCTTTTTGATATGGGTTCATAAACTGTTGCACCATATTAGGATCAAATATGCCAGTAGACAAACCTCCTGCAGTTTCTGCTCTACCTAATGTAGCTGTAGCTTCATCTAGTCTTGTATCTGCATCAGTTAAAAACTGTGAGTAATCACCTATACCACCACTAGCTCTTTTAACTAAATCTTGTTGCACATCAGACAAGCCTAATTGTGCTGGTGTCAGTTTAGCTAATTGATCTGCCGAAGGTGCAGTTCCTGCTAAAGCTTTGGCTTGTTCCATCAGCCCCAGTTTATAGGCTTCTATTTCAGGGGCTTCCCTTTGTACTACGGTCTGTGTTGTCATTATGCCACCCTCTCAAACTTTTTCATCATTTGATACATGCGTTTTGCACCTTGTTTTCTATCACCATTACCAGCACCTCTAACTGCTTTTGCATTCATTACAAACTCACCGTCACTTAACATAGCTGGTATAGAATCAGAGGTTGGTGTTCCAGGACCAACTATTTCTCCACCATCTGCTCCTCTGACTGGCTCACCTATGGCTATTCTATCTTTATAGAATGGATTATCACCATAAAAATTAGCAAACTTAAACCTATCAGGGTCTTGTTGTAGTAAGTCAAGTCCTGTCAATGGTGCTGAACCTTGTTCCTCTTCCTTAACTGTAAATATTGGTAAACCAGCTTTATCTAATCCGTATAAACCTAATGCAGTCAAACCACCTATTGGACCAAACTTTTTGAAAGCACTAGGGGCTAAACTTTCTTTAACAGCTTTGAAGTCTGGTTTAAAATCTGCGGGAGTATATTTAAGTCCCGCTTTTTCAAATATATCTTTTCTTACTGCTTCTGAATCTGCAAAAGCTTTTGCTTCTTTTGTAAGGGCTTCACCAATCTCTTTTGATGTTGGTTGTATACTTTCGCGACTTGGTGATATGTATTTATCATAAAAACTACTTACTGAGTCAACTGCTTTTGAACCACTGTCTTTAAGTGTTTGTAAAATGCCAGTATCTTTGCCTATCGGTGTTTTTACTATTTGATCACTTCTAGTCATAGCTGTAGGTAAACCTTGAATATCTGACACTGTTTGTTTAGGAGCACTTGCTATTCCAGCATCTACAGCACTACCAGTAAAACCACCTTGACCAAATGCCATATTACCTAATCCAGCTAGACCACCTGATATGATAGCATTACGCAAAGCATCTTTTGGTTTCTGTCCACCAATCAAACCTCCTGCTAATGTGCCTATACCAGTTGATAAAAACAAAGGCATAGTAGGTAGTAAAAACGGAGCGGCGATTGGTAGTACTATTGGTGCTACCTTTTTGACTACTTTTTTCAAACCCTTAAATAATTTTTTGATAAAAAACTCAGGCTGACCAGTCACTGGATTGATTGAGTTAAGCTCATTACCAACAATATAACGGTAAGGGTCAAGGTCAAGATCACGCATTTGCTGAAACAACATATCCTTCAGTCTTGGATTATTATCCAAAACTTCCATAGGTATTACAGTTTCACCCTCTTTTGCATGTACTACATAAGTATCACCATTACGACCAAAGTCTGACAACATTTTAGAAGCTTTATCAATAGTTGCCAAACCTATAGGGGTGCTGTCTATTACATCATATTGAAGACTTGCTATACTCATGCTACTATCCTACCACCTCGTAAACAATTATACAATACCTTGTATAAAACCTCCACCAGAACTAGTTCTAGTTTTACTTAATTCTTGTACACTAGCAACTACATGTAATCTATTTGCAGTCGCCGCTTGTACTTTAATAATTTCACCACTTTGTAAAATTAAATCTTTTGTTAATAATTCTACAGTTGTATTAGCTCCTACAGCTTTTACCTTAAATAAACTAAATGTCGCACTGCTAGTGACTAGTGTTACAGTAATTGTATCAGCATTACCACTATCTTCTGATACTAATATTGAATTTATAACAGAAGCATTAAAATCATCACCAGTAGGAGCTGTGTATAATGTAGTAAGGTTTGTCGTTGATAAGTCTGCCTTAGCGTTTGTTAAACCTTGAATGTATTGTGGTATACTTGTTACTAACATTACTGCCTTCCATCTGGTCTAATATCAATGCGTGGTGTACCTAGTTTATATTTTGTACCTAAAGATGTAGAATCAAGTCGTAATGCAAATGACCTACCTCTAATTCTATAATCAAGCTTTGTTGTAAATTTTTCTACTGGTGTAGTTGCTGAACGTTCTGTAGTGCCTGAGCCAGTTTGCTCAAACCCACCTCCAGGAAAATTTTTGCTTTTTACTGTAAATGACACAGTCGGGTTTGTACTCGTGCTTCCAGCAAATGTAATATCTGGTATAACTCTACGAATAGATACAAAATTATTACCTTCACCTATATCCATTACTGCTGATTCAATAAATGATGTCATAGCAGAACCATCATCATCATAGCCTATTTCATGATTATATAAATACTGATTACCAGTTGCTTGTGGTAAATTTCTAATACCTCTGTCTAACCACGCTTGTCTGGTTAGCGTACCATAATACCATAATCTTTCTTGATAATTATAAGCCACATATTTATCTATTTCTGTACCAGCAGATGATGGGTAAAACCATAGTATTTCTGTAAACTCTGAATTTAATCCCACATGTACTTTGTTTCGTTCTTCAAAATTAAAATCTAAAAACACTTTATCTTTCACTGTGCATGGTAATTGTATTGTTTGACCATTTTCATACAAATAAAATGTATCTACTCCCATCCAAAACACAGCATCTTCAACTGCTATAGCAGAAAAAGGGCTCATAATAGTTATGTTTTTTGATAACTCTTGTAAACCAAATGTAAATGGTGGACCTATAAATTTCATAGCATGTAGTGTTTTATTAGTAAAAACTAATATCAATTGCTTAGTTTCTACAGCTTGTACAAATGTTGAGCCACCACCTAACCTTAAATCACCAGCAGTATTAGTAGCAGTTGGAAAAAAGTCTACTGGGTTTTCTTGTGATGAAAAACGTATCAACAATGGGTCTTGTATGCCATCACCTTGTGTTGCTGTAGGTGTTGCACCTAACCCATCACAACCAAAAGCTATTACATGACGGTCTTGGTCAGAGACTAAAATTTGTTTTGCCACCGTAGGCACACTAGTTTCACCTGAATATGTACTTGTCGCACTTAATTCTACAGCTCTATTACCTAAACCATTAGTTTTATCCCAGTAAAATAAGCCACTATCCCTTGGGTTTATAATAATATCTTCACCAAAATTATCATGCGACCATAATCTAATTTGTGCTCCAGGAGTTGTTACACTCGCCGCATTTCCCCAACCAACAAAGTCGTTAGCAGAGTCTGCATTACCTACAGCTAATCTAACTAAAGTATTATCTGCATGTGTAGTTGCAGTAGTACCACTATGACCGCGAGTTACAGTCATTGTATTATCATCAGTAGTTGCTGATACAAGCATCAATTCATCATCTACTAGTATTACATCGTTGGCAGTATTCATACCAGTTTCATCATCTACATCCACATCGGTTTCA
>MDTE01101520.1_pt1 | contig 16055 bp, 15 predicted proteins | sample 811231 | NCBI WGS metagenome assembly MDTE01 (sample SAMN05326651, study PRJNA326480) | marine metagenome | isolation source: seawater | place: Indian Ocean: Red Sea | collected 2010
CAACACCCGAGGCACCGCCCGAGGAGGCGCCGGACCCGGCGGCTGCGCTGACCGATGCGGCGCTGGTGTGGCAGCAACTCGCCATCGACTTTGAGACGCTGCAGGGTGATGCGCGGCACTCGGTCATCGGCGAAGCCGTCAAGACCGCGGTTGCAGACTGGCTGACGCAGCTTCAGGCGTTCTGCGTTCGGTCCCGATCCGAGGTGGATCAGGCCTACCAGCTGATTGCCCGTGACATCCGCAACCAGGTTCCGCCCCAGCTACTGGACCTCGATCGATACAACAAGGAAACCCGCAGCAACGTTGCGGTGATTGCGGATCAGATTGCACATCTGCGCCAGGTCATGCGCGGTCATGAGCCGCTGCGCGGGCACGCGTTCAGGGTCACTCTCCACCGCGGCCAGGTTCTTGCTCACTATCTTGCCAAGCGGAAGAAACTGGCCGAGCTCAAATTGCGTCGCCAGGGCAGGGCAGCGGCCTGACCGACAGCGGCGTCGTGGGATTGAACTGCGCGCCATGGCAGATGTTGCCGAGCCGGTGCAGGGGATTGCCACCAATCCCGGTCATGGAATCCGCATCGCAGCTGTTACCAGTAGCGGCGCCGTGAGGGGATCTTGTCGAGGAGCAGACAAGCCGCGAGGTATGCGGTCACGGTGACGCCTGGCATCGTGAAGAGGCCCAGCACCGCGGCAATCCGGAAGAACACCGCCTGGCCACCCATGTACCGTGCCAGCCCCGCACACACGCCGCCCACTTTGCCGCGCGCCGGGTCCGTTGCGAGGCGACGGCGACGTGGCAGACAGCTCTCGTGATCTGAGTGGCGCATGTGAGGCTCCTTGTTCCTGCGATTGGGGAAAAAAGCTGGGACGTCGTGGCGACGGGCCTCAGCGTTCGCCAGGCTCGTGTTCCACGCCTTTGACGTCGGGCTTCGGGCTGGTGGGTGAGGTGGTCCCCGAAGTCGGGGGCCCAGGCAGCCTGCTGCCCTGCACGACCGTGAATCCTTTGACTTTGGCCTTGAGCCGGTTGAGTTCGTCCTCGATGGCGTCGTTCGCCTCCATCGACTCGATCTCCTCGACGAGCGAGCGGCCCGTGAGATCGTACGCTTCAACCGCGCCTTCCATTTCGTCCAGGCGGCGCTCGTATTCCGCGAACTTGTCGAACGCGTCGTTGTAGCTGCCGCCATCGAGTTGGCGCCGCACCTTGAGCCGCGAACTGGCCGTCCGGCCGCGCAGCATGAGCGACTGTTCGCGCGATCTTGCCGCGGCGAGTTTCTCCTCGAGCGCCTTCGTATCCTCCTGCTGACGGGCGATCGCGTCGTCGAGCGCTGCGACGTCACCCTCTACCTCGATCGCCCGCTCCTCCGCGCGACCCCGTTCGGCGATCGCCGCACGTGCAAGGTCGTCCCGACTCCGTTCAATGGCGAGTTCCGCGCGGGACTCCCATTCCACCGTCTCACGCCTGGCTGCCGCGGCACGGTGTCGAGCCTGTTTCTGCTCGGCAATGCTCCGCGCAGAGGCTGCCCGCACCTCGACGAGGGTTTCCTGCATCTCGGCGAGCAGCAGTTTGATCATCTTCTCGGGATCGTCGGCCTTCTCGAGGATAGCGTTGATGTTCGAATTGATGATGTCGGTGAAGCGGCTGAAGGTGCTCATGGCAGTTTCCTTGTGCTGGCCCGATTGACGCGGTCGTGCGTCGATCGGTTCAGTGGATGAAAGTGGTTGCGAAGCTCGGGAGACTCGAGCGAGGCGAAGATTCATCGGAGGTGGTCGCGCAGACCATTGCCGCATCGACTGCGCAAGCGGTCCCGGCGGTCGATGCCTCCGGCCCCACACGCAGTTGGGGGAAGAGGGCCAGTACGAACACGAAAGCCGTCAGCGCGATCGCGGTCACGACGTTTGAGTGCTGACGATGCCTGAGCAGTTCCGTAGTCATGGGTGGCGTTCCGTATCTGTAGCAAGCGATGTTGGTCAACATGTTTCAAATGCCGTGCCAAGTTGGGTGGGTTTCCCTAACGCATTGAAAATATCGAACTTGTCTGTGATCCGCGTGCCTCGCCAAGAGGCTTGATTGGCTCAATTCGTTGAGACGGAACGGAACTAATGGCGATTTTCACCACACCGAATTACGGCGCGTGTGGTCGGGTAGGGACGACAGACGGAGGTTGCCGGTATACTCCGCGCCCCCTCGGATTGGTACGGAGACGACGATGAACGGTGCAGAGAGCCTGCTACAGACCCTCATCAACAACGGCGTGGAGGCGTGCTTCACGAACCCCGGCACGTCCGAAATGCACATGGTGGCCGCAATCGGTAAGACCACCGGCATGCGCTCGGTGCTTGCCCTGTTCGAGGGTGTCTGTACGGGAGCGGCGGACGGCTACGGCCGCATGGCTGACAAACCGGCGTGCACGCTCCTGCATCTCGGACCGGGACTGTCGAATGGTTCGGCAAATCTGCACAACGCGCGCAAGGCCAATTCGCCGGTGCTGAACCTGATCGGCGATCACGCGACCTATCACAAGCAGTACGACGCGCCGCTCACGTCCGACATCATTACGCTTGCCGAACCGGTCTCGCACTGGGTGCACTCGGTTGCGACAGCGGAGGATCTGCCCAAAGACGCTGCGCAGGCCGTCTACGAAGCGAGCCATCAACCGGGCCGGGTCTCCACACTGATCGTGCCCGCCGATTGCGCCTGGAACGAGTCGGTGGATCCGCATCCGGACCTCGGACGCCCCGAGACTCCCGAGGCGGACCCGGCGTCGATTCGACGCGCTGCGGAAATGCTGACCAATGGGAAGCCGACGGTACTCCTCATGTCGCACCTCGCGCTGAGTGCCGAAGGCGTCGCACTTGCCGACCGTATTGCGCAGAAGACGGGTGCGCGGGTGTTCTGTGACACCTTCACCAAACGTCTGGCGCGCGGCGCCGGCCGGGCCCAGTTGGAACGCCTCGGGTACTTCGCCGAGCAGGCAACCGAACAGATCAGGGACATCGAACAGCTCATCATGGTTGGCACCAAGGCGCCGGTTGGCTTCTTTGCCTACCCCGGCAAGCCCAGCAAGTTCTACCCGGAGGAAGCAGCGCTGCATACGCTCGCGGATGTGGGTGAAGACGCCGAAAAGGCGCTCGCGGCCGTTGCGGACGAAGTTGGCGCAACCGATGCGCCGCGCCTCGTTGAGCTCGCGACGCCGGGACTTGGCAAGGGCGAGCTCTCACCGAAATCCATTGGCCAGGCCGTCAGTACGCTACTGCCCGAAAACGCGGTTGTTGTCGATGAAGGCGCGACCGCCGGTGGCCCCACCTCCGGCATGTGCGCGGTAGCGCAGCCCCACGACTGGCTCTCGCTGACCGGAGGCTCGATTGGCTACGGACTGCCCTGCGCGGTTGGCGTGGCAGTTGCCTGCCCGGATCGCAAGGTCGTCTGCGTCCACGGGGATGGCGGCGCGATGTACACGATCCAGGCCCTCTGGACGATGGCTCGCGAGAATCTGGACGTGACGGTCGTCATCCTGTCCAACCGGAAGTATCAGATCCTGCAGGTTGAACTGGCCCGGGTAGGCGCCCAGACCATGAACAAGAAAACGCTCGACATGCTGGATCTCACCAACCCGGATCTGAGCTTTGTCGAGATGGGGCGTGGCATGGGAGTCGAGTCTTCTCTCGCGACGACCGCTGAAGAGTTCAACGCGCAGTTCGAGTCCGCGATGAATCAGCGCGGCCCGCGGCTGATCGAAGCCGAGCTCGCGCACGCGGTTGCGCCAGGTCCGTCGAACATCATCTGAAATGACGCGTCTGTTCGCCGCTCGGCCGGCGGGGAGTCACTCATCGATCCTGCTCGGGACCGGTGAGTCTGCTGAATGCCAACGTCTGATCCCGGGCGGGTCAGCGTGTGTTCACGGTGCCGAGTTGCCACACCGTTTGCCGCTCACTGTGGGTGTCCCTGAACTTGCGGAGGAAATAGTTGAACTGGGGCACGGTGCGCCGCAACCCTTCGAGCCGCGTTCTGTCAAAACGAACGAGTACGGCGGGTCCCCGCGCCGTCAGCGCGGCCGGTCGCTCCCCGGCCAGCGGCATCCAGCCGAATTCCCGGAGCGGTGCGTGCCTGGTATCCGAGTCGGAAGACTGCACGTCACCTTCCCCCAGCACATACCACCCGCCGGGATCGGCAGTGTAGCGGGTGCCGTCCGACAGCTGGATGTACTCGCCGATGCTTGCGAGCTTCTCCAGGACGGTTGACGTCAGATCCTGGAACAGCGGCAGCGAGCGCAGGATGGGGCGCAGTCGCCAGCGTTCGAGCAGCGCATCGTCGAAGCCGAGGGCGTCGAGGAACGCGGCAAATGTGTCTTCTGAGAAGACACAGACTGTCACAGGCGTCCGTGCGACCACGCTGGCGTTGCGCAGCCCCGTACCGGTCACGATCGCCATTTCGCCGATGACGTCGCCTGCCTGGAGCTTCGCGAGTGACGTGAGACCGGAGCCGTCGTGCTGCATGACCTCGCAGTAGCCGGTGAGGATGAGGTAGACGTACCCGCGGGTTACAGCATCCTGCACGAGGATGACGTCGTCGGTGTTGTAGCGACGGATTTCCTCTTCCGCGAGCAGCGAGCGCATCCATCGGTTCGGGAAGGGTGCCCCAAGCCACTGGTTGAGGTAGTGGTTCACCTGACTGGTATACAGGCTCTGATCGCCGTCGATTACCGTATAGCGTTTGCCGGCACTGGCGAGCGAGAATGTCGTATCGAACTCGTTCGAGAGTTTCTCGACGTGGACATAGACAACCCGATCGGATTCGGAGCGGAGCGCGTCAGCAGGGTCGCCGTGGATTGCTCCCGCGCCGCCGTCCGCAACCAGCAGGCTGAAACGGTCGGTATAGAGGGCTTCGAGTCGGGCATACGTCGAGTGCCGGACGATGCCCGACTCGTTCATGTCCCGGATCGCGGTCATTTTATGGTTGTCCCCAACGACACAGATCTGCCGCTCGTAACCGCGGTGCGTGGCACTGAAGCTCGCACCGATGGTCGGGATACTGTGCACGGTCAGATGCGGCTGGATGCGCAGACCGTAGTAGTTGCGCGTCTCGTTCGGCACGACCTCAACCAGTTTGAAGAACTCACGAACCGTCTCGTTTGTCCAGCCGAGCGAGCAGGCGAGCTTCTCCATCGCCATGTTGTAGATTTCCCGGGTCGTAATGACTTCCACGACGTGCGGCATCAACATGAGTGGGAACATCGTGCAGTGATCGTCGTGCAGATGCGTCAGGAAACAGGCCGAGATCTGGTTCTTCGATATTCCACGTGCGAACAGGTGCTCGTCGAGGAACGGTATCGAGTCGATCAGGATGTAGTCGCCGTTGAAGCAGAGCGCGAGGCCGGTGCAGGGTTCGTTGGGTGTGAAGCCTGAGGCGCCGCCCAGCACTTCGAGTCCCATCTTCACCAGGCCGCCTGGTGTGTAGTCGGCCTGGACCGGATACGCGGGATCGAGTACCTCGTCCTCATTGAGGTCAACCGTCACGGTGTTGTCGCTGCCGCGGACGGTGTAATGGTCCGTACCGCTGTGTTCGATGGTCAGGCCGCCAACCGTTGCTGCACCGTCCGTGAAGGGGCGGATGTCGAAAAAACCTTCGATGTCGACGATTTTGCCTTCGTCGTTCTTCAGGGCAAGTTCCTCGGCTACGCGGAGCCACTCTTTTTTCAGCGCCTCGTCAGTGTCCCAGCAGTCGAGTTCGGCAGCAGTGGGACCCAGCAGGGTCAGGCGCAGAAGGCGCAGCGCGTGAGAGATGGAGATTTCATCACCGACAAGCGCAAGGCGCTCGCCCCGGAAGAACGCTCCGGTGACGAACAGGAAGAAGTAGAGTGGAAACTCGAGGTTGTTCGTCAGCGTGCCGTCACGTTCCCTGACATCGCTCAACACGACCGCGGTGAACGGTGATGTTCTGGTTAACAGCAGCCCCTTCAGCACTTCGGGTGGCTGACCGAACAAGACTACCTCATCGCCGGCTGTCACAACGCGAGCGCCGGTTGCTGGGCGACTGACTACGGCCTCCGCCATCAATGCGTTCCAGATCCTTTGGACAACTTAGTGTAGCGCGCGCAGGACCCACAACCTAACCCACCGGTCAAATAGTTGTCTTTGCGGGGCTTACAAATGTTGGCAATTTGCTGAGTGTCGTGTGCCTGTCAGCGGCGGTGGGAATGCCGTGATCTGCTATGCTCGTCGGTCTGGAACGTGTGGCAAGTGAGGTGCGCAATGAGTGATGCCGTGCAGTTGGATTCGACCGAAAAAGAGCTGTTTCGTGACAGCCTCCGTAAGTTTCTCGAGAAAGAGATCGAGCCTCATTACGAGTCCTGGGAGAAAGCTGGAATCTGGCCGCGCGAAGTGTGGAACCAGTTTGGTGAAAACGGCTTTCTGTGTGTCGACATGCCCTCCGCGTACGGAGGCTATGACACGACGTTCGAACTGTCCGCCGTCGTCGTCGAGGAATTGAGTCGGGCCGGTTACGGTGCCCTGGCATCGGGCGTTTCCGTCCACTCCGACATTGTTGCGCCTTACATCCTGCACCTCGGCAGCGAAGAGCAGAAGCAGCGCTGGCTCCCGAAGATGGCATCCGGGGAGTGTGTTGGTGCAATCGGCATGAGTGAGCCGGTGGCGGGTTCGGACCTGCAGTCGATGCGGACGACCGCCCTGCGTGACGGTGACGATTTCCTGATCAACGGACAGAAGACGTTCATCACGAACGGACAGCACGCTGATGTCATTGTGCTATCGACCAAGACCGACCCGACACAGGGTGCGCGGGGCATGTCGCTGTTTACTGTCGACTGTCACCTTCTCGGTTTTCAGCGAGGGCGCAATCTCGACAAGATGGGACTCCACTCCGGCGACACCAGTGAGCTGTTTTTCGAGGATGTCCGCGTCACCTCGGGCGACGTTCTCGGCGGCGAAGGCAAAGGTTTCGCCAACCTGATGAACGAACTGCCCCGCGAGAGACTGATTCTCGGTGTTGGCTGCGTCGGCGCAGCCGACGGCATGCTGGGTCTCACTGTCGACTACGTCATGGAGCGTCAGGCATTCGGTCAGTCCGTTTCCAAGTTCCAGAACACGCGTTACAGGCTGGCGGAAATCAAGACCGAGATCGAACTGAACCGCGCGATGGCGGAGAAATACATCCGGCGTTACATCAGCGGCGATCTGACCACCGAAGAGGCCTCTATGTGCAAGCTTGCCGCAAGCGAGATGCAGGGACGGGTTGCGGACGAGTGTGTGCAGCTTTTCGGTGGATACGGCTACATGAGCGAGTACCGCATCTCGCGCATGTACCTCGATTCACGTGTGCAGCGAATCTATGGCGGGACCTCGGAGATCATGAAGGAACTCATCTCGCGGAGCCTCGTCGGGCGCTGAACCGCGCCGCCGTCACCTCACTGCGTTCGAGCGTTGGTCGCTCCGGCATTTTGTGTGACTATCCCGGCTCTGAGCAGAGCCTGGAACACCGCCCATGAATTTCGAGAACCTCCTTTTCGAGACGGACGCGCATGTCGCGACCGTCACGCTCAATCGGCCTGACCGCCTGAACGCGCTGTCCGCGGGGTTGCGCGAGGATCTCTACGCAGTCACCGACCACATCCATTCCAACGACGACATCCGCGCCGTCATCATCACCGGAGCCGGGCGCGGCTTCTGCTCCGGCGCCGACGTCGGTGCGAGGCCCGAGCCCGGTGTGGAACCCGAAGTGCCGTCTCAGAACAGTCGACTCGATCAGTATGGCTGGGTTGGCAAGCTGGCCACCGCGGTCTACGAAGTTGGTGTCCCGACCATTGCCGCCATGAACGGCGTTGCCGCGGGTGCGGGAATGAGCGTCTCGCTTGCGTGCGACATTCGTGTGGGTTCCACGAACTCCCGCTTCAAGACGGTGTTTGCCGAGCGCGGCCTGTCGCCCGATACCGGGATGTCATACTTTTTGCCGCGCCTCATTGGCTACGGCCGCGCCGCGGATCTGATTTTCACGAGCCGCGACGTCTATGGCGAAGAAGCGTATCGGCTTGGCCTGCTCGACAGGCTCGTTGAGCCGGACGAGGTGATGACCGCGGCAAGGGAAACGGCAGCGATGATCTGCGCCCTGCCGCCAATGGCGATCCGATCAGGCAAGCGAACGCTGCAGCAAAATCAGGATCTGGATTTCCATCGGGCGCTGCGCAACGAGACGGTCGGCCTGTCTCACGCCACTCGTGCGCCGCACGACATGAAAGAACAGCGGGAAGCGTTCCTCGAGAAGCGCAAGCCGACCTTTACAGGCAATTAGGTTTGCACCCGTCTTGTCCAGACAGAGTGACCGAGTGCGCGAAGGAGCAAGGACATGAAAACCAATATTGGGCTGTTTCTCACCAAACGCGCTGTCCTGTCGCCGACACGGGAGGCGTATGTAGACAGCAAGTCGGGGTTGCGCCTGACGTTCACTGAGCTGAACGATCGGTCCAACCGCGTGGCCAACGCGCTTGCCGCGTCCAGCGTGAAGCAAGGGGACCGGGTTGCCCTGCTGATGATGAACAGCGCCGAGTTCATCGAGTCCTACTTTGCGATCGCCAAGCTTGGCGGCGTGGTGGTGCCTCTGAACTGGCGCCTGGTGGCCGATGAACTGGAATTCATCCTCAGGGACAGCGGCGCGCAGATGCTGATCTTCGGCGAAGAGTTCATCGACGTCGTGATTGACCTGCACGGGCGCGGCGACAAGACCGATCTCGGGACGTTCATTCAGATGGCGGAGGGCGGCAAGGGCGAGACACACTTTTCGTCCGACTACGAGGCACTCCGCGATGCCGCGTCGGACGCGGAACCTGAGATTGTTGCCTGTGACGACGACCTGCTTTACATCATGTACACGTCCGGGACGACCGGATTGCCGAAAGGTGTGGTGCATTCACACAACACGACGCTCTGGGCGCTTCTGACGTTCGCAATCACGTCGGACCTTCGCGACGGCGACCGATACCTTGGCGCGCTGCCGATGTTCCACGTCGGTTCGCTCACGCCGATCACGCTCAATGTTTACCGGGGCGTGACCAGTATCGTCATGCGCGAGTTCGATCCGGTGCGGGCGTGGGAGCTGATGGGGGAAGAGAAGATCACGGCGGCCCTCCTCGTGCCCGCCATGTTGAATTTCATGATCCAGGTACCCGAACTCGATCGCTTCGACTTTTCCCTGCTGCGGTGGATTCAGTCCGGGGCGTCGCCATTGCCGGTGAATCTGATCGAGGCGTACGACAGGATCGGGATCGAGGTTCACCAGATCTATGGGCTCACTGAAACCTGCGGCCCGGCGTGCGTGATCGACGCGGAGAACGCGCTCAGGAAGATCGGATCCACGGGGCGCGCATTCTTCCACACGGAAGTCCAGGTTGTCCGGGAGGACGGGACGCGCTGTGATCCGGGGGAACAGGGTGAGGTGTGGGTCAAGGGTCCGCACATCATGCTGGAGTACTGGAATCGACCGGACGCAACCGCCGAGACAATTGTCGACGGTTGGCTGCGCACCGGGGATGTAGCGAGCGAGGACGAAGACGGCTTCATCTACATCCAGGACCGCATCAAGGACATGATCATCTCCGGCGGCGAGAACGTCTACCCGGCGGAGATCGAGAACGTGATCCTCGCGCACCCGGATGTGGCCGAAGTGGCGGTCATCGGTCAGCCGAGCGAGCGTTGGGGCGAGTCGCCGTTTGCCATCGTCGTGAGCAAGAACCCGGACCTCGCCGAAGGTGACATCCTGAAACACTGTGACGGCAAGCTGGCACGCTTCAAGCTGCCGAAAGGCGCGACGTTCATCGAGACCATTCCGCGGAACCCGAGCGGGAAGGTGCTGAAACGGGTACTGCGCGAGCAGTTTCCCGGCCCGGCGGCCGTCTGATCGTGCGCGGCTGCCTCACCGCCCTCGTGGTCCTGGTGGTTGCGCTGGCCGGGCCGACCGTGATGGCGCAATAGACCTGGTACCTCGTCGACTTCGAGTCCGGTCCGAATTGGGTGGAAGGGCGCCTGTTCGACACGCAGCAGGGCGCCGAAGCCCATCGTGCATATGTCGCACAGCTCTTTGCCCGGGGCCAGGCTCTCATGTCCGGTACGCTGGGCGCGGGCTCGCGCGTCGTGCTCTTTCGCGGGCCAATGCGGGTGGTCCGCGGGGCTGTCGCTGACGACCCGAGACCTTCACGGAGGCGATCGCGATCGCAGTGATGACCGCTCGGCGAACGGGCTTGGCGATGCATTCGAGGTCCTCACCCTGCGCGCGGACCCGCAACTGCCGTCGGTCCGTGAACTGCCCCGGCAACTGGCGGAGGTCGCGCGCCCGAACCCTACCGCAGCCTGGCACCGCCGCACGTTCACACTCAACATGCAGGCTGGCCGCAGTGGGCGCAGGGATCGCGGCGAACGGGATCGGCGCAGGCACAATACCGGTTCTGCAGGGGGACACTCCCTGCACAGGTCGATGGGGATCAACGGTCAGCCCATGAACATGCGCGTCATCAACGAGCGGGTGCCACTCGGTGAGTGGGAGCTGTGGGAAGTCGACGCAGACCGGCGCATTCACCCGTTCCACGTCCACGGGTGCTCGTTTCTGGTCGTGTCGAGGGACGGCTAGCCCGTGACTGAGGCGGATTGCGGCTGGAAAGACACGGTCCGGGTCAGCGACAGGGGGCGTACGACATTCATGGTCCGTTTCGATCACCCGGCGACCGACGACTTTCCGTACATGGTTCACTGCCACATCCTCGAACATGAGGACATGGGCATGATGGGTCAGTTTACGGTCACCTGACCCCATCGCAGCGCGGGCGGCGCCGACCCGGTAAGCTTGTGCATCGCATCCAAGTGAGGTCCCCATGCACGGCTACATTCTTCTGGTGGGCGAGTCCACCGGACTCCACCTGTCCGATGCGGGGCAGACGTTGGTGCTCCGTCCGCGATGCGACGACAGCTGCGTGTGGGAGTGGGCGGGGGACGCGCTCCTTAGGAATGCATCGACCGGCCGCGAGGTGGCCGCGGAGCCTTCCGGAGCGCCGATTAGCGCCAGCGAAGCGGACAAGATCGACGCAGCGTTCGGCCCGGGTGCGAGCCGGATGGTTCCCAGGAAATACGAGGTAGGATCCGACACGGCTGAGCTGCCGGGAGAGCGCGTCTTCTTTGCGCGGGAGGCACCACTGCGGCTGCCGTCCGCGTACCTTGCCGAACTCGAGTCCCAGGGCTGGACAGTCGTGGAGAACGTGATGAGTGAGGCCATGGTGTCGAACCTCGTCGCGAACATCACAAAGGTGCGCGAGGACAACGCCGAGAAGGAAGCCCGGGTGAAGGCGCTCCAGGACGAGCGCCCCTACCGGTCCAACGACAATGTCATCCGGCCCCGCGCGCTGATGCGTGAAGGTGAAAGTTTCCTCGGCATGACCCCGGCGGTCGCCCAGGCGCTGATGCACCCGATTTCGCTCTGGCTGATTGAAAGTTACCTGGGTGTCGATTCGATTCACTACTGCCAGTGCCCGGGGTTCTCGATCCTGAGGCCGGCCGAGAAGACCGGTGAGTTCGCTGAGGTCATGCCGGGCGGCTGGCACTCCGATTATCCGTATCCGCTCACGAGCGAGGTCGAGGCCCACACCAGCGCGCTCGGCCCTGAAGAGTTCGAGAAGCTCGACGCCTCCATCTCGCCGAGGTGTCCGGACTGGAAACAGCGCACCTCCCGGCTCGGCATGCAGTTCAACATTGCCCTGACGGACTTCACTCCCGAGACGGGCGCCACGCAGTTCGTGCTCGGTTCACACGAGTTTGACGGGCCGCCGCCGACCGAACTGAACGCCGTGCCGACCGTTGCCGGCGAGGGCCCGTTCAAGGACGTGGTGCAGGTGTCGTTCCCCGCGGGTTCGGGGATCCTCTACGACTCGCGCACCTACCACCGGGCGCCACCCGAGCTGAACGTATCCGGTGCAGAGCGCTGGGCGATGCTGACCTGCATCGTCCCGTCGTTCGTGCGGGACCTGCGGGCGAGAGACGACAAAGTCGAGTCGGCGGATGCGTTTGCTGGCGCAAGCCGGGTGCATGCTGCTCTCACGCCGCGTGAGTTGAGGGACGTCGTGAAGATGCTGTGTGACGACGAGGCCGGAGAACCGCGCCAGGATGTCGAAGCGGCAGTTCTCGCCGCATCTGCGAACGGGGACGCGTGAGCGCCGCGATTGCATCTGCTCATCCAGGCGGGTGTGCCTGCGGCGAACCGCGATCCCGGCCGGGCCGCGCGGGAACAGGCTTGCGTTTCGGGCTCGGGCGCCCTGGCGATGTTCGGCGAGATCCCGCCGGGGTCGTGAAGAGGGGCAAATCCGCAATGGAGCAGTCTTACTGAAGCTTGACGCGTACCGGCAGCAAAACCGGTAGGATCGCTGCTTTCCTCCGAAAGAGAACCGACCATGGCCGATCCAAACCTCGAAGCGCTGATCACCGCGGAGCACCGTGGTCGTGGGAATGCAGAGCGCAACGCTGCGCGGCATCCCGTCGAGACGCTGGAGTTCTTCGGCCTGAAGCCGGACATGACGGTGCTCGAGATCCTTCCTGCGCTCGGCTGGTATACGGAGATTCTTGCGCCGTACCTGGCGGAGCAGGGGCGCCTTTATGTCGCGCACTTTTCCCCCGACGGCATCCTGCCCTACATGCCGGCGGTGCTCGAAATGTGGGAAAAACGGATCCACAAGCGCCCGGAGATTTTCGGCAAGGTCACGGTCCGGCACATCAATCCACCGCATGAGGTCAGCATTGCGCCGGAAGCTTCAGTGGATCTCGCGCTGACGTTCAGAAACGTCCACAACTGGATCATGGCAGACCAGGAGCACGAGTACTTCGCGGCCTTCTTCAAGGCGCTGAAGCCGGGCGGCGTGCTGGGTGTGGTGGAGCACCGCGCAAAGCCGGATGCCGACATGGACTCGATGCACAAGACGGGCTACGTCACCGAGGCATACTGCAAGGAGATTGGCGAACGCGCCGGGTTTGTTCTCGAAGAGACGAGTGAGATCAACGCGAATCCCGCGGACGACACGGATCACCCCGACGGGGTGTGGTCGCTGCCGCCCTTCATGCAGTCGGGTGATGAGGACAGGTACAAGGCGATCGGCGAGACCGACCGGTTTACGTTCCGGTTCAGGAAGCCGGAATAACCAGATATGCGTTCAGTTCGGCGTGTACTATCAGCGCCAGCGCGGGCCGCATGATCGGCCGCAAATCACACTGCAAGGACAGTCGAGGACAGTATGGAAAAGAAAGTAGGTGACGTTCAGGTCACGGACGCGGGCGGGCACGTTGCGCTTGTTGAAATCCAGCGCGGGCCGAACAACTTCTTCGACCAGGACCTGATTTGTGATCTGGCGGATCTGTTCCACGAGATGGACGACGATCCTTCTGTGCGTGTGATCGTGCTCGCCTCGCAAGGCAAACATTTCTGTGCGGGCGCCAACTTCGGCGGTTCCGGGCGGGACAACGCTGCGCGCGCGGATCGCAACCCGGATGAGCCGAACCCGCTCTATGTCGAGGCCGTGCGGCTGTTCAGCAGCAAGAAACAGGTCGTGGCTGCCGTGCAGGGCGCCGCGGTGGGTGGTGGCTTCGGTCTCGCGATGTTCCCGGACTTCCGCGTGGGCTGCCCTGAGTCGCGGTTCACCGCCAACTTCGTGAAGCTCGGGTTCACGCCCGGTTTCGGTCTGACCTACACGCTGGCGCGCATCATCGGTCAGCAGAATGCGCTGGATCTCTTCTACACCGGGCGCCGGGTCGGCGGTGAAGAAGCGAAGTCGATGGGCATCCTCGACCGTATCGTCCCGCAGGAACAGGTCCGTGAGGCCGCAATTGCGTTCGCGCAGGAGATTGCCGAGAACGCGCCGATCGCGCTCAAGACATTGCGTGCGGCAATGCGTGGCGACATCGCCGAGCAGGTGCGGCTCGCGACGAACCAGGAGGGGCGCGACCAGTTCATGTGCCAGCAGACCAACGATCACAAGGAAGGTGTGAAAGCGGTCGCCGAGCGTCGGGTCGGCAACTTCACGGGTACCTGAGCGCGGCCAATGCGCAGGTCCCGTCCTTGAACCCATTGCCTGAGAGAGTCACCGGATGAAGATCACTGCGGAACACGAGGCGCACTACCGCGAGCACGGCTATGCGATCGTGGAGCGGTTCTGTGATCCGGACGTGATCAAAGCGGCCCTTGCGAACTTCGATGAAGTGGTGCCCGGTTGGGTCGACTTTGCGGCTGACCCTGGCTCAGCGCCCAGGCCCGAGTACTACGGCAAGCCGTTCCCGGATCAGCGTGGAATCCCGCATTTTCCGTACAAGGGTGACGTGCTGAATGATCTGACCTTCCACCCGGAACTGCGGCGTTTTGCGACGCTCATGGGTGAGGGGGAGGAAATGTACTGTGAGCAGTCGCATCTGACCTACAAGGCGAGCGGCCAGGCCAACTTCGAGCAGGCGCATCACCTCGACTACTCGAACCATACGCTGGCTTATCCGCCCAACGTGCCGAAGTACTGGCAAACGGCGTACCTCTATTACTTTACGGACGTGACGCTCGAGTCGGGGCCGACCGCGGTCTGCTCGTGGAAGCATTACCCGGAACGCATTCTCGTGCCGTCGCACTGGACAAAAGAAGATCGCCCGGAACTGTACGACAACGAAGTCAAGGTCACCGTGCCTGCCGGCAGTCTGCTGATCTACAGCATGCGCACGTTCCACCGTGGTACCGCCATCATTGGGGAGAACCACGGCAGACTCGGAATGTTCGTCACCTACGCGCCAAAGGCGTGTCGTTGGGCGGGCATCGTCGGTTGGCCGGTCTCGGCGGGAAAACGCGAGTTCAGGGCGTGGATTGAGCGCGCTTCCGTCGAAGAACGGACGTCCATTGGCTTTCCCGAGCCGGGGCACGACTACTGGACCGATGAGACGCTCGACGGGGTGGGTGGGCGTTTCCCCGGGATGGACATGGGGCCCTACCGCGAAGCGGTTGGCAAAGACTGATTGCGGCACGGGGTGCGAGACTGCATAGTCATCTCTGATGGTGAGGACGCGGCGATATGGCCTATCTGTTAGCTGACTTCTGCAGCGACGCACGTGAGATTCTGAGTGCCGACGACTCGGCCCGGGGCCGCGAGGCGGTTCGCGCCAGGCTCGAGCAACTGCTGACCGACGACGCATTCTGCGCGGAGTACGTCAGCGACGATGCGCCACGGGGCATGCGTCAGATCTACGAAGACGAGGCAACCGGCTTCTGCGTGCTCGCCTACAACATGACCGAACCGCGCAAGTCGCCGCCCCACGACCACGGCAGGTCCTGGGCGGTTTACGGGCAGGCCGTGGGTTACACCGACATGACCGTCTGGAAGGAAACGGGGTGCGGTCTCGAGCCGGAACGCGAGTTCCGCCTTAACGCGGGCGATGCCGGGCTGTTTGACGTCCGGGATATCCACTCCATTGAGTACGGTGCGGGCGCGCGCTTCGTGCGGGTCACCGGCGTCGAGATGAGCGGAGAGGCGCGCCGGGTCTTCGATCCCGAAGCGGGCACGCTGCGCGAAATCGAAAGTGTCGGTGCCGGCAGCGCACGGTCAGGCTAGAGCCGACCGCACGGCGCTCAGAACTGACGGAATCGCGTTGTGCCGTCGCGTTCGAGTTGTGCAACCAGCGCAACTTCCCACGTCAGATAGTCACGCATGAACCGCTCCTGGGCGCCACGATGCTCGTACGGCTTGTACCAGACGTCGTCGATCGGACCGATAGCGCTGTCGAGGCCACTCTCGACACGTCGGCCCTCGTCGAGCCAGCGTGCGGTGCCACCTTCGAGCGCCAGCACCTCGCGGCCGGCACAGGCGGGATCGCCCGCGGCGATGGCCGCCAGCCCGCCGTCCGTCGACGTCAGTACCACTGTCCGATCTGATCCAATTGTCGCGAGCGCTTCGCCCAGTCGGGAGCGGACGGACCACGCTCCACCGGGAATGTGCGCCTCAGCGAAAGCATTGCTGGGGCCGACGTCGATGACGGCGTAGCGGGTCAGCG